>Ga0172378_10006953_pt1 | contig 10536 bp, 3 predicted proteins | sample GrowelOW332metaG_FD_119755 | JGI IMG/M metagenome (GOLD analysis project Ga0172378, IMG submission 119755) | Groundwater microbial communities from an aquifer near a municipal landfill in Southern Ontario, Canada - Pumphouse #3_1 metaG | ecosystem: Environmental > Aquatic > Deep subsurface >... | reverse complement strand
TTTCTGCAACTCCTGCTCCAAACTCTCTTTTTGGTAGAGTTTTTAAGAAATTTGGGTCAATATAAACAGCAATTGGTTGATGAAATGCACCAACTAAGTTTTTACCAAATTTATTGTTTATTCCAGTTTTTCCACCAACACTTGCATCAACTTGTGATAAAAGAGTTGTAGGAATTTGAATAAAATCAATACCTCTTTGATAAATAGAAGCTGCAAATCCTGTCATATCTCCAATAACACCGCCACCAAAAGCTACAAGTAATGATTTTCTATCTAGTCTATGTGTAAAACAGTGAGCTAACATATCTTCAATTGTTTGCATATATTTGTACTCTTCACCATCAGGAATTGTGCAAACACTAAGCTCACGTGCTTTTATTTTTGTTTTCAAATAATCTAAATGAAATCCACTAACAGTTGGATTTGTAATAATCACAACTTTTCTATCAAAATATAGTTCGTTTAATTCATCTATAAAAATTTCATAAGAGTTATCATGGGGTAAAGTTATTTTAACAGTCATTTTATCTATCCAAATATTTATTTAATAAGGATTCAATAATAGCTAAAAGAAAACTAAAAGAAGGTTAAAAACCCTTTTTTAGCTTAATTCTGTTAAATTTTGCATAATTGGACCACAAATAGCGTTTATACCTATTTGTGATAAAAGATTTAATTCTGAAACCTCTGTAACTGATGTTGCTATGAGTTTTATATCTAATGATTGAGTTAAGATTTTTAAAACACTTAAACTTTGTTTTGATTCCAATAAAAAGTATTTTGAAGCTTTGATATATTTAGGTTTTAACTCTTTTAAATATATATAATCATCACTATTTGCAATAAAATTAAATATTGCAAAACCAAAATTAAACTCTTTAAATAAGTTAACATACATAAAAGTATTTTTTAGATTTTTATTAAAACTATCTTCTTCAATTTCAAAAATAATATTCTGATTTTTCTCATTTTTATATTTAGTAAATAACTCTTTAAGAATTGAATAATTATTTAAATCTTCAATAAATAATGTTGGTAATTGAATAGAAATACTTTCGTTTAGATTTTTATTTATGTCTAAAACTTTATTTATTATATATAAATACACATCATTTAATCTATCTAACTCTAAAACAGAAGCGATAAAATCTTTATATGAAAGATTTTCTTCTTTATAATTTAATTCGAAACTGATTGTTTTATGTATCATATTTTTTAGGTTAATATCAACTACATTTCTATAAACTAATTCAAAACAATCTTCTTTAAGTGAAATATTAATTATATTTATCCATTGTTCTTTTGTTTTACAATTATCTATTTCTTCAATAAAATAGTATTCTTTTTCACTAAATAATTTTGCTTGAGAAATAACATAATCCATCTCTACAAATATAGAATTTATGCTTTTTTTATTCTCGTATTTAAATAGTCCAACAAACATTTTATTTTCTAATTCAACAAAAGTATCATGAACTTTTTTTATAAAAATTGAAACCATCTCTTTTGCATTTTTTTCATCAATATTTGGAATTAAAATAACAAATTCAGAACCATTTATTCTAGAAATAACACTAAAATCTTTTTTAAATTCTTCTTTCATTAAAATTGCAAAATTTCGTAAAATATTATTTGTTTTTTCATACCCTAGTGTTTTATTTAAAACATCAATTCTATGGGAAACAATAGTAATAAATCCTTTATTATTTGGGTTATCTTTATCTAAATATTCATTTGCTTTTAGAATAAAATATTTTCTATTATTTATTTTTGTCACTTCATCAATATATAAAAGTTCTTTATTTAATTTAAGTACATTATTAGTATTTATAAACATTTTTTCAATTTTATTTATCATACTATTTATACTTAAAGTTACAGATTTAAATTCTTTTGTAAAAGGTATTTTTTCTTCTAATATAAACTCATTATTCATTACAGAATCAGCTTGTTTTTTTATAGTTTCAAGTGGTTTTAGTATATACTTAAACAAAAAGAAAAGAATAACTACTAATAAAATAAAACTTGTCAATAAAGAAAAAACCAGATTTTTAAAAATGGAATAGGTTTGTTGATAAAATATATTCCTATCATTATATATTTCTATATTTCCTAAAATATTCCATCCATTTGAAATAGTAGATTTTGCAGATATTTCATTTATATTTACTAATTCTATAAACCACTTTGGAGTATTATCTTGATTTATTTCTTTTTCTTTTTTAACTTCATAGACAATATTTTCGTATACATCTTTAAATACTATTTTTTCATAATTGCCATTGTCAAAACTAGCATTAAGAACAGTTTTTATTGAACTTGCATCAGTTCCTGCATTTGTAATGGATAAACTAATACTTGAAACACTATTTTGCACATTTTCATATAAAGATTTTTTAGCTGAGTCTCTAATTATATTAAAAGAAACTGCTGTTATTAGTATAAATAATATTGTAAAAATAAATGATAATACAATTGAAACTTGTTTAAATAAACTCATATTTTATTCTCCCTGAAATTTTTTAATACAACATCCCATTTTTTATGAGCAGCGGTGTTTCCACCCTTATCAAATATATCTGGGTTAAAATTATAAATTGGTTTTAAATCGGTTCTTTGTGAGGCTGGAAATATTATCTTTCTAATACTATCTAAAATTAAAGGCTCAGAAGAAGGTGTCTCAAAATATGATAAAATCATATGAGCATCTTTGGCACCATCAAGTCTAACATAAGTTAAAAAGATTTTTGAAGAGGGAATTCCTAAGTGTTTTAATGCAAAAAATTTAGCAATAGCATAATCTTCACAATCACCTTTATCTCGTGCTAAAAATTCATAAGGAGATGCCCAATAATCAGCAATCCCATAAATATCTTTATCATCACCATACTTTACACCATTAAAAAAATCATTGATTTTTTCAAGTTTTGTTTTAGTATCTGCATTTTCTAATTTCTTTAATAAATTATTTAATGCTACAAATCTATTTTTTGCAAATTTATTATATTTTTTTTCAACTTTATCCATAAGTGAATCACTTGCAAAATCAGCTGAATAGCTAGTAAAAATAAAAAGTAAGATGATTATAAAGACTTTCATATACGCATTGTATCAAAATATGTAAAGAGATAAATAAATTTATCTCTTTACTGTTTTTTTTAGATTATATGGTCATTAATAGGTTGTTCAACTTTTACTTTAACAGAAGAATCTCCACTGTTTGTGTAGATATCAAATCCTGCATCTGAACCTGTTCCAGCTGTTTTAGCGTTCCACCCATCCGCTGTTTTAAATGAAACTTCATCTTCAGCTATACCTGTAATTTTAATCTCTTTACTTGAACCACTCATATCTAAAACATCTTGTAAAGATAGATTTAGAAGTTTATTTGAACCAGTTTCAGTTAAATCTATCTTATCAATATTTTTTAAAGTATTAATAGTATCAATTTTACTAAAATCTAAACTTAGACCAGAATCAAGTTTGAAGTTTCCAGAAACATCTGAAACTTTTAATTCAAATGTTGCACTAGCCGTAGCACCTTCAGTAGTGTTACCAATTTCAACCGTATTAGCTGTTACGCCCACACTTGCTACTGATTTATCATGAGCAAACTGAATATTGTTAATTTGGTCGTATATAATGTCTTTAAGTTCCCATGTATTTGTTGCTGTATTATAAGAAGAATTTACAGCTGTACCATTTGCAAGTTGGAATTGAGCCATATCATCTAATCCAGTGATTTTTAAACTCATAGTTTCACTACCATCAACATCTTTCATATTAGCATTAAGTTTTAAGTCAACCCAAGAAAATGCATCACCAAAAGTAAGTGTTGGAGCGATATTCATAGTATCAGCAACAGAATTTATATGTCCAGTTACATCAACTGTAATAGGTGTTATTGTAGATAAATTTTGTTCACTAACACTAAATTTAGCTTTGAAATCAAAATCTCCTGACCAATTTGTTGGTGCATTAATATATACCTCTGGTATACTTCCATCAGCTGATGAAGGAACTAACCATTTGTTTTTAGTTACTGCTGCATCTGTAGTTATGTTTGGGTTTATGTCAAAAGTTCCACCACCAGTTGTTCCAATATTTGTAGCCATAACCAAATCTGTACCAACTTTATACCAAACTGTAAAACCATTTGGAACTTCATCTAAGATGATATTTCCAATTTTCTCAGAACCGTCTGCAAAAGTACCTGCTGTTATTTCAAGTTTTACTGGATTTGCTAATGTTGTAGTTCCAACTGTTACTGCTGTATCCTCTATACCCGTTGCAGTTACAACTGATGCATTTAATACAACATCAATTACAGGAGTTACATTTATGCTTGTATTACCTGTTGAAACTAATGTTACACTACTTCCTGTTTCTTTATTTTGAACACTTACTTCAAAATCTACACTTCCATCTCTGTTTGATGCAGGAGTGTATTGTAATCCTGTGATTGCAGTACCAATGGGAAATGGTGTACCATCAGTTTTAGTAATAGTATATGTTCCAGCAGGACTTTCAGTTATGTTATATCCTGTGCCACTCAAAGTTCCTTTAGTCCCGCCACCTGTTGTGACATCAGCCCATGTTTCTGTTACTTTAATTGTAATTGAGTTACTTAACAACTCTGTTTTACTTCCATCGTTTGGATTTGATAGAGTAATAGAAAGATTACTTGTAGCATCTTCATTGATATTGTCAGCAGTTACGGCTACAGTCATTTTATCTGTTACAGGAATAATAGTTTCAGTATAAGAAGGTATTCCAGTTCCACTTTTAAATGTTCCTCCATCAAATGTAGATATAGTTGCAGAGAAAGTCATTTGACCATCTTTTGCACCACCTGTATTCATATCAGTAGGAGGAGTTACTATTACAGTTGAGAGTTTAGTTGCAACATCTGCTGCATTACCAGTTCCAACTACTACATAATAAGTTTTACCACCATTTTCATAAGAATAACTAGCACCTGAAACAGTTGTTCCCGTAGGAAAATCTGTGATTGTTATAGCGTAGTTACCAGAAGCTGAACCTCCACTGTTTGTAACATCTATTGATTTACCTAGATTATAAATCACAGCTTGTGTACCATCGTTGTTATCTTCATAAATAATTGCCGTTTTTGTACTTAAGTCAAATAATGGTGGATTTCCAGGACCTGGACTTGGAGCATCAAAGGCATTAATATGAATAGTTTGTGAAGCATTTTTAACTTCTGCACCTACACCATCTTGAGTATAAGTTGTGATTATTATTTCTCTTTTCTCAAAATCTGCACCAGTATTTACTTTAAATACTATTTCGGATAAAGCTCCATTTGCGTCTAGTTTACTATCAGTTGGAGTAGAAATCTCCCAAATACCATTATGTTGACTTCCTGAGTATCCATAATATGTTCCACCAACAACTTCAACACCCATTGGAACACCAGAAATTACTATTTTTGTAACTGTTTCTGAACCATCTTTATCATTACTTGTTGTTGTAACTGGAACTTTAAATTCTGAGTTTTCATTTACTACAGTTACCGTTGAACCAGAGATTGTTACACTACCAGACTTTTGTGTAATTGTACCTAGAGTTAAAGTTGGTGCATCTGTAACTGCTTGTACATTTACTGTATGAGTATGAGTAAAATCTTTAGTAACATTTGTTGATCCTGCAGTATCTTTAACAGTATATACAACTGTTAAATTAAAACTATCAATGTTATCTGCATCATGTGGAATTGTATTTTTTGCATAAATACTATTTGCTTCTTCAGGTGTAAGTTCATAATATAATCCAACTAATTTTGAAGCTATTGATGTTCCATTTGCTGAACCTAAAAATAACTCATATCCAGTAGCAACACTTGAAGCTAAAATCTTCACACTTGTAATTGTTTCACTTCCATCTGTATCAGTTAAAGAAGGTTTTAAATCTATTTTATTTGCACTACCATCTGCATCTTCATTGATTGTTGAACTTGCCGCAACGGTTACATCATCTGCTATTGGATTTACAAAAATATTTACTGTTTGAGTATCCCAAGTTTTACTATCTCCCTCACCTGCTTTTTCTGTAGTTACATAAGTTAATTTTAAATCTGCACTTCCACTAAAGTTTGTAGGTACATTCAGTTTGATATTTCCAGCACTAATATCACTTGCTTTTACAACATACATTCCATTTTCTATATAAAATAGACTTCCAGAAGCTATAGTAAATCCAGTTGGTAACTCTATTTTAACCGTAAGTACTTCTGAATCATCATAAGATGCAAGATTCTCGGGATGTGTATATATACTTTTTAAGTTAAGTTGATTATCTTCATTTACATTTATATTAGTATTTAAATCAGTTCCAACAGGTGCATCTGCCACATTTTTTACAATTACATCTATAGTTGTATTTGCAGCACCCGATGTACTAGCTCCATCTTTAGTTACAGCTGATACATTTAATGTAAAGTCTGTATCACTGTTATGTGGCGGAATAATTACAAGTGATTTTGTGTTATCAAAATTAGTAATACTAATACTATTACCTGTTTGTGCTTGTAAAACTCCATTATAATAAATAACTGCATCAGTAGGAATCGCACTAATAGTTACATCAAAAATTTCAGAACCATCTTTATCATCTGAACTTACTTTGATAGCAAGAGGAATACCGCCTGTTCCATTCGCATTAATAGTTCCATCTTTAGCAATAGTATTTCCACCATCTCTTCCAGCATCTTCATAACCAACAGCTTGTGATACTTGGATTGTTGCTATATCCGCAACAGGAGTAACTACAACATTAAAATAAACTTCAGCAGTTTTAGTAGCACCTGCTGTATCTCCACTATCAACACCTTTGTCTTGAACACTTAATGTAATTTTTCCAGTTACCGTTCCACTATATTGTTCTGGTAATTTCATACTAAATTCAGGGTCTGTATTTTTGTTATTTGTATCATTAAAAATAATAGTTGCAACACCAAGTGCATTTGCAGTTGCTGATTGTCCACCTAAAGTAATGATAGTTCCATCAGGAATTCCTGAAACTGTATAAGTTCGTTTTTCTGAACCGTCTAAATCTCCACCTTTTGGCGTTCCATCATTTTGCGTTCCATTCGCATTTGTAAGAATAGCTTTTAAATCAATTGGTGTTGAGAAGTATGCACCCTCAGCTTTAGTTGTGAATGTAAAAGTATTCGCTACATTATTATTTCCACTTGCTCCAGTTTTATCAACTTGCGTAATACTTCCGCCTGTTGCAGTATCCCAATTTAATGAAATATTATCAGTTGCTGGATTGATTTTAACAGTCATCGGGTTAGTAGTTGTTTCATATAAATCCGCATCTGTTATACTTAATGGTTTATCACTATCATTAAGTTCATAAGATGTTGCACTTATGTTAATTTTAATATCTGTATCATTATCTTCTGCATGTTGGATTTTTAGAGCTTCGTATTCACCTACTGTAAGATATATTGCTCCACTTGGATTTGATGCTGTTATATCTGCATGATGATATGTATAATCAATAGTACTTGAATCACCTGAAGTTGTTACAATTACAATTTTTAGTGTTTGATTTGCTGTTGTTATATCTGCTCCAACTTGCGTAATACCATCTGCTTTAAATATTTTTGCCCCTATTACTTTATCTCCATTAGTAAAAGTAAGAGTAATCTCTCCATTTTTTTCAGGATGATCACCCGTACTAAAATTCCTATCTGTTTGGTCTTTTGATAAACTTGGTTTTGTTAATCCTAAAGCTACTTGATGTGTTCCCTCTTTTGTATTTCCATCATCTTCAGTCATTGTTGGAGTTGAAGGAGTAATTGTTATAGTATCTGCAACTGGTTTTACATTTATTGTAACCGTTGAAGTAGCTTCATCTCCATCAAAGTCTTTTACAGTATATGAAAATTGTGGGCTTTTTGTAGTATCGTAATTACTATAATCTACTGATGGCGTAAATGTAACTGTACCATTTGAATTAATTGTAAGACTACCAATTTGTTTAGTAGTGTCTCCTTGTTCATAAATAGCAATTCCAGTTGCACCAATGCTATGCGCTACACCATTAATTGTAACTGTTTCACCAACTTTAAAATCATCATCAGCTAATCTTATTGTTATTGCTGTATCTTCTTTTGTTGTTACTATTATAGGTATTGCACTTGGAACTGAATCCACCACAGTAACATTAAAAGTTTGATTTGTTGAAGTTGTACCATTCGAAGTTATATTAAATTCAAATGGCATATAAAATTGATTTTTACTATTGTTTCCATAAGCATGATCCATTACTGTTTTTAATTTAAAATCATATACATCATTTCCACTACCATCTTTTTTCAATTCAACAGTAAATACAATTTTATTATCTCCTGCTCTTGTTGCTGTTAAAATAGTTCCATCTGTATTGTAAGAATAACTAATTGCTTTACCATTACTTGTTTCTGTAGTAGTTGTAATTGTTTTATCAAAAGATACTGTATATGTATCAGCATTTGGATTTGTAATTCCTAATGATTTTCCTAAATCATTTTCAGTTGTTGCTGAAGTATTTAAGCCATCTTCATAAACTTTTGCATTTACTGGATTTCCTAAAATTATACCGTCTTTTATAGTTCCAGTTGTATGATTAGAAGCACTTGGTATAGCAAGAGCATCTGTAGCAATCGCAACATTTTCAAATGCTCCTGATTGACTAACACCTGAAATTGTTACAGTATAAACTTCATCACCCTCAGAAACAAAATCATCTTTTGTTATATTCGTGAAATCTGTGTGGTTTGTTCCGCCTATAATAGTTATTTGTTTTACAATTGTAGAAAAATCATCATCTGTTACAACATTACCAGTTGATGTATAAGTTAAATTTACAGTCACGGTTTGCCCAACTGGCACAGTTACTGGATTTCCATCTTTATCTACTAAAGTTATAGTATGGACTAAATTTCCACCCTCTACTGTTGAAGGTGTTTTTGTAATTTTTACATAAACAGTATCATCTTTACCATAGTTTCCTGGCTCATTTGGATTATCATTTCCTGTACCTGTATCTGGTTGTTCTACTTTTGCTGGATTATCTTGAATTGTAGAAGTTACCATATCATGAGAAGTATCAATAACAACATTTTCATACGGAGTGGCTGTTGGTGCTGATATTTTTACTGTAAAGTTTTCATTTCCCTCTGCATAATAATCATCTTTTGCATCTACACTAAACATTGTGCCAATTGTAGCTTCTATATAAGTATTAACATAATCTGTATTTGCTGTTGCATCTTTATCTGATGTATCAGTTGTTGTAGCATAAGTTACAGTTACTTTTCCAGCTTGTGTATCTAAAAGTTTACCATCAGCATCAATTGCAACAGCCTTATAATAGAGTTTCCCTCCTTCTGGAGTAATATTTGTATTTTTTGTTAAATCTACTTTTCCATCAACTGTTAAAGAAATAGTTCCTGAACTATCTGTAGCCACAAGTATAATTTTAGCTTCCGAAGGAGTTACGGTATCTATAATTTTTGTTGTTACTGGATCTAGATTTGTAGTTACATTTTCATAAAGAGGTGTTGTTGGATGGGTATATGATTTATCATTAATTGATACTTTATATGTTTCATTATTATCACTTATATAATCGTTTATAGTTTTTATTTCAAATGCTGTTCCGACTGTTACAGTTTTAGCAGTTTCTAAAATATAATCTTGTGTTCCATCATTTTTTGTAGCTGAAGCTACTCCAATAGCAGTATTATCAGCTGTTTTAATAGTGACTGTTCCACCTTGAACATCAACTTTATCCGCTGGCGTAAAATCTGTTGTTCCTGGTTTAAATGCTAATATCATATATTTAGCTTCATTTCCCTCTGTAACACTATTTACAAATGTATATTTCCCCGCTGTAATAATTGGCTCACCATTACTATCACAAGCTACAATTTTTAAAATTACCGTTTCTTGTGTTGTTTCTGTTGTACTATTTTCATTTGGTGTTGTTGTTGAGTTATCTGTAATTGTTGTTGTTACTCCCGATCCATTTATTGTAACTGCACCATAATTAGAAGATGAAGTAGGTACATAATTTGAAATAGTAACTGTAAATTTTTCACCATTATCTGCAATATAATCATCAAGTGCATCTGCACTAACTGCTGTACCTAATGTTATAGTCGTTAAACCAGTTTGTGGAGTATAGTCACTCGTTGTAGCCGTACCATTTTTAAATGTAAAGTCAACAGTACCTTCTTGAGTAGCAAGTTTACTAGCATCATTAAAAACTGTACTACCTGATTTAAATGCTAAGGCTACATAGTATATATGACCACCTTCTGGTGTTTCGTTTACACTTAAATAGTTACCTGAACCATCTTTCAAAGGATTACCAAATTCGTCCGCGGCCACAATTTTTATGATAGTTACGGGCGGTGTTGATGGTGGCGGTGTTGATGGTGGCGGTGTTGATGGTGGCGGTGTTGATGGTGGCGGTGTTGATGGTGGCGGTGTTGATGGTGGCGGTGTTGATGGTGGCGGT
>Ga0172378_10006952_pt1 | contig 10536 bp, 4 predicted proteins | sample GrowelOW332metaG_FD_119755 | JGI IMG/M metagenome (GOLD analysis project Ga0172378, IMG submission 119755) | Groundwater microbial communities from an aquifer near a municipal landfill in Southern Ontario, Canada - Pumphouse #3_1 metaG | ecosystem: Environmental > Aquatic > Deep subsurface >... | reverse complement strand
CAGCCGTTCGGCAATGATGACGGGAACATATCAGGTAAAGATAAATGCTCATAATCATCGTAGTAATCGTGATGTTCCATTATCAGAGCCGTATAAACCATTTACCTACTGGCTTAGAAAAGCAGGATATACATGTATACTTGGTAATCATGGTGTAATGGGAAAGGGCCGTAAGATTGACTGTAATTTTGAAACTCAGCCAATTGGCAAATGGGATGGTGAAAAGAATTTTGGTTTGTTTGACAAATATGATGAGTTTTTACCTGAAGATCAACCGTTTTTTGCTCAGATTCAATTACTGGCAACCCACCGGGGAGACTGGTGGAATAAGGTAAGAGCTGAATCAAAACATCCTGTTGACCCACAGAAAGTAGTTTTGCCTCCGCAATATGCCGATACTCCTGCTATTCGTCTTGACTGGGCTAAATACCTTGATCAGATGGAATATATAGACAATGAAGTGGGCATGATAGAAAAGGAACTTAAAGATAAAGGAATGGCTGATAATACGATTATAATATTTATAGGCGATAATGGTCGTTGTAATCTTTTAGGTAAAGGCTATTTGCATGATCCAGGATTACGTATTCCTCTTATTCTTTATCAGCCAAAAGATGCTGTTGTTTTTAAAAACAAACAAATTGTTAATGATGTAATAAATTCTACGGATATAACTGCTACAATTCTTGATATAGCAGGTTGTAAAGTTCCTGATTATATGACAGGAAAATCATTCTTAAATAAAAAATTTGATAGAAAAGAATCCTACGGAGCCAGAGATTTGTGGGATGAGATAGAAGAAAAATCGAGATCAGTTTATACAAAGAGATGGGCTTATATTCGTAATGATAAACCGGAAATTCCTTATGATGCTCATCAGGCTTATCTGGAATTTTACAGACCTGCAGTTCATGTTATGCGAACTCTTAATAAAGAAGGTAAATTAAACGATAATCAAAAATTTTTCTTTGCATCTACCAAACCAAAAGAAGAGTTATATGATTTACAAAACGACCCGTTTGAAATGAAGAACCTTGCGTCATATACAAAATATGAAGATGTGTTAAAAGACCTAAGAGAGAAGACTATGGCTCATGACAAAGCAATGAGGCCTGTTAGTGATGTTTATCATCCAGAACATCCCATCTCTGTGGATGTGATAAAATTTGTAAAAGAAAAATATCCTAAAGCTTATCAGCAGATTTGTGAAGGTGTTGAGATTGGTTTTAAGAAATATACTAAGCTATATAAGCAGCAGCTTAAGAAGGAATAGCGTGCTTATAAATAGACAATAATTTTAAGATTCTGGGGATCCTTTTGCTAGATATGACTGTTTTTAAAAGAAGTCTTTAGATATAAAAAAAGTGTAACTTATTTAAGTTACACTTTTTTATTTGTCGGGGCAGCAGGATTCGAACCTGCGACCCCCTGCTCCCAAAGCAGGTGCGCTAACCGGACTGCGCTATGCCCCGAAAAATAAAGAGAAAATCAATGTTTGATATTCCTTTGTTTTTGTTGGTGCAAATATAGATATTTTTGTTTAAATCCCGCACGTTTTTTTATCTAATATTATAAAAAAACAAAATGGGATCAATAAAGGAACCCTTTATTGTTGATTTATTGCGAAATATGATTTTAAATTTTTATTTTTCGTTTTTTATTTTTTACCTAAACTCTTGACACATTAAACTATTTTTTAGTATTATTTTAGTTAAATAATCATATAAAGATTTATTTTTATGAATATTATATAATATTTACGATTCTTATAACAATAGCTAGTTTTATGTTTTTTAATTTACAATTTTTTAATTTATCTTGTTATATAGCTGTTTTGTTGATATTTTTGTAATATATTGGTCTCTTAAATTATTATTTACAGAACAGATAATATTTTAAAATTAGTTTTTTTACAGATAACATGCTGTTGGAATAGTTTTATTTTTTATGAGACGGTTATGGTAAAAATATAATAATAGATGATTAAAAATATGTTAAAAAGTAAAATTAGCGGAATTATAATGACAGGTGTCTGTTTTTTTGGATTTATAATTTCAGGATGTCAGAATAAAACCAGAGGTTATGAGTATAAAGCTGATGTTATAGTATATGGAGGCACCTCCTCTGCTGTTACTGCTGCAGTGCAGGTAGCAAAAATGGGGAAATCTGTGATAATGGTTTCTCCTGACAAACATCTGGGAGGATTAACTTCTTCAGGTTTGGGATATACAGATACCGGGAATAAAGCTGTAATTGGCGGTTTGGCCCGTGAATTTTATTATCGTATGTGGCAGCACTACAATAACGATTCAGCCTGGGTATGGCAGAAAAAAAGTGAATATGGAGACAAAGGACAGGGTAAAGTTTCCGTTGACGGGAAAAAACGTACCATGTGGATTTTTGAACCGCATGCAGCAGAACATATTTTTGATGATTTTATTGCTGAGAATCACATTAATGTTTTTCGTGATGAGTATCTTAACCGGGAAAACGGAGTAGTAAAGAAAGATGGCAAAATTGTTTCATTTACAACATTATCAGGGAAAACATATAAAGGAAAAGTATATATTGATGCAACTTATGAGGGTGATTTAATGGCTGCTGCAGGAATTAGTTATCATGTTGGACGAGAAAGTAATGAAACGTATAACGAAACATTTGACGGTGTACAGAAAGGGGTTACCCAACATAAGCACTGGTTTTTTTCGGATATTTCACCTTATAAAATACCGGGTGATCCTAAAAGTGGTCTTGTTTACGGAGTTTCTGCAGATAAACCAGGCGAAAATGGAGAAGGAGATAATAAAATTCAGGCTTATTGTTTTAGAATGTGCATGACTAATTGCAAAGAAAATCGTGTTCCTTTTGCAAAACCTTCAAACTATGATGCTTCTCGTTATGAATTGTTGCTTCGTTCTCTTCAGACTGGCAGAAAAGATTTTTTTGAAAAATTTGATACTATTCCTAACAGAAAAACAGATACCAATAATCATGGTCCCTTTAGTAGTGATTTTATTGGTATGAATTATGACTACCCTGATGCTAGTTATGAAAGACGTAAGGAAATTATTAAAGAACATTATGATTATCAGGCAGGATTATACTGGTTTGTGGCTAACGATCCGCGTGTTCCTGAAGATATTCGTACTCAAATGGCAGAATGGGGTCTTTCAAAAGATGAATTTGTTGATAATAATAACTGGCCATACCAGATATATGTTCGTGAAGCCAGACGTTTGATGGGGGAATATGTTACTACAGAAAATGATGTTCTTTTAAAGAGAAAAGTTCCGGAATCTGTTGGAATGGGTTCTTATGCTATGGATTCACATAATGTACAGAGATATATAACTTCTGAAGGCTTTGTTCAGAATGAAGGAGACCTTGGTGTAAACCCAAGTGCCCCTTATGCTATATCATATCTATCTCTACTGCCAAAAAAAGAAGAATGTTCAAATCTTCTGGTACCTGTATGTGTGTCGTCAAGCCATATAGCATATGGCTCAATCAGAATGGAACCTGTATTTATGATTCTTGGACAAAGTGCCGGAACGGCTGCTGTTTTAGCTATTAAAGAAGGCGTAGATATTCAGGATTTGCCTTATAATAATTTAAAAAATCAACTCATAGAAGACGGACAGATACTTGATTACAAAAACTAAAAAAAAATGGGTTTATGCTTTAGTTATCTGCAATCCCTTCGGGCTTGCAGATAACGAGGTTCGGGTTGATGTCATCAGTCTGCCCTTCGGGACATACTGATAACATAGGGTTAATGTAATTTGCTTCGCGAACTACACCAACCCGAACCTCGATAAAGAAAATTGGATCAAGACGGATTTAGTTTTTCTATCTTTGATTTTTAGTTTTGTATATTAAGATATAAAATTATTAAACGATGCGATTTTATAAATAAATCACTTAAAAATAGTAGTGCTTCTGTTTTTACTCCATTGAAGAACAATGCAAATTAAAATAAAAGCCCCAAATTTATTCATAATCCCTCAATACGAAAGATAGATTATTATAATATTAACTATAGGTGCTATATAATGAAGAAAATATATTTATTTTTTATAATCCTTCTTTAATAGCTAATGAGAATGATGTTTTTTTTTAGATTTAAATAAAACCTTTTCAGATATAGGAATACCTGATCATGGAAACGATTTATTTATTAGAAATTCAAGGAATAGCTGTATTAAAGGCGGAGTACATCCAACTGCACTGGGTTATCACTTTATTGCCGCTAATGTATATGTCTTTTTAAAGGAAAATAATTTATTAAAAAAAGGAATAAAGGTTATTTGTTTTGGAGATTCGATAACTTATGGTTCAGGTTCTAAAGGTGGCGGAACCGTTACCGGGGATAATTATCCGTCTTTTCTGGCAAAAAGAATTAAAAGAGGGATACCCTCTTTATAAATATTTTTTATTATTTTTATTAAGAAAAAACAACTTAAGAAATTAATTATGTTCTCTTTAAAAACTTATTCTTACAGACTTTTTGGACTCTTTTTTATTCTTATATTTTCCGGAGTATGTAACAGTCAAACTATAAAAGACGTTGAAAAGATATCTCCGGTTGATCTTGTAAATCCGTTAACAGATACCCATAATTCCCGTTGGTTTTATTTTAATTCGGCATGCCGTCCTTTTGGTATGATCAATGTAAGTCCGGATACTGATACCAAACATTCCTGGGGATCAGGATACCTTTACGGAAGTGATTCCATAAAATGTTTTAGTCATATTCATGCCTGGCAGCTTGCCGGAGTGGCTGTAATGCCTTCTACCGGAAAATTTAAGGGTTATCTGGGTATGGATTCTTACCAGTCGTCTTTTAGTCATAAAGGAGAAATTGTAAAACCCGGATATCACAAAGTTCATTTAGATGAATATGATATTACAGTGGAACTTACATCTACTACAAGAGTGGCGTTTCATCGTTATTCTTTCCCTAAAACAAAAGAAACAAAATCTATTATTTTTGATACCGGAGCTTATTTGGCTCACGGACCTACTGTGTTTTCTAAAATATGGAAGGTAAGTGATACTGAAGTAGCAGGTGTTCAGGTTATCAGCAAGACAGGTCGCAGACCAAAAGATACTCCGATATATTTTGTTGCCCGTTTGAATAAACCATTTGAAACTTTTAAAGGATGGGTGAATAATAAAATGATAAATACAGGTGTCGATACCATAAGTGGAGTTGATGCAGGAGGTGCTGTATTTTTTAAAGATAATACTTCAAAGGTTTTAATGAAAGTAGCTATTTCTTATGTTAGTGTTGATGAGGCAAGAAATAATATGGACAGCGAACTTACCAACTGGAATTTTGATAAAACTGTAAAAGAGTCTTTTAAAGTATGGAACGATTATCTTGGAAGAATAGAAATAAAGGGCGGAACTCATAAACATCAGGTTAAATTTTATACCGATTTATGGCATTCTTTACTTGGAAGGCATATAATAAGTGATGCAGATGGTAAATATATGGATATGACAGGAGAAAAACCTGAAGTTAAACAAATAGAACTTGATGAAAATGGTAAACCTTTATATTGTCATTATAATTTTGATGCATGGTGGGGAAGTCATTGGTCGCTAAATATTTTATGGTCGATGGTATATCCCGAAATTATGGATGGTTTTTGCAATACTATGGTTGATATGTATAAAGACGGAGGACTTATTCCTCGAGGACCATCAGGAGGGAATTATACTTATGTAATGATTGGTGATCCTTCTGTTTGTTTTTTTGCTACAGCATATAATAAAGGGATTCGTAATTACGATATTAATAAGGCTTATGAAGGATTAAGAAAAAATGCTTTTGTCGGAGGAATACGTGATCATGCGGGATATGAGCATAATACACCTGCATATGGAGGTGGTATGCAGTATTATGTAAAGCAGGGTTGGGTTCCTGAGGGTATTAAAGTTAAAGCCGGACATCTGGACGGGGCAGCAATGACTATGGAATATTCTTATCAGGATTGGTGTCTTGCACAGTTATCAAAAGCTCTTGGTAAAAGTGATGATTATAAATTGTTTATGAAACGGTCTTATAATTATAAGAATCTTTGGAATCCAAAAACTATGATGATTCATCCCCGTGAAATTGATGGTAGCTGGATAAAAGATTTTAAACCTATAGTACAGGGATTTAATGCAAGAGGCTTTTGTGAAAGTAATTCTGCAATTTATACCAATTTTGTGCCACAGGACATGGGTGGTTTAATAAAACTGTTTGGTGGAAATGAAAAATATACTGATTTTTTAAATAATTCATTTGAAAAAGGAGAGAAGCTTGATTTTGTTGGAAAGAATAAATCTCATGCATCCAGCTGGGTAGATTATGGGAACCAGCCCGGAACAGGAATGGCTCATTTGTTTAATTATTCCGGTGCACCATGGCTGACTCAGAAGTGGGTAAGAAAAGTTAAGGAGGCATATGGTGATATTACTCCCTCTGACGGATATAAGGGAGATGAGGATCAGGGACAGATGGGAGCTCTTGGAGTATTGATGGCTATGGGACTATTCGAAGTTGATGGCGGAGCTTCAGTTAATCCTTATTATGAAATTACAAGTCCTTTGTTTGATGACATTACTATACATCTTAATAATGATTATTATCCCGGGAAAACATTTAAAATTAAGACGACAAATAATCAGCCGGAAAATGTATATATTCAGTCTTCAAAATTAAATGGGAATAAACTTGATAATTGCTGGTTTTATCATTCAGCGTTTGCAAAAGGAGGGATACTTGAAATTGATCTGGGTAATACGGCTAACAGGAATTGGGGATTGAAAGAGCCTATTCCCGGAAAATAAAATATTATAATTATTTTTATTAAAGGGTTTACAAAAAGGAATCTTTTTGTAAAAAGTATGCATGATAATTATTTATGATAAATAAAATAAAAATGAAAAGACAAATTATATTTAAATGTTTTGTTTTCATGTGTTTGTTAGCATTACATATTAATGTGGGTGCTGTAGATGTTGCAAAAAAAAATCAAAAAAAACCAAATATCCTTTTTATCATGTCAGATGATCATACAGGTCAGGCATGGGGTGTATATGGCGGAATTTTGAAGAATTATGTTCATACACCTAATATTCAACGTCTGGCAGAAGAGGGATGTGTGTTTGATAATTGTCTTTGTTCTAATTCTATTTGTGCTCCCAGTCGTGCTACAATTCTTACAGGACAATATAGTCAGATAAATGGGGTAAAAACATTGAGTGATACCCTTTTCCCCAGGCAAAATAATATTTCTAAAGTTGTACGAAAAGTTGGCTATCAGACTGCTATTATTGGCAAATGGCACTTAAAAAAAGAACCAACAGGATTTGATTATTATTGTGTTTTATCAGGACAGGGCCGATACTGGGATCCAATACTGAAAACCAAAGATAATTGGGGGGATGCAAATGAAGGCGGGAAAGTCTATAAAGGATATAGTTCTGATGTAGTTTCCGGCATGATGATTGAGTGGTTAAAAAATCGTGATAAGACAAAGCCTTTTTTGGCTTGCTGTCATTTTAAAGCTACTCATGAACCATGGGATTATCCAAAACGTTTTAGTTATCTGTACCGCAATGTAGATATTCCGGTTCCGGATTCTTTTTATGATCAGGGCGCAGATGATACCGGACGTTCTTTTAAAGGACAATCCATTGATAATTTGCAAGAGCGTTATCTTTTTGCTACACAGCATCCTGATAAAAAGGCAGATTATATGTTTTATCCTGAATTGCCATTTTCAGTTGATGGTTTGTCACCTGATGAAGCAAGAATGAAAACCTATCAAAAATTTGTAAAGGATTACATGCGTTGTGGCGCGGCTGTTGATGATAATATTGGAAAATTGCTTGATTACCTTGATGCATCAGGTCTTGCGGATAATACAATTGTTATTTACACTGCTGATCAGGGATATTATCTTGGAGAACATGGGTTTTTTGATAAACGGTTGATTTTTGAAGAATCTGTTCATATGCCGTTTGTAATAAGGTATCCTAAAGAAATTCCTGCCGGAACACGTAATAAAGATATTATTGAGAATGTTGATTTTTCTGCTCTGATTGCAGACTATGCCGGAGCTAAATATCCAAAAACTATGCAGGGTCGTAGTTTCCGTGAGAATTTGAAGGGTAATACTCCTGCCGATTGGAGAGACTATGGATATTATCGTTACTGGCAACATGAAACAAGACGTCCTGGTCATTTTGGGATACGTGGTAATCGTTATGTATTATCTTTCTCCTATGGAAATGGATTTAAAGATAATAAGTACAAGACAGGTGAATATACCGGTCGTTTTTGGGATTTTTACGATTTGCAGATAGATCCACATGAATTACATAATGCATATAAGGATAAACGCTACCAAACTATTATTGCTCAGATGAAAGATGAACTTATTAGACAACGTAAACTGGTTAATGATACTGATAAGGATAATCCTGAAATTTTAAATATCATTGCTGAGCATTGGAATGATTAAATATTACATAATTCTGAAAAAAAAGATTTTTGTTGTTTATGTTCTATTTGCAAATATTTAGGCTTTTAAACAGAATATAAAAAAGAATATTTTTTAAACAAGACTTTATGGTTAAAATATTTAGTGGGTTATATTATGAATAATACGGAAGAAAAGTTTAATATTAACAGGAGATACTGTGGTATTAAAAAATTGATTCTATTAATGTTAATTATAAGTTCCAGCTTTCTCGGAATGGGGCAAAAGGTTATCTTGTTAGATAATTATTATAATAATGAATTTAGTGAAAATGGAGTAGTGTTCCACCATTATAGGTGGGACAATGAAAAGACGTCTGGATTCTCCGGATTTGGAGAGTTATTTAAAGATAAGGGGTGTAAGTTACTGTTGCTACACTCGAAACCTGATTTATATAAATTAAACGATGCCAGTGTTTATATTATTGTGGATCCCGATACAAAGGAAGAAACTCCTAATCCAAAATTTATGGATCGTTATGCGGCCAATGCTATTGTCTGTTGGGTTAAGCAAGGAGGTGTTTTACTGGTAATGGCAAATGATTCAGGAAATTGTGATTTAGACAGTTTAAACTTGTTGATGTCAATGTTTGATATGAAGTTTAATGATGAAATTCTTCATCTTGAACAATCGGAGCCTGGGAAACCAAGGAATTTTAATAGTTGTGCATCAATAAATCTCCCTGATAATATATTATTTAGAAATGTAAAAAAAATTTTTATAAAGAGTGTTTCTTCTATTTCTTGTGGGCTGCGGGCGACTCCTCTTCTTCAGGAGAATGGCAAAACTTTAATGGCTGAAGGATCTTTTGGTAAAGGTAAAGTTATTGCTATAGGTGATCCATGGTTGTATAACGAATATTTTGATCATTGGTTTCTCCCCCAGGATTTTGATAATTATAAGGCAGCAAAAAATCTTGTTGATTTATTGATAAACAACAAAAAAGGGAAATAGTAATATTTTTATATAGAGTATTTGTTCATGGCTATAGTTACGGTGGGAAAAGAAAATGATATTTTATTCTATTTATAATAAGAATGTTGAATTTTACATGAGTTAATTTTTGCCATTATGAATATACAACAATTACAATACATAGTTGCCCTGAATAAATACCGTCATTTTGTTAATGCTGCCAAAGAATGTGGAGTTTCACAACCTACATTAAGCACTATGATAAATAAAATAGAGCAGGAGCTTGATGTAAGGATTTTTGACAGGGATAAATCACCGGTAGAACCAACTGCGCTGGGCAAGAAAATTATTAAACAGGCCGGTACAGTGATAAATGACATTAATCGAATAAATGAAATTGTGTTATCTGAAAAGAATACTTTACAGGGATCAGTCCATATAGGTGTGCTGCCAACCGTTGCTCCGTATCTGATACCTCTTTTTTTAACCCGTTTTAAACAAAAATATAAAAAGGTAAAACTCTTAATTTCAGATGTACGGGCAGACAATCTAATTGATGATGTGTTATCCTCCAGTCTGGATATGGCAATTATAGCTACTCCTTTACATAATGACGGACTTATGGAAATTCCTGTTTACAATGAACGATTTCTTGCCTATTTACCGGATCAGAAAGAAACATCATTGCAGAAATTAATTAATCCGTTAAAAATGCCTGCAGGTAAGTTATGGGTATTATCAGAGAGCCCGTGTATAAAATCAGATATGGTAGACTTTTGCAAAATGAAGAATGCCGGAGATACTTCTTATAACACTGGAAGTGTGGAAACCTTAATTCGCATAGTTGATAATAATGGGGGATATGCTGTAATTCCGGAATTATATTCTCAATATTTGTCACCCCTTCAGAAAAAAAGATTGCGGGAATTCGATTCTCCTTATGCCGTGAGAGAAATATCTATAGTTATACGCAAAGATTATGTTAAGGAAAAAATGCTTAATGCAATTGTCTCTGTTATTAAAGATATTATACCTGAAGATAAGCTGGTGGATAAAATAAAGAAATATCCGGTGAGGCTTT
>Ga0172378_10006951_pt1 | contig 10537 bp, 9 predicted proteins | sample GrowelOW332metaG_FD_119755 | JGI IMG/M metagenome (GOLD analysis project Ga0172378, IMG submission 119755) | Groundwater microbial communities from an aquifer near a municipal landfill in Southern Ontario, Canada - Pumphouse #3_1 metaG | ecosystem: Environmental > Aquatic > Deep subsurface >... | reverse complement strand
TAAGATTTTTATCTGAGATGACCTCGATTCCGGTGGTTTTTCCGATGCGGTCAACGATTTTTTTCGTATTACCCCAGCGATTGCTGTGGTAGATGATTATGTCTTTCATGTATTTCATGATAGCACTAATACTTTATTTAGGTGGTCTTTTTATCTTGAGTTGTATCAAAGTGGATTATCATTTTGATAACTAAAAAACCCCGGAAACCGGGGTTAATATTGAATAAACGGAGGTTAGTTCTTCTTAGCAGATTCGCAGATAGCTTTGAAGGCTAACGGATCATTGATAGCTAGCTCGCTGAGCATCTTGCGGTTGATTTCAACGCCTTGCTTCTTGAGTCCACCCATAAATTGGCTGTAGCTGATTCCGTTAATACGGCATCCAGCATTGATACGTCTGATCCAAAGTTTGCGATAGTCTCTTTTGATCTCGCGACGTGAGACATAAGCATAACGGAGTCCATGAAGGACTTGTTCTTTGGCGGTCTTGAACAAAAGATGCTTTGACCCGAAGTAGCCAGAGGCTTTCTTTAGGATTTTCTTGTGTGCAGCATGTGTGACTGTGCCACCCTTAACTCTTGACATTGTTCATTCCCTCCTTATTTGGCTAACATATCCTTGATTCTGGTGTAGTCGGTATTGTCGACCATTCCAGCTTTACGGAGCTGCCTTTTCTGCTTGTGTGTCTTATTAGGGGCTAAGTGTCCCATATAGGCGTGTTTTCTCTTAAGTTTGCCGGTTCCGGTAACCTTGACCCGCTTTGAAAGAGTGCGGCTCGATTTCATTTTTGGCATACGATACCTCCTTATTTCTTCTTCGGTGCCAGGATGCAGTCATACCACTTGCCTTCCCAATAGGGGGCTTTATCGACATTGGCTACATCCGAGACTAGAGAGATGAACCGATTCATTACGTCTTCTCCCACTTCTTTGTGAGACAACTGTCTCCCGCGGAAGACAACGCATACCTGAACCTTGTTGCCATCTTCTAAGAATTCGTGAGCGTGCCTTGCTTTTGTTTCAAGGTCATGCTGGCCGATTTGCGGAGTGACTTGCACTTGCTTTGTTTCGGCAGTTTTTTGGTTCTTTCGGCTTTCCCTTGCGAGTTTCTGCTGCTCAAATTTGAACTTGCCATAATTGAGTATTTTGCAGACTGGCGGGTTAGCGGCAGGTGATACGCAGTAGAGATCAAGACCTTGGCGGAGCGCAATTTCATTGGCAGCGCGACTGGACATTTTCCCTAGGTTCTCACCTTCTGGTCCAATGACGAGGACTTCCGGATAACGGACATGCTCATTGATTGGATCATATGGCTTGTTAGGACGACGGTTGTTGTTAGGATTGAAGTAAGCTATGGTTCAAGACCTCCCTCTCGACAAAAATAGCGCGGAAATTCCGCGCCTTATTCCAATAGATTTCTCTTTTGGTAGCCTGTGCCGATCCATTTACTGGGTCCGGCGAGCTCGCGGCGCGAACTTCTTTCTACTTTGTCGACGGATGTAGTATACATTATGGCTAGTTTGAGTCAAGTCTTTTCAAATATTTAAGACAGAATATTTCCTTAGCCTAGGTTAGTGGAAACGTCTTAAAGTTTTTTTCTTCATATTTAGGATAAATAAGGAAAAGGTTCTTTAAGAATTTTCTCTATTAATATAGGAAGACTCTTCATTAGTATTTACTGGTTTCATAACAAAAATAAGTTTCGTTAAGAGGAAAGAACTCCTTTTTGAATCTAATCAAGAAAACTTTAAAAGCTTAGATAATCGCAATACATCTAGCTTTTGTTAAGCTTTCTATATCTAACTCTGCTAATCTTTTTTTGCTATCCTTTCACCTTTTATAACATGAAGGAAAGGTTTCAGTTTATCGTTTCAAGAATTTTAGGAAATTTTCAAAATATTTTCGTTCGAAAAAAGTAAGAATCCTTAACTGATTTATTGTATGATTAAGCAATGAAAAACACTACTAACACAATGGACTCTATCGTTGTTTCTGGTCTTACCAAACAATATAGGGGTTGCCTTGCTCTTGATGGAGTAAGTTTTACTGTTCGTTCTGGTTCTGTTGTTGGACTAGTTGGACAAAACGGAGCCGGAAAAACTACTCTAATCCGCGTTCTATGCGGTCTAGCCAACCAAACAGCGGGAACATATGAAATTTTAGGAACCAAGAATTCCGAGAAGGCTAGTAAGCTTGCGGCTACTAGAAAGAAAATGGCCTGCATGGTTGAAACACCTGCTCTTTATGAAACTATGACTCCTCGTCAAAACATGTTAGAGAGATGCCTCATGCTTGGTATGAAGATGAAAGATGCTGAACTCTACATTCATGAACGTCTTGATTTTGTCGGTCTTCCCGGAGCCTATACCGACAAGAGGAAGGCTAAATCCTATTCCTTAGGTATGCGTCAACGCTTAGGAATTGCTATGTCGTTGATTGGAGATCCTGAGCTATTAATTCTTGATGAGCCTACCAATGGATTAGATCCGGAAGGTATTAAACAAATTCGTGATCTTCTTGTTCGCCTTAATGAAGAGAAAGGGACGACAATCATCGTCTCCTCTCATATTCTTTCCGAACTCTCAAAGTTTGCTGAAGAATATATCTTCTTAGAGAAAGGTAGGCTTCTTAAGTCCGTTAGCGCGGAGGAAATTGAAGCTTCCGTAGGAAAGATGCTTGTTCTTAAGACTAGCGATAATGAGAAGGCTTTGAGCGTTCTAACCGCGAAAGGATATAGCGCTAAGTTAAATGGTGATTCGCTGGTAGTTAAAGATATCAAAGAAGTTGCAGAAGTCTTAAACGTTATTCAACAAAATGGTATCAGCCTTGTTGCAATGAGAGAGACTGAGAACTCCCTAGAGGATTACTTCCTCGACTTATTAAGAGGTAAAAACAATGATTAACCTAATTAGAGCGCACCTTTATAGAGTCTTGCATGACAAGACAATGTGGGTTGTTTGCATTTGCTTTTTCCTTTACGCCATTATTGCCGGTATCGTCTTCATTGAAATTAACGCATATAGCCTTGGACATGGAGGCAGTTACATTCTAGGCTCGTCTTTATCGACTATTTCTGCCTTATCCTTTAGTGCTTTTCCCGCTATCCTTTGTCCATTCTTTATTCCTGCCTTTATAGGTAGAGAATGGAAGAGCGGCACGTTTAGAAATCAAACAGTTTCAGGTTTTAGCCGCCTTCAAATGTTCTTTGGAATGTTTATTACCCTTTTTGCTGTCACCACGATTGCTCTCTTAGTTTGTTTCGGACTTCTTTGGGTCATTCTTTTGATTGGCCAAACTCCATTTGCTGCTGTTGCGGGCACCATGTCTGGAAAACAGTACTTTTTATCCTTCTTCTTGCTGCTCTTAGAATTATTCATGGTTGATGCTGTAGCTACCTTCTTTAGTTTTGTCTGCCGTTCCTCTCTTGGCGGACTTTTCGCTACACTAGGTTTCTTCTTTATTCTCGGAATTGTTGTTTCTCTAACCGAATTGTTCCAATCAATTAATCGTGGTAGTTACTATCAGTTCCTTGAGTTTTTACCAACCTACCAGCTTAATCACTTAACTAATCTTTCCCTTGATCTTGCAGCCGATTATTTAGGCGAAGTAATTCCAGGGAGGGAATTAGCTTTTTCCTTAAAGACAGTTTTAGTTACCGTTGTCATTAGTGCTGCTAGTCTTGTGGGTGGGGCTTTCATCTTTACGAAGAATGATCTTCGCTAAGGTTTTTTCTATATTTTCTTACTATAAGGCAAGCCGATAGCTTGCCTCTTCTTTTTATTTTACGTAAAAAGCGCTAAAATAGAGGCAACATATGATGGATAAAGATAACGCAAAAATACGTTACGCCGTTTATGATACGGAGGCTGGTAACGTAACATTGTTAGCCGACAAAAAATGTCTTGTTGGTTTACTTTTTGGGTCTAGGGATCCAGAAGGAGCTATTAACGAGGAGAATGCTGCTCTTTATGATGGCATTATCGAATTAAACCAATATTTCTTTGGTCAAAGAAAGACCTTTGATCTTAAGCTTCATCTTTCCGTTAGCGATGAGGCGAATAAGGTTTTGGAATACGTTAAGAGCATTCCTTACGGCAAAACAAAAACCTATGCTGAGGTAGCAGCCGATCTAGGCGGTTCTTTTACTAGCGAAATAGTGGAAACCGTCTTACTTAACAATCCTATTCCTTTAATTATCCCGTGCCATCGAGTCGTTAAAAGTCCAACCGAATATGGAAAATATCGGGGCGGAGATGTTCTTAAGAGTATGCTTCTAAAAATGGAAGCAAAGAACACTAATCGAACGTTTAAACCTGGCGAATACGTTGATATTTAGAAAGAAATAAGTAAAAGAAAAGCGAGGTCACGGCCTCGCTTTTAATTTTAGTAACGAGCTTTAGTATCAATTGAAGTCCGAATTAAGGAGACAAACTCTTTTAAAGGAAGAGTAATTTGTTTTTCGCTGCCGTAGACGCGGTAGGTAACTTCTTCCTTTTCTTGTTCCTTATCACCAATTACCAGCGAGAAAGGAATCTTATTAACTACAGCATTTCTTAAGCGGTAGCCAAGCTTCTCGTTAGAGGCATCAAGTTTGACTCTAACTCCGGCTTTGAGTAAGACTTCTTCAACCTTTTTGGCGTAATCGAGGTGAACAAGAGTGTTAACTGGTAAAATCGTCGCTTGAACAGGGGCTAACCAAGTTGGGAAGGCGCCTCCATAGTTTTCGGTGATAATTCCAATGAAACGTTCAACGGATCCAAAGACGACACGGTGAAGCATAACAGGTTCTTTTTTCTCGCCTTTTTCATCGATGTAATAACTTCCGAAGCGGTGAGGAAGGTTAAGGTCTAATTGAATGGTGCCACACTGCCAAGTTCTTCCCATCGAATCCTTAAGCTTAAAGTCAAGTTTAGGACCATAGAAGGCGCCGTCTCCAGGATTAATGGAATAGTCGTGGCCCGAATCTTTGCAGGCTCTAGCCAGAGCGGCCTCGGCTTTATCCCAGAAAGCAATAGTGCCAATAAAGTCGTTTTCTGGACGGGTTGAAAGAACAATCTTATAGGAAAGACCAAAGACGTTATAGACCTCATCAAAGAGAGCCATGATGGACTTAACTTCATCTTCGATTTGGTCTTCTCTTAATAAGGTATGAGCATCATCTTGAGTAAAGGCACGGACTCTAAATAAACCATTGAGAGCTCCGCTGGCTTCATGACGATGGACGTGACCAAGTTCCGCTAAACGGACCGGAAGATCTTTATAACTATGGATAGAGTTGTTATAGACACAAAGAGCGCCTGGGCAGTTCATTGGTTTGATAGCGAAATCTTTGCCGTCGATCTTTGTCGTATACATATTGTCTTTATAGTGATCCCAGTGACCGGAAGTTTCCCAAAGTTCACGAGATAACATAGTTGGGCTTTCGATTTCTTGATAACCATAACGAGCATGAATTTCATGCCAGTAAGCTAGAAGGGAATTCTTTAGGATCATTCCGTTAGGAAGGAAGAAGGGGAATCCTGGACCATAGTCACTAATAAAGAAGAGGCCTAAATCTTTTCCTAAGCGGCGGTGGTCACTGGCTTTTCTTCTCTCTAAGACTTCTAAGTAATTCTTCAAATCTTCTTCGCTCTTCCAAGCGGTAGCGTAGATTCTGGTTAATTGAGGATTATCGCTGTTGCCTCTCCAATAGGCCCCGGCCACGGAAAGAAGCTTAAAATGCTTAATCCATGAGGTTGAAGGAAGATGGGGTCCTTTGCAAAGGTCGGTGAAATCACCTTGCTTGTAAAGAGAAATGCCTTCTCCAGCGTGTTCCTTGATAAGTTCAAGTTTATAAGGATTGTTTTCAAATACTTTAGCAGCTTCTTCCGGAGTGACTTCTTCCCGGATAAAAGGAATGTTCTCTTTCGAAAGCTTCTTCATTTCGCTTTCAATAGCGGCAAAGTCTTCTTCGCTGATTTTTTCCTCTCCAAAATCAACATCATAGTAGAAGCCTTCTTCAATTGAAGGACCAAAACCAAACTTAGCCTTGGGATGAAGATGCTGTATAGCCTGAGCCATAAGGTGGGAACAGCTGTGGTTAAGCATTGAAAAACCTTCAGGACTATCTAAAGCAATGAAGGAAATTTCGTCTCCTTCCTTGAGGGCATCTCTTAAGTCAAAATGTTCTTCGCCCACTTTATAGGCGATAAAGTCTTTCTTTCGTTCTGGTTCTAAAACCTTTAGAGCGATAAAACCACTGGCTCCATCTTCTAGTTCGACAGATTTTCCTTGGTAGATAACGTGCATGATTTTCTCCTTTTGGGCAAAAATAAAACGCCCTTCAATGTAAGGACGCTATTAACGCGGTACCACCTTGCTTCGTGAGTTTATCACGCTCTCAATGCTATTAACGCTAGCCACGCCTGACTCATCGCCAAGTGCTCCAGAGTGGTACTCCATATGGTTTCCCATTTGAGCATGTCTCTTTCTTCGCGTCTCTATTGTAGGATTACAAAATCCATTATTCAAGCAAGGTGTTCTATATCTTTCAATGTTTACTTAATTACCCTTTTTAAAGAAAAAATGGGCAATGAGAAAAAGAAAAGTTGGATACGGAAATCCAACTTTTCAAAACGGACAAAATAAACTTAGCGACTAGGCTCTTTCTTCATGCTTTCTTACTATGATTATGCTCATGGCAAGAAGGCCAATTGAAATTACGACAATTGAAACTAGAGCGGTTGTATTGAGATCAAAGGCTGATAAAGGAAGTTGAGCGCTATTAGCAAGAGGAGTGCGATTCATGAAGTTCTCTAGTCCGAGATCTCGAACTGCAAGATCATATCTTTGAAGAGCTTTCTCGACGATGGTGTTTGTAACATATTGCTCAGAATTATAGGTAGCAGAAGTTAAGGAAGTTTGATCTCCAGTCACTAAGGCTAAGAAAGTTTCTTTTTGGATGCTCCAAACTTTGGCTGCTGTAGCTGTGCAGTCTTCAGTTGCAGTTAAGAACTGCTCAGCGAAAGCCTCTGTTGCTGTTTCATAGGGAAGACGGTAGATAGCAGTCTTACCCATAGAAGTATTAGTGGAAACATAGCAACTAAAGATACTTGATGAAGCATTATAGAAGATTCTATTTCGAGTCTTATCACCTGTAGCGGTAATTGTCATGCCTGTTGCATCACCTGCTATAGTCCATTCAGAGTTAGCGTCACTATTAGTTGCTCTACTATTAAGGTAATTCTTTGAGGAAGAAGAGGCGTAAAGGTAAGAAGGAGTAGTTATACTTCCAACGTTTAAAGTCCATTTTGAGAGGTCTTTAGTTCCCTTTCCAAGGATGATTTCTTGATACCCAGCTGTTGGTGTTAAGGTTGTACCCGTTAAAGTAGCATCGACTTTTCCACGGTTATTGTCGTTTTGGGTGGTACTCATAACTGTTGTTCCATCAGTGGAGGCAATGACAATTTTGTCACCGGCGGATAGATAGTTACTTGATGTAACAGCAACATAAGTCGTTGTTTCTTCTGCAGTAACATCAAAAGTAACGGATGCTATACCGCTATGGGAAACGGTGACAGTTGTTGTTCCGTTAGCTAAGATAGTGCCCGCAACAGGAGACATTGTGCAATCCGAGGTAATATTTGCTGTTTCGTTATTATTATAGGTTCCAGTTACTACCATTCCGGTATACGAAATAGCCTCACCCGTTGTATAAGCTGTTTTAGGGAGTGTAGTAACTTCCATTGAAACAAGTGTCTTTCCAGTCACTTGAATTCCAGTTACCTCAACAGTTTTTGCGACATGCTTATAGGTGTAAGTTCCAGTAACAGCGGTTGTTCCAGCAATTAATGGCTTAGGAGTCCAAGTTACAACAGAAGAAACATCTTCACTCGATTGGTCATCGAATGTAGCAGTAACTGTCAATCCTGCTGGATCAAAAACTTCATTTTCTAAATAGGCTGTTTTGGTGGGGGTTCCGGTTGTAGAAAGAGCAGTAATTTCTTTAGTACTGACAGGGCCTTCATAGAAATTAACTACGACGGAATCGAAGCGGAAGTTCCCTTCTGTAGCAACAATATCCTTTACACAGACAGCGTAGTAGGCTGATGGAATTGTTTCGAATTCCATTTCATAAGTCGTATTTATGGAACCAACAGCCATTCCCTGAGTTCCAGTAGTTAATGTAACTGGAGTATAGGTTAACCCGTCGGTAGAATAATTGAGATATAGACCACCATTAGCGTTTCCAGATCCTCCTGAATAAGTAAAATTTATTCTGTTTGCATTGGTAAACGCTGCAGTATTAGCAAAAGCAAATACGGTATCAGAGGTTGTAACATTTGTGCCGTCTGCATATTTAGCATAATCGCCCTTAAGAATGCAGTTTCCTCTGTTACCGGAGTTAGTTCCTCCACTTTTGTTGTTACCCCCATAAGTGAGGTTCCAATCATCAGTTTTGTAAATTGAGGCATAAGCAGCGTTAGTGACAATTGTGTCACTATCAGCAGTAGCGATAAGTGCTCCGGCGACGGCGTTGATGCGGAAGGATTGATTAATGGAAGATAAGCCTGCCCCTACGGCCATTACCATTCCTGCGAGAAGTATCGACACGCGCAAAAGTGGAAGCTTAGTCTTCATAATTTTTGTGGGATTGCTTTTTAATAACTAATAAAACAATCGACCCCTTTCTTTTCTTAAATATACTTCATAGAAGAATGACATAAAAGAAAAAAAGGTGTTTCGAAATTGTTTCGTAATTGTTTCTAAATTTGTTCAGAACTCCAGTTAATTTCGGTAATTTTGTAGCGATTTCCTTTTTATTTGGCTAATGCTTATAATCTATAAAGAAATAGAGAAAGATTATGAATATTAAGCGAGTACTAAAACATTTTAGAAGAGAAAGAGCCTTTCGTTTAATTAATGGACGATTAGCAGGACCAAAGTGTTTTAGTAAGAAACTATATCTTCTTAGGAAAGTTGGCTACGAAATAGGAGATGGAACGAAGATTGTAGGTCCTCTTTTTGTTAGCACTAACCTTAAGATTGGTAAAAATTGTTGGATTGGACGAAACTTCTCCTGCGAAGGAGATGGGTTAGTAGTAATCGGAAACAATTGCGATATTGCTCCTAATGTTGTGATTTCTACTGGTGGTCATCAAATTGGAGGACCCGAAAGAAGAGCAGGAGTTGGAATTACGACGAATGTTACTGTTGGGGAAGGATGCTGGATTTGCAACTCCGCTTTGATTTTTGCTGATGTTAATAGGAGTTCGGTTGTAGCAGCGGGGGCTGTCGTAATTAATGAAGTAAAGGAAAACCGCTTAGTAGCAGGAGTTCCTGCAATTGAGAAGAAAGTTCTCTAATAACCATACATATAGATAAAGAAAAGGGAGCGACCGCTCCCTTATTTTTTCTCTAGTCTAAGTCTTGAATGCTATTAACGTTAACGATTCGCATGAAGTTCGTCTTACCAGCTCCAGTAGGAGTCCCACCAGCGATGATAATCGGAGAACCGACTGGTAGTCCAAGATCGCGAGCAATCTTGAGGGCTAAGACTTCCATTTCCTCAATAAAGTCAGGCATTGGTGTCTTAATTAATATGCTATAGACACCCCATAACCAGGCTCCATCAAGAGCCGTTTTTCTTCTATTCGTTACCGAGATGATAGGGCAGCAAGGACGAGCTTTTGAAACTCTAGCGGTACTTTTTCCTGTCTCAGTAAAGTTAACGATTAGTTTGGCTCCAATTAGAAGAGCAGTATTAGCAATCGAGTTAGCGATAGCGTCGTTATTTCCACGATCACTTGTATCATAAGCTTCTTTCGCTAAAGTCTCATAAGGAAGATACTTTTCCATTGTTCGAGCAATGGCAGCCTGCATCATGACGGACTCAACTGGATACTGTCCAGAAGCACTTTCCGCTGAAAGCATGACGCAATCGCTAGATTCGTCGATAGCGACAGCAACGTCAGAGACTTCCGCTCGCGTTGGACGAGGGTGAGTTACCATGCTATCAAGCATCTGAGTAGCAGTAATGACAGGTTTTCCCATCTTACGGCATTGTTTGATGATTTGTTTTTGAATGACAGGAACTGATTCTGGTGGAACTTCGTCTCCAAGATCACCTCTAGCCACCATGATGCCATCAGCTGCGGAAATGATTTCTGTAATCTTTTCAACCGCCTCCGGGTTCTCAATCTTAGCAAAGACAGGGATGGATGGTTTTCCATATTTAGCCAGCACAGCTTTGATAGCGGCGATATCTTCTGGTCTTCTAGTGAATGAAGCAAAGATGCAGTCCATATCGTTTTCCGCTCCGAAACGAAGGTCCGCTTCGTCTTGTTCGCTGATATATGGCATCGAAAGACGGGAACAAGGAGCGTTAACGCCTTTTCTATCTTTAATTGGATGAGTATTTAAAGCGTTAGTAACGATTTCGCGTTTCGCCTCATCTTTATCTACTATCTTAAGTTCAAGGTTTCCATCATCGACAAGAAGAGTGTCACCGATGTTGACGTCATCATATAGGCCAACATAGCTAATGCCGATTCTTTCGC
>Ga0172378_10006949_pt1 | contig 10540 bp, 6 predicted proteins | sample GrowelOW332metaG_FD_119755 | JGI IMG/M metagenome (GOLD analysis project Ga0172378, IMG submission 119755) | Groundwater microbial communities from an aquifer near a municipal landfill in Southern Ontario, Canada - Pumphouse #3_1 metaG | ecosystem: Environmental > Aquatic > Deep subsurface >... | reverse complement strand
GTTGACTTCGGAAACAAAACCATCAGCAGAGCAGGGAAGTGTTGACATCAAATCTATTGATTCGATGATGTCTGATAAAACTCAATTGCAGCAACAGTTGCAAGCTTGCTTAAAAGACAAAGCAGCCATGCAACCATGGGGGAACTTCGATATAGAGAACCTCGAAAAGCTAAAAAAATACGGTTACCAAGTACATTTCTATGTATGTCCGACTAGAAACTTCAAAAATTCATGGGAAGATGATTTCCAATTAATAAAAATTAATGAAGAAAATTCGAAAACATATTTTGTCATTATAACCCATACAGACGAAAATATTGAATTGGAAATAGAACCGACTAGGATTCCAAATCATTCATTATCTGAATTAGAAATACAACAAAAGAATCTGGAGCTAAACATTAATAAGATTAATGCCAATCTGGAACACCGTGCAGAAACCGAAATTCCTTCATTAAAACTGGCTATGCAAGAAATACAATCATCGATTGAGTTTTCCAAAGTCATTCTTAACACTGAGAGCAAAACGGATGATAAACTAATGCTTCTGGAAGGGTGGACCCCGATGAATAAACTGTCAAACGTAGAAAATTACATGGCCGATCAACTCGCATATTTTGAAATAAGCGATCCGACTCCTGATGATAATGTTCCAATCTTATTTAATAACAATAAGTTTGCAAAATTATTTGAGCCCATATGCCGACTATATATGCTGCCCAAGTACAACGAATTGGATTTAACACCGTTCTTTGCACCATTTTTTATGTTATTTTTCGGACTATGTTTAGGTGATATCGGATATGGTTTACTCTTATTTTTGAGTGTTACAATTTTCAGAATTTGTAAAAAGAACGTCAATAAAGAATACATTCCTTACTTGTCTTTAATTCAACTTTTAGGAGGATCAACTTTTGTTTGTGGATTTTTAACAGGAACTTTTTTCGGATTTAATCTTTATGAAATACAGATTCCTTTTATTCAGACAATGAAAAATACCATATGCCTGAATAACAAGCAAATGTTTAACCTTTCGTTAATATTGGGAGCTATCCAGATTCTATTCGGTATGTGTCTGAAAGCATATAACAAAGCAATTCAGTTTGGCTTTAAATATGCCGTAGAAACAATCTGTTGGATTATCTTTTTACTCAGTACTGCATTTGCAGCTTTGGAGCCTCAGGTTATGCCATTAGGAGGAACAGTTCATATGACCATATTAACGATAACAGGCTGTGGTATCTTTTTCTATAATTCACCCGGGAAAAACATATTTTTGAATTTTGGTTTAGGAATATGGAACAGTTATAATATGGCTACCGGATTATTAGGAGATATTTTATCATATGTCCGCTTATTCGCACTAGGATTATCAGGAGGTATTCTGGCAAATGTATTCGACCAATTAGCTGTTGGTATGAGTCCTGATAATATTATATTAGGACCAATCGTCATGGTTGTTATCTTTTTAGCTGGACATTCCATTAATATTTTTATGAACGTATTGGGAGCTATGGTCCACCCGATGCGTCTTACCTTTGTAGAATTCTTCAAAAATTCCGGTTATGAAGGAGGAGGAAAAGAGTATAAACCATTTAAGAAACAATAAAATAATAAATAAAAACAAAGAATTATGGAAATGAATTTATTAATTGCCTATATTGGCATAGCAGTTATGATCGGTTTATCCGGCATTGGTAGTTCTTATGGTGTAACGATCGTTGGTAATGCAGTTTTAGGTGCTATGAAAAAGAATGATAGTGCTTTCGGAAACTATTTGGTTTTATCCGCCCTTCCCGGAACACAAGGTTTGTATGGTTTTGCCGGTTATTTCATGATGCAAAGTATCTTTCATATTTTAACACCTCAAATCACAGCTCTTCAAGCTATGGCCGTATTCGGTTCCGGTGTAGGTTTAGGATTGGTTGCATTATTCTCAGCAATTCGTCAAGGGCAAGTATGTGCAAATGGTGTTGTTGCCATAGGTCAAGGTTACAATGTATTTGGCAACACATTGATTTTAGCCGTATTTCCTGAATTATATGCTATTGTGGCTTTGGCAGCAACATTCTTGATGGGTTCTGCTGTTGTAGGATAAAACAATTTATTTAAATATAAATATCCTTGTAAAGGCTTCTTTGCAAGGATATTTATATTCTATTGAATACGATCTCATATACATTTTAATAACTCTTTATCTACAAAGAAGTTATAATTCTTCCTATTTATATAAAAAATTCTTACTTTTGCATAATAATATAGGAAAAAACAAAAATGGTAGAAAGATTATTATCTCCTGATTTTATTTTTGAATCAAGTTGGGAGGTTTGCAATAAAGTTGGAGGTATATATACAGTTTTGTCTACAAGGGCAAAGACGATGCAGGATATGATGTGTGACAAAATTATATTTATTGGACCTGATTTCTGGAAAGCAAAAAACAATCCTCTTTTTATAGAAGATAATAATCTTTATTCCAAATGGCGAATACATGCAAAAAACGAAGGCTTAAATACAAGAATAGGGCGTTGGAATATTCCTGGAGAACCAATCGTCATTCTGATTGATTTTGTTCCATTCTTTCATGAAAAAAATGATATATACTCACAGGCATGGAAAGATTTTCAGATAGATTCGCTTCATGCATACGGAGACTACGACGAAGCTTCAATGTTTTCTTATGCAGCAGGCCGAGTTGTAGAAAGTTTTTATAAAAACAACCTTAATAAACAAGATAAGGTCATCTATCAAGCACACGAATGGATGACAGGTATGGGAGCTCTTTATATACATAAAGCTGTCCCCGAAATAGCAACCATATTCACCACACATGCTACATCAATAGGTCGTTCTATTGCCGGAAATAACAAACCTCTTTATGACTATCTTTTCGCTTACAATGGGGATCAGATGGCAGAAGAATTGAACATGCAATCCAAGCATTCCGTAGAAAGACAGACAGCTCATTATGTTGATTGTTTTACAACTGTGAGTGATATCACGGCAAAAGAATGTGAAGAACTTTTAGATAAAAAGCCGGATGTTGTACTCATAAATGGTTTTGAAGACAGTTTTGTTCCTAAAGGAACCGAATTTACTAAACGAAGAAAAAGATCAAGAAAAACTTTTCTTAAAATTGCTAATGCTCTTTTGGGGACTGAAATGGATGATAATACAATGATTGTGGGGACCAGTGGACGGTATGAATTTAAAAATAAAGGTATTGATGTGTATTTAGAAGCTTTAAATCGTTTAACACGAGATAAAGAACTCGGTAAAAATGTGTTAGCCTGCATCAATGTTCCCGGATGGGTAGGGAATCCCCGTGAAGACTTACTCGAACGCCTTAAAAGCAATAAAAAATACGATACCCCATTACCTGTTCCTTATATCACTCACTGGTTGCATAATATGAGTCATGACCAAGTACTTGACATGTTAAAATATCTGGGTATATCAAACAATAAAGAATGTAAATTGAAAATAATTTTTATACCTTGTTATTTGGACGGAAATGATGGAATTGTAAATCTACCCTATTATGATTGTATTATTGGAAATGATTTGAGTGTATATGCATCTTATTATGAACCTTGGGGATATACTCCGTTGGAGAGTGCAGCTTTTAAAGTCCCAACAATTACAACAGATTTAGCTGGTTTTGGGCTCTGGGTAAATACGATAAATGGTAAATACGGTCAATTGGAAGACGGTGTGAAAGTAGTCCATCGTTCTGATTATAATTATTCAGAAGTAGCAGATGAAATAAAGGACACTATTGCAGATTTTTCCAATATACCAAATAAAGAAATTATTACAATAAGAAATAAAGCAGCTGCTATTGCAGAAAAAGCCCTCTGGAAACATTTTATCGAAAACTACAAAATGGCATATGATTTTGCATTAAAAAAAGCAGCAGAAAGAAATAAAATAAATTGTAAATTACAAAAATCTGAGAGAATATGAGAATTAAAGTCAGTAATGCAAATACTCCAAACTGGAAAGAAGTGAGTGTTAAATCACATATCCCTGAAAGCTTAAAATGTTTGGATGAAATGGCTCACAACTTGTGGTGGGCATGGAATTACAAAGCAACGAAATTGTTCAAAGATTTAAATTCTGATTTGTGGAAAGAAGTTAAACAGAATCCTGTACTTCTGTTACAACGTCTTAGCTACGAATCATTGGAAAATATCGCAAAAAACAAGATTCTTATCCAAGAAATAGACGAAGTCTATAGAGAATTCAGAACATATATGGATGCTAAGAAAGACGTTAAACGTCCTTCTGTTGCATATTTCTGTATGGAATACGGATTAACAAATATATTGAAAATATATTCCGGAGGTCTTGGTATTCTTGCAGGAGATTATTTAAAGGAGGCATCCGACAGTAACGTCAATATGTGTGGTATAGGGTTCTTATATCGTTATGGATATTTTGATCAAACCTTGTCTATGGACGGACAACAAATTGCAAATTATGAAGCTCAAGATTTTAATAGTCTGCCAATCGAACGAGTCCTGGATAATAATGGCCAACCATTAGTTATTGATGTTCCTTATGTAAATTATTTAGTTCATGCTTATGTATGGAAAGTTAACGTAGGTCGAATTCCTTTATACTTGCTAGATACGGATAACGAGATGAATAGCAAATTTGATCGTCCTATTACATACCAATTATATGGCGGTGATTGGGAAAATCGTTTAAAGCAAGAAATATTATTGGGAATTGGTGGTATTATTACTCTCAAAACTCTTAATATTAAAAAAGATATCTATCATTGTAATGAAGGACATGCGGCTTTGTGCAACATTGAACGTTTGTGTGACTATGTAAGTCAAGGATTGACTTTTGATCAAGCGTTAGAACTGGTTCGTTCTTCTTCTCTATATACTGTTCATACACCCGTACCTGCAGGACATGATTACTTTGATGAAGGTTTATTCGGAAAATACATGAAAAACTATCCTCAAAAACTAGGTATCAGTTGGGGAGAACTAATGGATATGGGTAGAATTAATCCAGGTGATTCAAACGAGAAATTTTGTATGTCTACTTTTGCTTGTAATACTTGTCAGGAAGTAAATGGTGTAAGTAGGCTTCATGGAAAAGTATCACAAAAAATGTTTTCAGGAATATGGAAAGGATATTTCCCTGAAGAGAATCATGTAGGTTATGTGACGAATGGTGTTCATTTCCCTACTTGGAGTGCAACCGAATGGAAGACATTATATTCAAAATACTTTGATCCTTCATTCATGCAGGATTTGTCCAATCCAAAAATTTGGTCGGCCATATATGATGTTCCTGATGAAGAAATTTGGAAAACTAGAATGGCATTAAAGGAAAAACTGATTGATTTTATCCGTAAATCATTTAAAGAAGACTGGCTAAAAAATCAAGGAGATCCTTCCAGAATAGTTTCCTTAATGGATAAGATTAATCCTAATGCCTTGATCATCGGCTTTGCTCGCCGTTTCGCTACATACAAACGTGCACACCTTCTGTTTACTGATATAGACCGTCTGGCCAAAATTGTTAATAACCCAGATTATCCGGTTCAATTTCTATTTGCAGGAAAAGCCCATCCTCACGATGGAGCAGGGCAGGGCTTAATTCAAAAGATAATTGAAGTATCTCGTCGTCCAGAATTTCTGGGAAAAATTATTTTTCTGGAAAATTATGACATGAAACTAGCTCGCCGTCTAGTAACGGGAGTTGATATTTGGATGAATACACCGACACGTCCATTGGAAGCGTCTGGAACATCCGGTGAAAAAGCCTTAATGAACGGTGTCATTAATTTTTCTGTTCTTGACGGATGGTGGTTAGAAGGATATCGTGAAAATGCAGGATGGGCATTAACGGATAAGCGTACATATCAGAACCAGGATCATCAAGATCAACTTGATGCGGCAACAATCTATGGAATACTTGAACAAGAAATTATTCCTTTATATTATGATCGAAAAAAGAAGGGTTACTCCGAGGGTTGGATAAAAACCATTAAAAATTCGATAGCACAAGTTGCTCCCCATTACACAATGAAGCGTCAACTTGATGACTATTACAACAAATTCTATATTAAAGAAGCAAATCGTTTTAATGTTCTTTCTGCCAACGATAATGCCAAAGCAAAAGAAATTGCAACTTGGAAACAAACAGTTGCCGAAAGATGGAACTCGATAGAAATTGTTTCAATTAATGAAAAGGCCGATTTGAATAATATTGAAAGTGGCAAAACTTACTCATCTGAAATTGTCATTGATGAAAAAGGGTTAAATGATGCAATTGGAATCGAATTTATTGTAACACAGACTGGAGAAGACAAAAATGACCATATAGTTGAAATCCTACCGGCAGAATTGATCAAAAAAGAAGGGAATCTTTATACATTCAAAATTGAATCTATTGTGAACAATGCAGGTGCATTTAAATTTTCTTACCGCATGTTTCCTAAGAACTCAGATTTACCTCATCGTCAAGATTTTTGCTATATCCGTTATTTTAATAAATAAAAAAACTTTATTATAAAAAATGCGATGAAAATAAATTCATCGCATTTTTTATTTCACTTTCATATATAAAAAGACATGATTCAAAAAACAGACTCTCTATAAATTAATATTATATAATATATTGAGAACTAATTGATTCATTACTTTCTACCCGACGTATAGTTTCAGCAAACATATCAGCTATTGTCAGCTGCTTAACCTTAGCGCAACGATCTGTATAAGGAATACTATCAGTAAAAACCATCTCCTTTAGTGAAGACATTTGTACTCTATCAGAAGCCGGACCAGACATAACACAATGAGAAGCTATTGCACGAACTGAAACTGCTCCTGCTTCCATCATAATATCTGCAGCCTTAGTAATTGTTCCTGCCGTATCCACCATATCATCGATAATAATTACATTTTTGTCTTTAACATCTCCAATGATTTGCATTGAAGCGACCTGATTAGCTCTCACGCGTGATTTATTACACAAAACCAAAGGAACATTCAAATATTTAGAATATGTACTGGCACGTTTTGAACCACCAACATCAGGAGTGGCAATAACTAAATTATCTAATCTTAAAGAACCAATATATGGTAAAAATACAGCTGAAGCATACAAATGATCTACAGGAACATTAAAAAAGCCCTGAATTTGATCAGCATGCAAATCCATCGTAATCAATCGGTCAATACCTGCTACACTCAACAAATCAGCAACCAATTTCGCACCTATAGAAACACGCGGTTTATCTTTTCTATCTTGACGCGCCCATCCAAAATAAGGAATAACAGCAATTACACTGTGCGCAGAGGCCCTCTTGGCAGCATCAATCATCAACAAAAGCTCCATCAGATTATCTGAATTCGGGAATGTTGACTGTACCAAAAAAACATCATGTCCACGAATGGACTCTTCATATGACACAGCAAACTCTCCATCAGCAAAATGCTCAATATTCATTTTACCTAACTCACAACCTAAACTGGCACAAATTTTTTCAGCTAGGTATCTCGATTTTGTACCCGAGAATACCATAAAAGGTTCTTTTTCAATCATTATTGTATAGAATATCTATAATTGTTATTTTTTTGCAAAAGTAAGTATTTTTCTCCTAATAATAGAGGGAGTATTGCTAAAAATTAATCTATAATTTTTTTCAGTTTACGAAAATATTTAATTAAATCCATATAATCATTATTACTGCTGTCATCAAAATATTTCCAGATATCGCCCATAATTACAGCCCCTCCAAAGCCATAATCTTTGAGCATAGGAATATTTTCGGAATTGACTCCACAAAAAGCCATGACTCTTTTATCAATTAAATCATCCTTATAAGCTTTGCGAAGCATTTCAGGTGTATACCCAGAAAGTACTTGCGGATTGGAAATACTATTAAATACAGGAGACAAAAATACATAATCGAAATTTTTTTTCTTTTCTTTCAGTTCCTCAAGCGAATGGCACGTACAACTCAAATGTCCTTTATAATCTTCCGGCGGAAGAGGATTCCGTTCATTCAGATGAATGCCATATAGTTTAAATTCTTCTTTCAAGTAAAAAAAATCATGAGTAACAATTTTTTTTCTATATACTAATGGAATCAATGTCAATAATCTTTCTGAATACATAGGAGCAGTATCAGGTTTACATAGATGAAGAATATCTAAACCTTCCTCAAAAAGATTCGTAATAATCTGATCTTCTTCAACAAAGAATTTTGGTTGCGTAACTAATATTAATTTCATAAATTCATTCCAATCAAATTATCGCAAAATTAATTAAAAAATACAACATAAACAATTACAAAATCTTTCTGACATATCATTAGTGAAAAATATCGGTCATTTTGTCAACGGTATAGTGCATATAAACCGAGCGCCTTGTATATAATCATTATCTACCCGTATCTTTCCTCCCATCTTATTCAACGTCATTTGACAGATAGAAAGTCCAAGACCTGTTCCTTGTACATATTCATTAACTTTTTCAAATCTTTCAAATATAATATTTTGCTTATTTTTCGGAATACCAATACCCGTATCACTTACTATTATTCGTAATTCGCTATCTTCTACACTTTTTTCGACCCAGAGTTCTATATATCCTTCATGTGTATACTTCACGGCATTATTTAATAAATTAATAAGAACTTGTTGCAAACGAGTAATATCTGTCTTAATGATCACTCTGCTTTCTTCACACTTAAATCTTAACTTAACTCCTTTTTCTACTGTTTGAGCAATTGTATTAATGACTCCTTTGCAATAGGGTACAATATCAACAGTCTCATAAACGAACTGAGATTTTCCAGACTCTAAACGTGAAATATCAAGAATATCATTAATAAGTCTAAGTAACATATCTGAATTATCAGTAATGATCTTAACATATTCTTTCAATTCAGGATTTTCAGAAACGGAATCAGCCAAAAGATTAGAAAAACCCGTAATAGCATTAAGAGGTGTCCGAATCTCATGACTCATATTCGAAACAAAATTTGTTTTCATCTGATTAGCTTCTTCAGCTCTTTCTTTAGCGATTCGTAATTGATGTTGAGAAATTTCAAGTTCATCTCTTTCCTTTTTCAATAGATCATTTTGCTTTTCTATATTTTCAGTAAGTTTTTTTATATGTGTAGAATATATCAATGAAATAATTAAACCTACCATCAAAAGAAAAAAGATGCTCACAAAAGCTACCAATTGCCATTTATAGCGATGTAATAAATCTACAGTTGTTGGTTTTTGATTAAGTACAATAGAGCCGTGAGGCAGCATCTCCTTTTCAATGCCATACTTTTGCAACTCAATTTCATCAAACATATATACTTTATCCAATGTATGAATGTCTACAGCAACATTTTCCTTAAGTTCTAATTCCCGATAAATACGTTTAGCAATATCAGCACCTTCCTCATAATTCTTGTAAATAGGTACATAACCTCCTATAGCACAATCTCCTATACCAGAAGGAACCAGAGAAAAAATAGGAATTTCCGGATTCGTCTTTCTGAAAATATTCATAGCATTATTCATATAAATCGTATAATTTTTATCATAGGTCCAACCACACAACAAGAGAATAGTTTTGGGAGATAATTTTCTATATTGTTCTACAGCTTCTTGCATATCATAATAACGCCCATCTATTGAATGATAATATACATTAGGATGTCGTTTAAAAAAATCCTTAACTTGTCGTAAATATGTAAGACCTTCATACGAATTATCAGATAAAATAGCCACATTCTTAAAATCAGGAAAGAATTTTTCCATTAAAAAGAAATCCTCCCTAATTCCATATTCATAAAAAGAAGCAAAACGTATATTAAACCCTTTTATTAAGTAAAAAAGATCAACAGTGCCTCTGTCATTAATAGTTTTTTCTTCTACAGATTTAATACCACAGCCATTATATAATGATGCGACATAACGTGGTGACATAGCACAATAAACAGGAATATTTCTCCATTTGGAATCCGTTTCAGAAAAATATGTAATACAAGCTTGAAGACCTAATAACACGACTGCACGCGGATTAGAATGTTTTCTTAAAATTACATCCATTTTTTTTTGCCAATCAACAACCTCATTCAAACTACTACAATCCAAACTTTCTATACTAATAGGGTATTTGCCATGCAGTTGCTCATATGCAGTTTCAAAACCATCAATAGTCTTTTCTACATAAGAATAATCTGTCATATACGAACTAATGAACAATATTTCATGGAATGATTGAGTAGATAGATTCTGGACCTCCTTAGGCTCATTTTTCTTTGTCATAGGAACTCCTGCGATTGCGATAAAAGGGAAAACAACGCCCATCACAAAAAAAATAATATATCGAAATGAAGACCTCATACAGATTTTCCCTTAAATTACTTGACAAAAATAAAATAAGTTTTCCTTATCTCCCAAAGAATTATCGTAAATTTGTCCGCAAAAATAAGAATAATGTCGATTAATTATAAAATAGAATTAAATAAAAATCAATACAATGCAGTAGTTTATATTGAAGG
>Ga0172378_10006948_pt1 | contig 10542 bp, 10 predicted proteins | sample GrowelOW332metaG_FD_119755 | JGI IMG/M metagenome (GOLD analysis project Ga0172378, IMG submission 119755) | Groundwater microbial communities from an aquifer near a municipal landfill in Southern Ontario, Canada - Pumphouse #3_1 metaG | ecosystem: Environmental > Aquatic > Deep subsurface >... | reverse complement strand
CACAGGCGACCAATCTGAGAATCAGGCGGTTGTATGGCTGAGGGAGGGGAGAAAGGTGCATCTGCAGCCTCCCTTCCACCTCACTGAGGTCGCAAATCACCGTGCCGGCCTTTCCGCTGAAGGAAAGACTGACCACTCCCCGCCCCTCTTGGTAGGCTTGGGTGACACTACACAGGGGAAGATCCTGCTCATCGAGCACGGAATCCTCGATGAAGTAGTTGCCGCGGTACATGTCCACGTGTTCCTCTGCCCGGCGAAGGGAGAGGCAACTTCGTGCCGGGGAGTGCTCCAGGATGGGAATCCCCTGATACTGGATGGTCAGCTTCTCGTCACATCGTGTACAACTGATCATGCTCACCCCTTCACCCCACCGGCGGTGAGTCCGCCGATGATCTTGTCATGCAGGAACACATAGGCGAGGATGCTCGGAATGATGGTGATGATGACTGCTGCATACATGCTGCTGTAATCGGTGATGAACTGGCTGGAAAAGAACTTGATGCCCAGCTGGATGGTTCTCGACTCGATCGAGGAGGTGAGCAGCATTGCCATGAGGAACTCGTTCCAGGAGTAGATGAAGCAGAAGGTTGCGGCGGTGACGAGCCCGCTGCGTGACAGCGGAAGGATGATCACGGTGAAGCGCTTGAGAAAGCCGCAACCATCGATTACGGAAGCCTCCTCCAGTTCGCGGGGAATAGACTTCATGAACGCGGTTACCAGGAAGATGGAAACCGGAATATTCACGGCGGTGTACACCAGGATGAGGGCCAACAGGGTGTTGTAGAGGCCTGTCTTGGTGATGAAGGAGAAGTAGGGAACCATGAACGAGATCACCGGGACCAGTACACCGGCGGTGAGCAGCGTATAGAGAACATCGCGGCCTTTGAAGCGTTCCCGGGCGAGAATGAAGGCACCCATTGCGGTGACGGCGCTGTTGAGGATGACTGCACAGGAGGCAACCACCACCGAATTGAGCAGCAACCGTGGCAGGCTGGCCATGGACAAGGCCTTGGCATAATTCTCCCACTGCATGGTCTTCGGCCACCCGAAGGGATTGGTCTGCAGTTCCAGATTGGTCCTCAGCGAACTGACAAAAAGCCACAACAACGGAAGCAGGGCTACTGCAAGCAGGCTGAGCAGAAGCACCCATTTGATACTATTGGCAACCAGGCGAATGCCGGTGATGCGCTGTTTCATCTCAGCCTCCTATTGGGCCATTTCGCTCATCGGGTCCGAGGAGCCGAAAATCTTGCGAAGCAAGGTGATGACCAGCGTGCCCATCACGATGAGAAACACGCCTGCCGTACTGGCCTCGCTGTAGCGCAAGGCGTCCATTTTCAGATAGAGATCGATACCCATGGTGGTGGTTGCATACGCAGGGCCGCCACCGGTCATCAGGAAGGTGGACTCAAAGTGACGCATCCCATAGGCCATGGCCAAGGTCATGGTGGTGATCAGGCTCCCGCGGAGCATCGGCAGGGTGATGTGCCTCTCCTGCTGGAAAGTGCTGGCCCCATCAATCTGGGCAGCCTCATAGAGCGAGCGGGGGATGTTCATTGCCGAAGCAAGGAGGATGATCATAAAATAGCCGATGTAGATGACGGTCTGGAAGATGACTGCAAAGAGTGCCGTATCGGGGTTGCCCAGCCAGTTGTGCTTTTCCATTCCGAACAGGGAGGAAAGGATGGCGTTCAGCGGTCCTTCCACATTGTAGATGGCCACCCAGACCATTGCCAATGCTACCGTGGAGATGACATTGGGAAGGTAGTAGACGGTTCTGAGCATTCTCCACCCCTTGGGCTTGCGTACCAGGATCATGGCCACCAGGCAGGCCAGGGGAACCTGGATGAACCCTTGGGAGAGCGCCCAGATGACATTGTTTCCCAACGCCTTGCGGAAGGTGGGGTCACCCAGCAGTTTCTGATAGTTGGCAAGGCCATTGAACTTCATCGATCCGATGCCTCTCCAACTGGTGAAGCTGGTCACAATCGTAAAGACAAAGGGATAGAGAAAGAAAAAGAAGAACAAGAGCAAGACAGGGAACAGGAACAAGGCCCTCGCACCCCAGACTCGACTTCGTTGTGTTCCAACAGCTTGCATACCGTACTCCTGAGATCAAGCATGAGATGCTGCCGTCACAAGACGGCAGCACAGAATGACAAATCAGCGTTCAATCTTTCGGTCGACCAGAGCACAGAACTCCTCTGCGCTGATGCGGCCAAGAGCGAGAGCTCCCAGTTGCTGGGCAAATTCCAGCGTCACTTCAGCACCCAAGGCAGCTTCGAGGTCAAAAGCGGTGGTCTTGGCAGCGGAGGCTACGTCATAGAACTGCTTCTGCAGAGCCTTGACCGGGCGATAGTCGGTCTTGATGGCGAACATCGCACCACTGGTCTCAGCAATCCTTGCAATGGAGGCAGGGCTGGTCAGGTACTGCATGAAATCGAGGATGGCGGCTTCCTTGGCCTTGTCCTTGGTCGCTGCGGCACAGATGTTGGCCTGCAGGCGGCTGATCATGAAATCCTTGGTGCTTCCGGCAGCAGGAAGTCCGGCGATCTTGATGGAACCGAAGAACGGGGTGGCGGCAAGGTCAGCACGACCAGCATACCAAGGTCCGTTGGAGAACACTGCAGTGCGTCCTGCAAGGAAATGTCCGCCACTTCCACCGGCTCCCAGGCCGACTGCATCACTGGTGGAGTACTCGGTGATCATGCGCTTGGTCAGCTTTGCCGCTTCCACGAACGCAGGATCGGTGAAGGGCTTGTCCCACACATTGGTGCCACCGAGAGAGACTGCGAAATGGCTGAACCAGATCATGCTCGTCCAGGCATTCGTGTCACCGGTCATCTGGCTTGCAGGGGTGATGCCGGCAGCCTTGAGCTTGTCGAAGGCAGCCCACATCTCATCAAGGGTTGCAGGAAGGGTCTTCACCCCAGCCTGGGCAAAAGCATCCATGTTGTACCAGATGGGAAGAATGGCGGTTTCCATGGGAAGTGACTTCATCATGCCATCAACGGTGGACTGCTCCAGCGAACCGGCGTCAAAGGTCTGCTTCCAGGTGCTGCTCATCACTTTCGAGAAATCCATAAGCAGGTTCGACTGGTAGAACGTAGCGGTGGTCGGGTTGAATTTGATCGTGAAGATGTCGGCAGGAGCCTGACCGGCGGCAAGGCTGGTACGCACTTTCTGCTCGTAGGCATTGTAGTCGGGCTGTGGCTCGATGACCACTTTGATCTTGCCCTCGTTCTTGGCATTGTACTCGTTCACCAAGGCTTCCACTGCCGGTGCCTTGCTGTCGTTTCCGACCCAGATGCTGGCCCAGCGCAGTTCAACTTCCTTCTGAACGCCACTGTCCACCTGTCCTTGTGCACTCAGTCCCGCCATCAGGCAGAGCATCAACAGCACTGCAAGAAGTTTAGTTTTTTTCATCATAGCAATCTCCTTTGTATCGTAGTTTTGCCCTAAACGCAAAATACTTTGTATGTCAAATCGGAAATTTCCCCATGCCTTCCTATTCGATGACTTTCCATCCCTTGAGTTTGGCCACCAACTCGAGCGGCTTGATGTAGGCGCCGTACACCACCGAGGAGTGATGGGCGAGCCCATTGTCCAGCACCAGGTCCAGAACCTCTTTCACCGGCCGTTCGAACAACACTTTCATATAGGTGCCCTTGAGCAGCTTCTCCATGGGTACCGCTTTTCCCCGTTGCAGGAACACGCGATATCCACCTCTGGCCGAATCGATGCGCAGCACCGATACCTCGCCGCTCTTGAGCACGAAGTCCGCAGTCACCCCCTTGCCTCCGGCAAAGTAGGTGTCCAGGCTGCGGTTGCATACACCATCCCACAGATTGCATGGTGCTACCCCACAGTGCCAGAACAAGGCGAAATCCTGCTTGAAATCCACCTGGGAGAAGTCGAAGAGGAAGGGGGTTTCTGCACCAAGTGCCTTGTGCGCGATCATGGAGAGAGCCCCATCGATATCACCCTCGCAAGCAAGGATCAAACCTTCGGACTGGAGCAGGGACATGGCTGCACAGGGAGATACGCCGAAATCACGGGCGAACTCAGGCCAACAGCGGATGGCAAGGGCGCTGAGCCCCTTCTCCTTGTAGAAACCATCCAGTTTTGCCGAAAGCTGGGAAACCTTGTCCAGCTGGTATTCGCTGAGAGTGGAGACATCAAAGGTGGAAGTCAGTTGTTTCCTGCGCTCAGCAACCGCCTCGTCACTGACTGCATAGGAGTGGACCTCACTCAACTCATAGTGGTCGACCAGAGCTCCGGTCTGCCCAAAGAGCAGGTTGTCCTGCACCCCGACATTGAAAAAGCCATCAGCACGGTATCCGATGATCCCGATCTTGGCCATCTTCATCGCCTTGATGACACGGATGGCATCAATCCAATCCTCGTCGATTGCATCCTGTACAATGACGGTGTAATCGTCATAACCGCTCTTGTAGAGATTGGAGGCGTTGAGATTGACGCCGCACACCGAGTTGAGCCGGATCTTTCCCCCGTTGTAGGGAAGTTCGGGAAGACCCCACAAGAGGATGGGTACCGGAAGCTCCCGTTTGAGCTGCAGCACCAAGTGCCCGAGATGGAAGGTTCCGGATATGCAGACCAAGCCATCAAGATGCTTGGTTGCGAGCAGCTGGGCAGCAGCGTTTCCCTCTTCCTGGCTGATGACCAGTTCCTCGAGGAACTCCCACTGCACGTCCTCAAGGGTTTTCAGGTTTGTACGAATGGCCGTATACAGATTGCGGGCCTCAAGATAGTCATAGGTTGTTCTGGCAAGACAGACAACCCCAATGGTCACCCTCTGTTTCACGCGTTGCTCCTTATGGAAGGGAAAGAGGAGGGATGCATATCCGCTCCTTATTAGTTACTTTCCATAAGTAAGTAAATAACGGAATAAGGGATTCGTCAACCAAAAGTTTTGCAAATCACCGGAAGAAATCCTGAAGTACGAGGTCGGAGGCTCCCCGCTGGGCAAGCAACGGGTCGTAGGCTGTTCCGAAAATCTGGGGGATTTCCCCGCAGAAAGCATCCGGCTCACTGATCAGGCGCCTCACATGGTCACAAAGGGCATCCGAAATGGTGTCACAGCAACACACAAAGAGGAAACTCTTGGGCGAAAGCAGGCGCATGATGATTTTCATCGCAATCACGAGATACCCTGCAGCCCGCTCGATGGTTCGTTGGGCACGCAGATCCCCTGCCTGCAAGCTGGTATCCAGCTCCTCGAACAAAGCAAGACGTTGGGCAACCGATTGCGGGTCGAGATCCTGCAGGTAGGCCTGGAGGCATCCACGTGAACCACAACTGCATCTGGGCCCATCGCTGTTGATCGGTATGTGGCCTGTCTCGATGGTCTGGTTCATGCTGTTGACGTAGATCTCATCATGGTCGACAAAGGCGCCGTTCACCCCGGTCCTGAGCAGGAAGGTGAACATGCTGCCATCATGCTCATACCCTCCATGGCGGTATTCACTGAGGGCAAGGGCACTGCAGTTGTTGTGGATGATGACCGGAAGACCCAAGCGGCTCTCCAGCTCATCCACCAAGGCGATGTCTTTCATGCCTTCGATCCTGGGATAGTATCGCACCCGCTTCTGCTCAAGGTCGACCTGACCAGGAGCTGCCACCCCTATTCCGATGACTCTCTCCTTGGGAAGCGAGAGCTCAGTGAGCACGCGATTCACTTCCCCAACCATGAAATCGATCACTTCGTCGGCCTTCACCCCTTCTTTGAGCGGGTGCATCACCGAATAGATGCGCTGACCCTGGAAGTTGAAGACACCCAGGGAGAGAAACGCTGTCCAGAACTCAATGCCCATGGTATAGCGGGCATTCTTCGCAACCACATAGAATACAGGCCTGCGACCTTTGCGGGAGACCACTTCCTCGGCATCCGCATCCAGGGGAAGGATGAGACCCTCTTCCTCCAACGAGGAGAAGATGCGGAAAATGGTAGGAGCTTTCAAACCGGTTTTCTGAACCACCTCTGACTGGCTGATACCAGTGGGAGTTGCTGCATGGATGAGAGAGAGCACCATATTCTGATTATGTACCCGTAAATCAGCAGCCCTGAGTGGGTTTCCTTGCATCGCATCCCTCCATATGGGGTCAGTCTAATCCCATCAGAAGAAAAAATCCACAAGAAGTGACTTTACAAGCCAAGGGGAATGATTTATATTTACTTTCACTAAGTAACTAAAAGAGAGGTACCCTCATGATCACCTCGGAAGATCAGAACCGCCTTGCCGATTTTGCTCGTGAAATCCGCAAACAAACCTTGTACACCATCGGAAATCTAGGGGTCGGCCACATCGGGGGAGCACTCTCGATCGTCGAACTGCTGGCCCTCCTGTATGGCAAGCAGATGCACTACGACCCCAAGCAACCACAGCTTCGTGACCGTGACCTGCTTGTGCTCTCCAAAGGCCATGCCGGGCCGGCCCTGTACGCCACCTTGGCCCTGAAAGGCTTCTTCCCCCTGGAAGAACTGGCAACCCTCAACCAGGGAGGAACCAACCTCCCCAGCCATTGTGACCGCACCAAGACCGTGGGCATCGACATGACCACCGGCTCTCTCGGCCAAGGCCTGAGTGCTGCCTGCGGCCTTGCGTATGCACGCAGAGTCGACGGCACCATGTGCCATGTCTATGCCATCATCGGTGACGGCGAATCACAGGAAGGACAGAACTGGGAAGCGGCGATGTTCGCATCCCACTACAAGCTCGACCACCTCATCGCCTTCACCGACAACAACAAGATGCAGATCGACGGATTGACCGAGCAGATCATGGGACTGGGCGACCTTGAGGCGAAGTGGAACAGTTTCGGCTGGTTCACCCAGCGTGTCGACGGGCATGACCTGAAAGCAATGGATGAAGCCATCGAGCGAGCCAAGGCACAATCGGGCAAACCCTCGATGATCATATTGGACACCATCAAGGGCAAGGGCGCTTCGTTCTGCGAGGGAAAGGTGACCAATCACAACATGCAATTCAATCTCGAGGTTGCCAATGCGGCAATCGCGGAGCTCAGGTAAGGGGGATGGCCATGGAACAGAAAGAGATGCGACAAGTATATTGCGACACCCTGCTTGAGCTCGCCGGCAAGGATGAGCGGATCATGGTGGTGGAAGCGGACCTCATGCGTGCAACCGGCACCATGAAATTCAAGGAAACCTACCCCGAGCGGGCGGTGGACGTCGGGGTGGCCGAGGCAAACCTGGTGGGGGTGAGCTCAGGGCTCAGCGCCGGAGGGAAGATCCCCTTTGCCGCAACCTTCGGCTGCTTTGCCTCCCGCAGGGCGTTTGACCAGTTCTTCCTCTCGGCAAACTATGCAAGGCTGAACGTCAAACTGGTGGGAACCGACCCCGGCATCAGCGCTGCCTTCAACGGAGGCACCCACATGCCGTTCGAGGACATCGGCCTGATGCGGATGGTCCCCGGTCTGACCATCATCGAGCCTTCCGACCCCGTCAGCCTCAAGGCGTTGACCGAAGCAGCGGCACAGGTCGAAGGATGCGTCTACATGCGCCTCCACCGAAAGGCCGTCCCCGCCCTGTATGAGGAGACGGAGACGTTCACCCTGGGAAAGGGAAAGGTGCTGCGTGACGGTACGGATGTGACCATCATCGCCTGTGGAGCCATCATGGTCGGAGAAGCCCTCGAGGCTGCTGAGCTGCTCAAGGCTGAACAGGTCAGCGCAGCAGTCATCGACATGCATACCATCAAGCCACTGGATGAGGAGCTTGTGCTCGCCTATGCCAAGAAAACCGGGTGCATCGTAAGTGCAGAGAACCATCAGGTCGCCGGTGGGCTGGGCTCAGCCATAGCCAACTTCCTTGCCGAACACCACCCCACCCTCATGGCGATGGTCGGCATACGTGATGCCTTCGGCCAGGTAGGCACCCAGGACTGGCTAAAGCAGCACTACAAGCTGCATGCCCAAGAGATAGCCATGCAGGCAAAACGCTTGCTTGCAGAAAAGAACACAAGGAGATGACCATGACCATAGCAATTGCCAGTGACCTGAGCGGATTCCCCCTCAAGCAGGAGATCGCAGCACACCTGAAGGAACAGGGGTATACCCTGCTTGACTTCGGTATCGAGCGTGAGGATGCTCCCCAGCCCTACTTCATACAAGCCCCCAAGGTGGCGAAGGCCATCCAGGAAGGAAAAGCGGAGAAAGGGATCCTCATCTGCGGGACAGGACAGGGAATGGCCATCGTAGCCAACAAGCACAAGGGCGTCTACGCCTGCGTCGTCGATGACATCTTCAGTGCGGAGCGCTCCAAGATCGTCAACAACGCCAACGTCATCACCCTCGGGGGCTGGATCACGGCACCCTTTGTCGGCAAGCAGATCGTCGATGCCTGGCTCGCCGTCTCCTTCACCCAGAAAATGGAGTTCAAGAAGGAGTTCCTGACCAATGCATTCAATCAGGTGCAGGTCTTGGAAGAGGAGCAGTTCCGATGATAGCAAGCATCGCAAGCCCTGTGCATATCGTTTCCTGCACCGCTCTTGACGGAAAGACCCTGGCTGACGTGCTTTGTTGCACGGCAGGCAGGATGGGCCCCCTGAAGGTGGCGGTGGTGCTCGACAATGCACCGATCAAGGAGAAGGACCTCTTGGTCGAGTACCTGAAATCGGTGTTCGATGTCCAGGTCTTCTCTGAGGTGCAGCCAAATCCAAGGACCGCCGACATCATGCGCATGTTCTCCGATAATCGGTTCGCAAAATCGGACCTGGTGCTCGGCATCGGAGGGGGAAGCGTACTCGACTCGGCGAAAGCCCTGGCAATGCTTGCCACCAACGAGGGAGAGCTCGACCAGTACCTGGGACAGAGCGCCACCAGAAGCATCCAGAAGAGGGCCCTGCCATTGGTGCTCATTCCCACCACAGCGGGGACAGGATCGGAAGTCACCAAGGTAGGGGTCTATACCTCAGACAGTGGGCGCAAGTATACCCTCGGCTCACCGCTGATGCATGCACATACCGCACTGCTTGCGGCAAACCTCCTTGACGGGGTTCCGCTCTCCTTATGCGCAGCAACCGGCCTGGATGCCCTCGACCACAGTCTGGAATCCATCTGGAACAAGAACAGTACGCCTCTTACCCGCCATCTGGCAAAGGAAGCTGCCCTGAAGGTGCTTACCACCCTCCCAAAGCTGTATGCTGCCATCAAAAACGGGACATCAGAGCGAAGAGCACTGCAGATGGAGATGCTTCAGGCCTCCTGCGAGGCAGGAATCGCCTTCAACCTCACCGGGACTGCCAGCGGGCATGCCATCTCCTTTGTGCTTAGTGAGGAGTGGCATATCCCCCATGGCCTGAGCTGTGCTTTCACCCTGCCGGATGTCTTTGCCTGGGCTGTCCAGGACAGGAACAACAGAGCCGAACTTGCTTCGCTCTCCCATGCATTGCATCCTGACCTGGAGGACGAAGAGGCACTGGTGCGTCGTCTGGCAGAGGACATCAACGACCTGTTGTCTTCCCTTGGGATACCGAAGACTTTTTCCGAGCTCTCCCTCACGCTGGACAGCACGCAGATCCGCAGCCTGTTCCAACGTGCCATGGAGGATCCCAAACTGCACAACCAAACCCCTCCCATGCAGGAAGAAGACCTGTTCCGGCTGTTGGAGGCAAAACTGTGAGCGGCGCCCTGCTGCTCAGTGGCTTGGTGGTATTCGTCACGCACACACTCGAAGCCATCACCGGCTTCGGGTGCTCGGTGCTTGCCATGCCCTTTGTCAGTTCCCTTCTGGGAGTGCACATGGCAGTGAAGGTCATCACCTTCCTTGCCTGGTTTCTTGCGCTCTACTTGGTGGTGAGAAACTACGCAAAGATCGACTGGAAACAGTATGCGATCATCACCGGCTGCATGCTCATAGGCCTTCCTGTGGGAATGTATCTGTTCAGAACCCAGCAGAGCGATACCCTCAACCTTATGCTTGCCCTCTTCATCATCATCGTCTCCTTGAGCCAGCTGTACAGATTGGCACGAGGAGGGGCTCCCCAGGCTCCACTGACCAAGAAAACGGCACTCCCCTACTACCTGCTGCTTGTTGCCGGGGGTGTCATTCATGGCATCTTCTCCTCAGGCGGCCCTTTGGTGGTGCTCTATGCAACCCGAACGCTCCCGGACAAGGGACGTTTTCGTGCAACGCTCTGTCTCTTGTGGACCACGCTGAACACCATCATCCTGGCCACCTACTTCCTGGAAGAATCTGTGACCAGGGAGATTGCTGTCTCCACTGGCATTCTCATTCCGTTTGTGGCGGCAGGCATCATCGTCGGAGAAAGGATCCACAACAAAGTCGACCAGAAGAAATTCTCGCTCATCGTCTTTTCCATGCTCCTGCTGACAGGAGTCTTCATGCTCATCTCGAGGTAATCCCATGGCAAGCAATCCCTTTCAGATCCCCCAGGCTCTCATCGCACAGAATCCCCTGACCATGATCCTTCGCATCGACTCGTCTGCCTTTTCGCAGTACGGAAGAGTGCTGAAAGACCTTTCGGTGGACAAGCTCAT
>Ga0172378_10006947_pt1 | contig 10543 bp, 8 predicted proteins | sample GrowelOW332metaG_FD_119755 | JGI IMG/M metagenome (GOLD analysis project Ga0172378, IMG submission 119755) | Groundwater microbial communities from an aquifer near a municipal landfill in Southern Ontario, Canada - Pumphouse #3_1 metaG | ecosystem: Environmental > Aquatic > Deep subsurface >... | reverse complement strand
GCAAAATTTATAGCAGCAGTATATACAGACGAGAATTTCGGGCAGTAATTTCACTAAATATAATATTTAAAAAATTGTTTTAAATTTGAATAATTTAATAAATCAAACAAGACCACTGGCACTGCTGGTGGTCTTGTTTGATTCAAAAAGTTGTGTAAAATACTTTAATATTAAGTATATGTGAAATATATATAATATTTAAATAACAGCTTTGTTAAAAAAGTCAATTTACAAGAATTTCAAAAAGTGATATAATAATACAATATTGTAACAGCAAAATATAATATAAGTATAATTTTTAGTGCATAGTTGAATAATCTACTTTGTTTAAGGGGTTAACCATGACGTATGAATCATCAGTAATTTATGGCTTATATTTACCTGTGATGATAATATCACTTGTAATGATGTTCTTAAAAAAAACTGATAAATTGAAAATCATTTTTTTTGAATTAGCTATATTGTCAACAGTAATTGCAATAGCAAACAATCTATTTCCAATAATAGAGGCACGAAATATGCAGACTATGTACAATAATTTTAAAACAATGCAGCCATTTGCAAATATAACTTATATAATTAGCGGTATAGATTATGGACAAGAAATACAAGCAAATGACAGTGTAGAATTTTATACTCAATTAGAGCATATAATATTAAAATTTATCGCACTTGATTTTGCAGTTGCAGTAGTTTTGTCTTCATGCTTTTATATTTTGACTAATAGAAAAAAAATTATTTCAGGAATTGCAAGTATTAGCATTATGTTGAGCATATTAATACTTAAAATATTATTATTTTATAATAAAAATATTCCATTAACTAACTTATTTGATACTTCTGAAGTGTTATTTATTATATTGGGAGCTATAATCGGGATATTATGTAGTAATGTAATTATGAATTATAAGAATAGACGGAGAAAATTATGAACAATATTATCGTTGCTGAAAATGTAACTAAATGGTATAAAATTGGTAATGTATATGCACTGAACAAAATAAATCTTTCAATAGCTGAAAACACAACAACTGCAATAATTGGGAAAAGTGGATGTGGAAAGACAACTTTGTTGAATATTCTTGGCGGTTTAGATTTTCCTACCGATGGCAAGGTATATATACTTGGTGAAGAAATTACAAAACTAAAAGAAACTAAACTAAGCAAAATCAGAGCAAATAATCTTGGCTTTGTTTTTCAATTTTATAATTTAATCCCCGAATTGACTGCTTATCAAAATATATTATTTCCTCTTGCTGTAAGTAAAAAAGAAATTGATGAAAAATATATAAAAAGCATAATGACATTAATAGGCATAAATTCATTTTCGGACAGATTACCTGCTCAACTATCAGGGGGGCAACAACAGCGAGTTGCAATTGCAAGAGCGCTGGCACATAAGCCCTCAATTATTTTAATGGATGAACCTACAGGAAATCTTGATGAGGAAAATTCAAACAGGATATGTGAACTAATCAAAAATCTTCATAAAGAGCTTAATCAAACAATTCTATATGTTACTCATGATATGGATATGGCAAAATCGGCAGATAGAATTATAAAGCTTAAAGACGGTGTTTTTGTTGATGAGGACAAGCAATGAAAAATAATATTTTACATCTTGTTTGGGCATACATCAAAAGAAACATACGCAATTATATTATTGATTTTATAAGCTATTCTGTTTTTGTTATAGTTGCTATCGCAGTTATTGCAATTGCTTTTTCGTTCTCAAAATCCTACAATCAGAATGTTGATAATACATATGGTACTTACAGTGGATATTTTACAAATATTACGGATGAAATTCAAAAGGATTTACAAGAGAATCCTTCAGTTTTAAATGTAACTGACTTTTACACAGTCGGAATTTTTAATACGGAAAACAGTAGCAATCCATATATAGCAATTGGAAAATTGGATGAAATGGCACAAGAAACAACATCCTTGAAATTAATTGACGGACGTATGCCTATTGAGCCGAATGAAGCGGTGCTTGAAGAATCAGTTAAATATCAATTAGCTGAATTTATTGATGAAAACGGATGCTTGGATATAACTTATGTTGATTTTGCAGGAGTTCAGCATTCGACAACATTTTACATAGTTGGTACGTTGGAAAATTATACTGTTAATCAGAATATAGAAGATATTCATGAGGGCGAAATTGGCCCTTTCAATATGTTATCGGGAATTATCGTCAATGATACTTCTGATAATAATAATGAAATACAGAATGTGTTTGTAACACTATCTCATGATACTGATATTGCAAAATTTTTTAAAAGCTTTGCAAAAAAATATTCAGGTGTGGAGTATTTAGTTAATACAGGAAGATTAAGTAATGAGTCGGAACATTTTGTGCTTGGTTTTAAAATAATTCTTGGCTTTGTAGCAGTTCTTGGCTTTTTATGTTTATTTGGAAACATAATTACCCGTAAAAAAAGAAATATTGAACATGCAATAATGCTGAAATGCTGTGGTGCGTCAAACTCATATTTAATTTGTTTTCGATTAATAAGTTCTGCCATTATATTATTACCGTCAATATTAGCAGGTGTTATATTAGGCGGATTGCTAACATATGTGATTTCTGCATTTTTGCTTGTGTCTATTATTGAATATTTTAAGTTATATTTTTCTGTTGCTATTTTAGCTATAGCCTGCGTAATAACTGTTGTAACAGTTTTGATTTTATCTTTAATAAGTGAATTACATGTCTGCAATAGCCGTCCTTTAGCTTCGGTTCCTTATAAAAAAGCGGCAACATCAAATTTGAGAATTAAGAACAAATTTTTCAAAAAACATCCTTTTGCTGTATGGGCGGCAAACTCTGTTTATTTAAACAGTTCAAAATACACGTTTACAATAATAGGTATATCAGTTATGATGCTTGTAGTTATATTGATGCAAATGATGATTACTCAAACAGTTGATGATTATAACAAAGAAATATTATATGATTATAAAATTGATTTTAGTACAGAAGAATTTATGGCGGCTCTTCAAATTCCTGTTGCAATAACTTCTGGATTTGGTGATAATGAAATAGAAACATTGAATTCAAGCAATGAATTATCAAGTTGTTTTGGGTATGTAAGAAACAGATTTCATATTTGCATTGATACAGATAAACAGGATATTCCTATTAATTTTCCATATGATACAGTAGGTAACGTTATACCTGTGTCCCCAGAGGAAATTGAAAGGGCATTAAAAGAATATGGGTATCATGATAATGAAAAGCTGTTTGATACATCTATAATCGGTTGTAATGAAGCTCTAATTGATGAGCTTTTAAAGTATTCAGACGGCTCATCTGAAAATTATGATAAAAGCAATCAAGTGATTATATTTCAAAATGAAGAGAATTATTATAAAGTAGGGGACACAGTGTATTTTACACAGCCTTTAATAAATAGTGATGGGAGAACAGTCCGCAAAGATATCGAATTTACCGTGGGAGCGGTCGTAAATCCGGATGAATCATCGGCAATATATTCATTAAATGATGAATCGGACAACGGCTTTTTTATTTTACAAAGTACATTAGCAGATAAAGGAGTTATGGGTGGATATACATCGTTAATTTTGTCATTAAAAGATAAAAGTGTTTTTAAAGAAACAGAAAACACTTTAAAACAGTATAAAATAATTTATAAAAACAATTCTATTAGGATATTGTCAAATAGGGAATATAATAATGAGAGAGCTGGATTGATTGAATCCGTTCTTGCAATAGGCGGAATTATAACTCTTCTAATAATGCTTTTTTGCATAATTAATTTATACTCGTTGTTCCGCAATAAAATATACGATCAAAGAAAAACATGGGGAATTCTTCGTTCTGGCGGAGTAACAAAGCAAAAAGCCTTTGTATATAATCTGACAGAAATCATTATAATTAATATTATTTCATGGATTGTGGCATTGGTTACGATTATATCAATGATATTAGTGTCGGGTGATAGTATTACTGAATTACTGTCATTTTGGTTTGTTTTAATAATTCCCTTTGTCAGTATTATTATTTGTTACTTGGTTGTCTGTATTATAATTAATCGTTTTTGGCGTGAGAAAATCATTTCAATGTTACAATAGATAATAAAAAGGTTCGCTATTATTGCGAACCTTTTTTGTTGTATAAATATTAATAATAATTCTAATTGCAATATTAACAGCACAATTTACTTTGAGGAGTTGTCGTAATATTCTTTTGGTCTGAAATACTGATAGAGGTTACAGGGGATCATACCGTTGTATAGCTTACGCATTTTATCCGCACGTTGACCATAATGTCTTGGAAAAGTGTCGTTTGATGTTAAGATATATATTTGCCAAGGCGAAAAGTCTGCAAAATTTTTGCCTATATCACGGTACAAGGCTTCTGCTTCGCTCATTTCAAGCATACGTTCTCCGTACGGAGGATTACATATTAGTGTGCCTTTTCTGTCATCTGGCTTTTTTATTTTACGTGCGTCTGCTGGGAAGATTTTCATATATTCAAGCACGCCTGCACGCTGTGCGTTTTCCCTTGCCAAGGAAAGCACGCTTTCGTCAATATCAGATGAATAAACCTCATATTTGCAGTCGGTTATAATATTGTTTTTTGCTTCGTCACGGGCAAGTTTAAAGCTGTTTGAACCGATAAAACCAATTTTTTCGCCTGAAAATCTACGGTAAAGTCCAGGGGCTTTGCCACTCATCATCATGGCGGCTTCAATTCCTATTGTACCTGAACCGCAGAAGGGGTCCCACAAAAGTATATCTTCACGGGGTCTTGCAATTTTTACAAGAGCAGCAGCGAGGGTTTCGCGCAAAGGTGCATTTCCTGCCACAGGTCTGTATCCTCTTTTGTGTAGTGCGACACCAGAGGTGTCTATCATAAGTGTTGCTATATCCTTGAATATGAAAAATTCAATTTGGCAAACTTGCCCACTCTCAGGCATCCAGCTTGTGTTATATTTATCGCCAAGTCTTTTGGAGATTGCTTTTTTTAAGATACTCTGACAGTCTGGAAGTGAAAAGAGAGTGCTTTTAATTGCGTGCCCTTTTACGGGGAAAGCATTTTCTTTTTCAATATAATTTTCCCATTCAAGCGAATAGGCACCATCAAAAAGTTCTGTAAAGGTTTTGGCGGGATATGAGCCGATTTTAACATAAACACGTTCCGCACAACGTAAATTTACGTTTGCACGGGCAACATCAACTTCACTCCCGAGAAAGCTAACTCTACCATCCATAGTTTCGGTCCGTGTTAGACCAAGTGCATCAATTTCCTCACCTACAAGCTTTTCAAGTCCGAACATACAGGTGGCAACAAGTTCAAAGTTCATTTTAATTCCCATTCTGCCGCAACGCGGCTGTACAAATACTTTGGGAAAGGCACGGCGGCTTTACCGCAAAAAAGGATAAGGACCTATTTTTAGTGCTTTCCGAGCGTGAATTGGCTGATTTCAAATATTGATTTAATATTTCACGCTTTATCATTTCTTATTTAAATCTAATTTCTATTATAACAGGGCAGTGGTCTGTGCTGTTTAGCACATCTTGATCAAGTGGTATTTCATATGTGTATACTTCAACATCATCTTCACTAACAAATATATGGTCAATTGGATCACCGCCAACTGTTGGGAGTACTCCAACATTATGCCATGAACCGGTTCCGTCTGTGTTATAAATAATGGCCATATCCTGTGTGTCGTCCAATGTTTCAGTTAAACTGCTATATGCTGTTGATGATGAGGTACAGTTGAAGTCTCCCATTGCGAAAACGGGAATATCTCCATGCTTTTGCAAAATAGAAAGATAGGTTTCTTTAACTTGACGTGCGTTGTCCTCACGCCATGCGGCTCCCTCAACTGAATTTGTGCCAACAGAAGCGGGATATGAGCTTGTAATTATAGCAAAATGCGTGTTTATTACAGCAAATTTTTGACGTGTATCATTATCTATAAATACTGCATATGAAAGTGTTTTTGTATTGGTTTCCATATATCTCTGGTCGTAGAGAAAACAACCTTTGTCAACGAGCGTATATTTATCGCCTGAGTAGAGAATAGGCGTGTAAGACATAGCATTATCTTTATTATCTATGGTTGTACAGGTGGCTTTATAACCTGCAATAATTAGTTTAGCTACAATATTAGTATAATGAGTACTGCTACATTCTTGCAAGCCGATAATATCAGGGCTATAATTCATATATGTGTCATACAGTAAATCTGTACGGTCTTTTGCCGTTGAATCTGCAAGAACATTGTTGGACATGAGTGTTAGATCGGTCATATATGCAACTTCTGAAATCAAACTGTAATCTCTTAGATTAATAGCTATATCTCCATTTAGACTTTCATTCAAATAATTGTCTAAAAGATCATTTACCGCTTCATTTGCGGCATAAACACAGCCTGCCGACATAACTACTTTTGCACCCTTGATGCCAGTGCCGTATTCAATCTTTTTTGATATTGTTAATATATTACTTTCACTTCTATTTGTGTTTCCTAAAAGTATTTCATAACTTGTTTGCTCGGCAGATGTATTTACAATATTAAGTGTAATTCCGCAAAGCGTTAAAAGTCTTTCGTTGATTTTTTGAGCTGCATCGTTGTAAATATCTTGTTCTGAGAGGGAATATACAATTTGATAATTGCTTATATCAACACCATCAAGAGAAATATTTTTAACAGGATAAGATACCGAATATTTGTAAAGCTCAGTCTTATTCAATTTTGTTTCTTCCTTAATGTAATTCTCGCAAAAGTAATCTGTAGCTTTTTCTGTTGCTTCGTCGCTTCCACCGACAATTATTATTTTTTGCCCTGAGACTTTGATTATAAAATCATTAGGCTTTAAATCTTCAGCTGCTTCAATCGATTCCTCTCGGTTTGTAAGACCTAAAAGAATTTCTTTTTCGGAAGCGGTTGTTCCCGGTTTCAACCAATCTGTAGTAAGCGTCAGATTATATCCACATTTTTCATTGAAAGCAGATGAAACTTTTTGAATTGATGAAATAAGCACCTGCGAATCGTTATCGGGGCGGATTATTACATAATCATCTGTTATTTTAATTGTGCTTTCAATCATCGTGGTTTCTGTGGTGTCAGCAAGAGTGGTATCCGCATTGTCAGTAGGAGGAGTTTTATTACAAGCAGTCAGACAAAGCGGAAGAATTAAAAGAAAACAAACAAGTAGTGAGACATAAGCTTTGGTTTTCATAAGTAAGTCCTCCTGTTTTTATTTTTGGGTTTTATGCTTGGGCGTCGGGATAATGTGCTCTATATCCGCCAATAAATTTTGGGCGGGTTCTGGCACAGACAATGTTTGCCTCGCCAAGTTTTTTCTGCATGATACGAACAGGAACTGCGACGGCACGCAGGTGCATTCCGATAAGAGTGTCTCCGATATCAATACCAGCATTGGCTTTTATGTTTTCAACGACTACTGGCTCATGGAGATTTTCATATACAGTTGTTGCAAATGAACCGCCTGCTTTGGGCTGTGGAATTACGGTGACAATTTCAAGATTATATTTTTCTGCACATGCACGTTCAACAACAATGGCTCTGTTGAGATGTTCACAGCATTGAGCAGCAATATATATTCCTTTTTCACATAATAAGGGGTATATTCCTTCAAAAGCTGACACGGCTGCCTCAAGATTTGAATCTTTGCCTATCTGTTTTCCGATGATTTCAGATGATGAACAGCCGACAACAAGTATATCACCTGATTTTAAATTTGCAACTTCAAGTAGTTGCATTATTGCGTTTTGCGCTTGAGTTTTTATTATTGTATCAAATTTATTCTCCATAATATGCCCTTCTGTCACAAATAAGCGTGACATCATTGTGTAAATTCAACATAGTTGCAGGCCACATGGTTGTAACTTTGCCAGTAAGCATTTTAAGAATAGCTTCATGCTTTTCTTTTCCACTTGCCATAATAACAATTTTTTTTGCGTTAAGTATAGTGCCTATTCCCATTGTAAGAGCAGATCTCGGCATATCACTCGGTGTGGGAAAATATTTGGAGTTTGACTCGATTGTACTTTCGGTAAGACTTGTAAGGTGAGTAACGGGAATAAGTTCGCCGTTTGGTTCGTTGAAACCTATGTGACCGTTGCGACCGATACCGAGTATCTGCAAATCGATACCGCCGAGGGAAGCTATAAGTTCGTCATAACTTTTGCATTCTGCTGCGGCGTCTTTTGCTTCTCCATTTGGAACATAAGTGTTTGATTTATTTATGTCAACTTTATCAAAAAGATTTTTATTCATAAAATATCGGTAGCTTTGATTGTTTGTGGCCGATATTGGATAGTATTCGTCGAGATTGACTGAGTTAACAGCTCTGAAACTTATTTCTCCTTTGTTATATGAACGGCACAGTTCGGCATACATACCCTCAGGTGTTGAGCCTGTTGCAAGACCTAAAACTGCATTGATTTTTTTTGACATTGTGTCAACAACAATTTTTGCAGCTTCTTTTGACATTGATTCATAGTTTTCTGTAATAATGACATTCATTTAAATTTCCAGCCTTTTGTATATATTATTTTTTGCGGTTGATAATAAATAGTTAATATAAAACACTCTATTTTACAACTGCCTACTATATTATAAATAAAATTGAGTAATATTTCAAGTACTATTTGTTAATTTGTGAATTTTTAAATAAATCAAAAAAACTTTTCAACATATATTGACAATATTTTTTTAATGTGATATACTAATCTACGGAAAATCTTAAGGTGCAGACCGACCGACAAGATGGAACTGATTATATATTGTTGTGAGCAGTTATTAATTTATAATGAGCGTGCAACTATGTGATTTTTAATCTTGCTGAGTAGCAAGATTTTTTTTTGCAAACTTTTGAAATATTTTTACCAAGAGGGTATTAATATAAAATTTTGGAGGAAAAACAATGAAACTAATTTATGATGTCCAGGACAAGCCAAAGTTTGGCAAATTGATTGTGTTTGCTTTTCAGCAGTTGCTTGCGATTATGACGGCAACACTTTTGGTACCGATGATTATCAATAATAATCTTGGCCTAAGCTTGTCTTCTTCGGCAGCTCTGTTTGGAGCAGGTATAGGAACTATAATCTATATCCTTTTTACAAAGAGAAAAAGTCCCGTATTCTTAGGAAGTTCCTTTGCTTTTATCGGCTCTATGCTTGCCGCTTTTGCAGGCGCTGTAACAGTTGCTGTTGGCTATCTTGGTCTTATTGTTGGAGCAATTCTTGCAGGACTTGTTTATGTTATTATTTCTTTGTTAGTTAAATTTGTTGGCATTAAATGGCTTAACAATCTTATGCCGGCTGTTGTCATAGGCCCTACAGTTGCACTTATAGGTCTTTCTCTCTCTGTAAATGCAGTGAGTGATCTTCAAAGAGCAAACGCAGGAGGCAATAAATATATTGCAATTCTTGTTGGCCTTGTAACATTAGCTGTCACCATGATTAGCGCTACATATGGTAAAAAAACAATCAAACTCATACCTTTTATTATAGGTATTGGCGCAGGTTATGCCTTTGCAACAATACTCACTGTAATCGGTAATGTTTTAGATGTTAATGCGTTGATGATAATAGATTTTAGTAGTTTGACAAGCAATTTCAAAGATATTAGCTTTGCGAGCTTTATAGCAGTTCCAGATTTCACATTCATAACAGCTGTAAAAGGCTTTGCGGATTTCACACCTGCTCAATTAGGTACTATTGCGGTAGCATATATTCCTGTTGCCTTTGTTGTATTTGCAGAGCACGTTGCTGACCACAAAAATCTTTCATCTGTTATTGAGAGAGATCTTCTTGAAGACCCAGGCCTTTCACGCACATTGATGGGCGACGGTGTTGGTTCAATGGTAGGCGCTTTATTTGGCGGTTGTCCTAACACAACATATGGTGAATCCATCGGTTGCGTTGCTATAACAAGAAACGCTTCAATTTATAGTATCATATACGCCGCTGTTGGTGCAGTTATAATATCGTTCTTGTCACCATTTGTGGCATTTGTTAATACAATACCATCATGCGTTATGGGCGGTGTTTGTATGGCTCTGTATGGATTTATCGCTGTATCAGGTCTTAGAATGCTCAAAGATATTGATTTAGACAAGCATAGAAATCTTTTCGTTGTATCTGTTATCCTTGTAGCTGGTATAGGCGGTCTCAGCCTCACATTCGGAAAAATAACGATAACAACAATAGCAACAGCACTTATTCTTGGTATTCTTACTAATTTGCTTTTATCCTTCAAAGTTAAAAATAAAGAAGACTAATTTATAATAAAAAGCGACCGCAGAATCGAAAAGATTCTGCGGTCGCTTTTTGCTATAAGGAATGTGGGAATGTGGGAATGTGGGAATGTGGGAATGTGGGAATGTGGGAATGTGGGAATGTGGGAATGTGGGAATGCGGGGAAACGGTGGCTTAAGAAAACTTCGTTTTCGAATGAAGCAATCTGACTGCGGTCAGCCGCAAAACTTTTTGTAGATTATAGATTATTGGCTAAAAGTGTTTGATATAGCG
>Ga0172378_10006945_pt1 | contig 10546 bp, 7 predicted proteins | sample GrowelOW332metaG_FD_119755 | JGI IMG/M metagenome (GOLD analysis project Ga0172378, IMG submission 119755) | Groundwater microbial communities from an aquifer near a municipal landfill in Southern Ontario, Canada - Pumphouse #3_1 metaG | ecosystem: Environmental > Aquatic > Deep subsurface >... | reverse complement strand
GATGTTGAAGCTGTATATCTCGCGGCGAAGGTTCATAAATTCGCAGATAAGCGTCATGAGCACCGCGACCGATATCGGGAAATTGTACAATACCGGTCCGCCGGATATGTGCATAAAGCACAGCGCTATATGATACAAAAAGGTGAACAGCATCAGCACAAAGGTAATGCTTTCGGGCGCGGGTTTTAATCTGAACAGCGACAGCATACCGTTGTAAAGCGGTTTATAGATGAGCGCGCCGGAAAGTACAAGCATCTGAAGTCCGATCAGCACATGAACGACCGGATAAATCTGCGCGTCGATCGGCGTCGGCAGATGTCCGCCGAATACCGATATATTCTCATAGAAAAATGTGAGAATAATGAGCGCCACGCACGCTGCGATGCGCCATAAAAGACCGTGATAAACGCGTTTGTAGCCGGTGAATATCTTTTTTGCCTGAGCGTTTGAGGTGAATTCAAAGCGTTTCTTTTCCTCGCGCGCGACGCCGCCCTCCAGCACCTTGTCCTCAATGCTGTCAGTTTTTTTATCAATATCGGCTTCGATCTCGCTCGCCTTGTCCTCGCCGATCCGCTCCTTCAGCTCTTTGTCCATGCCGAAGGCTATCATCAGATTGACGTCGGTGTCGTCAAGCTCGTCGTCCGATTTGCCGTTCGCCCCGCTCTTTTCGTTCTTTTTGCCGGCGTCAAGCTTTTTGGCGTATTCCTCGGCGTCCTTTATTCTTGTTGTGATATCGTCCCGCTTTTTTCGGTTGAGCTTTTCCTCGAGCGCCGAAACCGTTGCGGCAGGCGCGGCGCCAATGTCCGCGGCGGGTGCGGCGGCTTTTGCAGCCGGCCGTATTTTATCGATCACCTGCGTTTTGTCGGACGTCTGAGCGCCGCCGGACGCGTTTGCATTGTCCGCGCCGTCCATGCCCTTATAACGGTCAAGCGGAAGCTGACGCAGCTTTGGCGACGCGGCGCGTTCCGCCTTATATTCAGCCTTGGACATTGTTTTAAAGTGATAAACCGCGCTGCGCGGATCGATGGCGCTTTCGTGCGCGCCGCCTATCGCCGCTCCCGCCGTCTTGACCTCGGCGGAGGATTTTTCCGCCGGTGCTGCGGCTTCTTCAGTCAAAGGCTCGCCTTTAGACGCCGAAGGAAGCTTATCGTCCTGCGGCGCGTCTGTTTTCGCGGGTTTTGCCGGCGCGGCGGAGATTTTCACACCTTCGGCGTTATCATTCGCCGGAGCATTATTCTCCGTCAAAACTACGGAATCCGCGCCAGATTTTTGTTCACTTTTAAGCTGTGCGATAAGCTCGGCATTTTCGTCGAGATCGCGTTTAAGCTGACGCGCGAGCTTCGCCTTGATATCCTCCGCATCTGAAACGTCTGATTTCAGCTCTCCGCGCGTAATGCCGTCCGGGCGCTCTCCGTCCGTCTGGGCGCTCTGCTCGGGCAGGCGTTCATTCTCCGGCGCGGGGGATTTTTCATTATTGGAAACGGCGGCCGCGCTCCCGCTTTTGGCGGGCTGACCTCCCGTTTCCGCTATATTTTTCTTCAGCTTGGCGAGCAGCTCGGCGGCTCCCGTATCTCCGCTGTACTTATCGGAATTATTTCTGTTGTCTTGCAAACGGCTTCATTCCTTTCGTAAAGGATTATCGGTGACTTTTCGGACGGTATCATCCGGCTTTTCATATCTTGGCCGTAAAATGAAAATCACAAAATAAAACCATATGTCCGATTTCATTTCATATTTTTCGGTATAATACAAAAAATGTGGAGTTGTTTTATACGATCTGACGGTCCGCGCCGTTTTTTACGAACAAGCTAAAAGCAATGCCGCGATGTGAGTTAAAATGACGTGCGGCGCTTGATCAATCCGCCGAAAACACCGTCTTAACAGCTTCGCGCCGTTTAATTCTTCGCGGCGCGCTGACGGACGATCTCGTAAAGTATGACCGACGCCGCGGTCGAAACGTTGAGCGAGTTGACCTTGCCCTTCATGGGGATCGAAACGGTGTAATCGCACTGTTCGCGGAGCAGGCGCGAAACGCCCTCGCCCTCGCTGCCGAGTATGATCGCGCACGGGCAGTCGAAATCGCACTTGTCATAATCTGTTCCGCCGGCTTCCGCCGCGAATATCCAGAATCCCAGCTCCTTGAGTGTCCGGACGGTCTGCGCGAGATTCGGAACCTTGACGATGTTCATATACTCGACGGCTCCCGCCGATGCTTTTGAAACGACCTGCGTCATAGGCGACGAGCGGCGCTTGGGTATTATAACGCCGTGTGCGCCCGAGCCTTCGGCGACGCGGATTATAGCGCCGAGATTGTGCGGATCCTCTATTCCGTCCGCGATGACCACGACCGGCTTTTCGCCGCGCTGCGACGCGCTCGTCATAATATCGTCGAGCGTATTGTAGTCGCGTTCGGGAGCGAGCGCCGCGACGCCCTGATGCGGTACGCCTTCAGAAAGCTCGTCGAGCTTCTGCTTTTCCACTTCGATAACCGGGATGGCACGTCCTCTCGCTTCGCCTACAATGAGCGGCAGCGAACCGCTTGTCCCGCCTTGTGCTTCGCGGTCGGCGGTTTTCTGTACGAATATCTTATCGATATCGCGGCCGCTCTTGAGCAGCTCGAGTACGGCGTTGCGTCCCACTATCGCATATGCAGCCGAAGCCTCAGCTCCGGCGGTGTCGGCTGCGCCAGCGTTATAACGCTTTTCATCCGTCTTTGCATACGGTTTCGAATAGGATCTTGGCGCGGAGCTTCCGGTCTTTGTGTAAGGCTTTGCGCCGTTCTGCTGATATGCGCCGCGTCCCGTCGGCTTCGAGTAAGGCTTTGCGCCGTTTTTATCGGCGGCGGAATATTGTCCCGGTCTTTTTGCACCGTCGCCGGAGCGCTGGTATCCGCCGTTTGCATGGTTGTTATTGCCGCGTTTGGAATTTTCCATTATATATCTCCATCACTTATTTATCTGCATTATTTCATCTTACATTATAACATATTATTTTTCATTTGTACAGTCGGTTAATGAAAAATTAACGCTTTGGCGATATTATTCGGTCTTTGCGGACACAAAATCAGGTGCGAAAGTTCAATTTCAACCGTTTTTCGACTACCGTGCGGTTTATAACATATTTGCGCGGAAAAAAGAAAACGGCGCACTTGCGTGCGCCGCTGTTTATGCTTCTAAATTAAAGCGCGAACAGGCTTGTCCTTACGGGTTAGCTTAGTTCTGCTTCATTGCAGCATAGCACTCGCTGCAATAAACGGGTCTGTCGTTAGAAGGCTGGAAAGGAACCTTAGCTTCCTTGCCGCAGTTAGCGCAGACGGTCGTGTAGAGCTCTCTCTGGGGCTTGCCGGCGTTCTTGCGTGCGTCACGGCATGCCTTGCATCTCTGAGGCTCGTTCTGGAAGCCTCTCTCTGCGTAAAACTCCTGCTCACCTGCGGTGAATATGAAGTCCTTGCCGCAATCCTTGCACTTTAATGTTCTGTCCTGATACATTGTTTTTTTACCTCGCTTTGATGTTGGTTAAGATTTTGCCCCAAGACGGACTGCCACCGTCACCTTTGTTAACAACGCTCTGAAATTAAGCTACTCGGGCATATATATTCACGGAATGATTTTCCGCGAAATTTGAAATAAATTAAACATCCGCTATGCCATTACCGCATACGGCTTAGCCGTATTACGATACAGCGTTTCGGATCACCGTTTATTCGGGTTTTCCGGAAACGCGTTTCCGCAGCTTAGCTTTGATCCGGTATACCGCGTTATCAACAGATTTTTCGCTGACATTGAGTCTTTCGGCAATTTCTTTATACAAGGCGCCGCCCACATACAAATCAAGTACCCTCTTTTCGCGCTCGTTCAGAGCGCTGTCAATAATGTCTTTCAGATGTTTATAGTTTTCCGCTTCGATCACATGAAGCTCCGGATCCCCATAAAGCCTGTGCGGGATACCCGCCGTGCTCATATCCGGTTTTTGTGCTTCCGTGATTTCGCAGGAGCTGTCGCTGTTATTCGTCAGCGGAGTCCATGCGGCGATCGCCGCCGTCCGCTTTATTCTCCGCAGTATGGATATCATGCGGTTTTTGATGCAGATCTTTGCGTAAAGTCCGAATGAAACTCCCTTGCCGGGATCGTAGGTCTCCACCGCCCGCATGAGCGCTATGGACGCTTCCTGACGAAAATCGTCAAGATCAGCGCCGTCGGCGTAATGCTTAACGGTAAGGTAGTACTGCTCCGCCATGGATTCGATCAACGGCTGATATTTATCAGCGGCGGCTGCAAAGCTGTCCACGCTGTAATCTGTCTGCGCAGTGTCTGCAGCGCTGTCCGCAATGTAATCGGTCTGCGCCAAAATCATCCTCCGTAGAGCGGAAACCCGATGCCGCTTCATCACAGCCGTCCGGCCGCGTGCCGCGTACATACTTATGGTATGCTTCGGGTACTGATTATATTATAACATCAATTTCAATATTGTCAAGAGGAAAATCACAATATTTTTGCCGCTTGATGCGCACTTCTGCGTTTTCACCAATAAATCGAACGTATTTCTATTCAAATTTTCAGCAATATTTCCCGCAACGTTCTATATCTCACATAGATATGTACTATATTGTGGACGCTTTTTCATTAGTTATGCACAGTTTTACAGCCGTGATATGTATATATATGGTATATGCAGTCTCGAGATCGCGGGAAACGCGCAGAATTTGGCTCGCAGAATATTTACACTTCATTCATTTATGTTAATATGCTTAAAATCCGCCGCTGTCCGCGAGAGTCGCGCGTATCCTGCGGTAGATTTCCTCGGCGTTTCCGTCAAAATTATACTTCATGCGCTCCGCCTGTTTTAGCGTTTCAACCGTCATTGAAAGCGACATTATCGCTTCGCCGCGCTCGCAGATCTCGCAGTGATAATCGTATTTCCCATCCTCACGAGCCTTTATTTCACAGGAAAGGGTCGCGCCTCGGCTTTTGAACGAAAGATAACGCATCGCGCTGCGGAGCGAGCGTTCCCTGACCTGACGCAGTATTCCGGACGACAGGTACTCGGCGACGTGCTCTCCGTGCGGCGTTATGACGTAATACTGCGTTTCTCCGTCGCGTTTTTCGGCGACATTTCCAGCGTCGAGCAGCTCCCGGAAGCAGTCGGAGAAATCAAACGAATTCACAAAGCCGTCCTGAACGACGATATCGTGAATATCGCCGTATTCGAGCGGATAATCTATCTCGCGCATGAGATATAATATGAATATTTTTATGTTATTTTTATCTTTTATCTGTCCCTGCAAGCGTTCTCCTCCGTTTTATTTCGTAGGCGGCTTCCAAAACAACGGTTATTTGGCACATCTCGCCGACGTTTTTGAAAGCCACGGGTAAAGCCGTATTACAAGCTCGGTTTCGGTCGGAAATACCCATAAAACAACGATTCCGGACGGACAGGATTAGCTGTCCGTCCGGTCACGCCGATCGTTATTAAAGCATTGCATCACAATATAAATCGTTTCGCGACGCCTTAACGATATAATATTACATTCACAGCTAAAAGCCGTGTTATTGCTTAACCGGCAGTCGTCTCTTCAGTCACAGCCGCTTCGGTTTCGGACTCGAGGTACTTCTGATAATCTTTAAGCTTGGTCTTTCTGAAATCCTTATAGCCTTCGTAGGTATTCTTGATTCCGGAAAGCTCCTTGCTTGCGACATAAGCGTCCTTGTACTCAAAGAGCGGGATAGCGGGCATAGACTCGACGAGGAGCTTTTCAGCGTCGTGAAGGATGGTCGCGCGCGCGGCTCTGTCCTTCTCGGCGTATGCTTCCTCGAGCTTGGCGTCATAAGCGGAGTCAGAGAAGCCGCCGACATGAGGAACCTGCGAATAATCGCGTCCGGCAAGGTCCATAGCGCTGCCCGAGAACGGAACGGCGTAGGACGAGAGGACGGAGAACGCGTCGGTGGACGAATACTGATCTATCGCGATGACGTCGAAGTCGCCCGCGCGGTATGCGTTTTCAAAGAGATCAGCCCACTGATCGTAATCGTTTTCAAGATAATATTCGCTTCCAAGCTCCTTGATATCGACCTTGAAGCCGAGCTGCTCCCAAACGCCGACGCAGTATTCCGCGACCGCACGGTCTACCTGATTTGCACGGATGGTAAGCGTGAAGCTGCCGCTGGAAACTCCGGCGGTGGAAAGAAGGCTCTTCGCGGCGGAAACATCGGCGGAAGAAGCGATGAGCGAACCGCCGGCGTCGCGGAAGGAGGTGCCGGACTTGGTATCGAACGCTGCAGTGGGTATGAAGCCGCCGGCAGCGGTCGCATAGGTGACTATATTGACGATGGCGTCGCGGTCGAGAGCGAGCGAAAGCGCGCGGCGAACCTCAGCCTTGTCAAAGGGAGCCTTTGCGGTATTGAAAACATAGGTATGTGTGGACAGAGTATCGGCAAGCTCAACCTTGTCCGCATAAGCGGCGCGGGATGCGAGCGGCAGATCGCTGTCGTAGAATATAGTACCGGCTTCGTACGCCGCGAGCTGAGCCTCGGCGTCCATAGAGAAGTCAACCATAAAACGATAAGGAAGAACGTATTTTGTGAGGGCGTCGTTATCGATATCGCGGTAATAGTAAACGCTGCGCTCAAGCTCGAGCGAGTCGCCCGCCTTATAGCTCTTTATATTGTATGGGCCGTTTGTGCACATCGTAGCGCTGTTGGAAGCCCAGTCGACGAGCTTGACCACGGTATCCTCGCGGAGCGGAACAAGCGCGATCGATGCACATCTTTCGATGAACAGCTCATAATCTATATCCGTTTCAAACTCGATCTGAAGAACAGTTGTATCCGCTGCGTAAAGTCCGAGATCGTCGATGGACATATCGCCGTTCTTGACGGCGCGGGCGTTCTTGATCTCATAAAGCAGCGAAGCGGCTTCTGACGAATATTCAGGCTCGAGCAGACGCTTCCACGCGTAGACGAAATCGTCCGCGCTGACCTGGCGTCCGTCGCTCCAGCAGGTGGTTTTCAGCTCAATCTCGAGCATATAATAATTATCGTCGGGGTTGGAGGTGTACTTCCAGCTCTTGGCAAGTGCCTTCTGCACCTTGCCCTTTTCGTCCATGCGGACAAGTCCCTCGTAGATAAGACCGAGTATTTTGGTTCCCGCCTCATCGTGAAGCGCGTAAGCGGGGTCAAAATTCGTTATCTCGTTTGAAAAATAGCAGGGAATTATGGCGCCTTTATCGTTATCGTCAGTCGCACCGCAGCTTGCGAAGGTAAGCGCGGTCATGACCAGACACAATAACAGGCACAGAGTTCTTTTCATTTGGTTAACTCCTCCTCAGATTTATGAAAATTTCGGTTTGAAAACAAAGGTATGCGTCCGCCCGCGCATATGGCGCGCGCGGTTTTCTCATATGAAGCGGCTGTCGCGCCAACTCCGGGATAGTGAGCGGGCTATCCGGCTCGCTCCGGACACAAAAGCGCGCTCCGGCCGTTCGCCCGCGCTCTCACATTCGGACAGACGGCAGTAATAGCTTTCCTGTACATTATATCATCATTTCTAAATATAATCAATGGCGAATTTCACGCATTTTTACAATTTAGATACCTGCACAATTCAAAACTCTGCTTTTATGCAGTTTTCACAATAATTTGGTTCAAATTGCGAAATATCAAATTCACGCTTTGGAATAAAAATGTTCAAACAATATATATTTTACGCAATTCGGCACAGATTATTGAATGTATCTCAAACACGCCGGATTTCCGCCGCAGATAGAATTACCGCGCGGTGTTTATACAGACTGGAGCGCGGCAATAATATCACAGCCGGACGCACAGATCGCGGCGGCGGTATTTTTTATACGGAGATAAATAAATATGAAAAACGATTACATCCGCACCGATCTCGCCTGCGAAGCGGGAGCGGAAGCGGCGGCAAGACCGGCGGAGAAACGCGTCGGCTACGACTACTGCGAGCGCGTACGCGGCGAGGTGAGCGTCGCGGAGCTTGACGTTCGCGACGGCGAGGGCGAGCGTGCGACCGGCAAGAGTGTCGGACGCTATGTCACCCTCGGCTTTCCTAATATGCTGACCGCGTCCGACGATGTGCGCTCGGCGCTGATCGACGAATGTGCCGCCGCAGTGAGGACGCTTGTCGGGGACGCGCGAGGCTGCGTGATGGCGGCGGGACTTGGCAACCGGGAGATGACTCCCGACGCGCTCGGGCCTCTCTGCATCGATTCGATAAGCGTCACACGCCACTTCAAGCACCTTTCAGAGAAGCTGTTTTCCTCGCTCGGACGCGAATGTGTCTGCGCACTCGAGCCGGGAGTGCTGGCGCGGACGGGTATAGAAACCGCCGAAACGCTCTCCGGCGCAGTGGAAAACGTCCGTCCGACGGCGCTCATCGCCATCGACGCCTTAGCCGCGCGTTCCTCCGACCGCCTGATGCGCACGGTACAGCTTTCGGATGCCGGAATATCGCCCGGTGCGGGAGTCGGCAACCGCCGCGCCGCGCTCAGCCGCGATACGCTCGGCATACCGGTCATAGCGATAGGAGTTCCGACGGTGGTCGATTCCTCGACAATTGTGTACGACGCGCTTGAAACCGCCGGTCAGAACGACATTTCGCCCGAGCTTGAAAAGGTTCTCGAAACCGGACGCAGCTATTTCGTTTCGCCAAAGGATATCGACGAACAGATCGAAACGCTCGCCGATATAATCGCCGAAGCGATAAACAAGGCGATGGAAAAGCAGCCCGTAAACTGATATTGCGCCCCGCCGCGCGTCAGCTTTACTAAGGAACATCTGAATAATGTGTAATTCGTCGGCGCAAATGTTGAAATACAAGGGCTAAACGCCCTTGATTTCAACGCGCCGGCGAATTAATCAGAGGTTTCCTAAAACGGTCATAAATTCACGCACCGCCGAATATAAATAACGTGAGTTCGATGGTAGCGCAGGGGTACGCGGCTTTTTGCAAAAAGCCTGGCAAAAGCCTTAAAACAAAGGTGATTTTATTATAGTTTACCCTTTTTAAAGTCTTTGCACAGCTTTCTTCAGAAAGCGCGTACCTGTTTCTTTATCGTCGAACTCACGTTAAATATTAAGGCGGCGGCTCATACTTTGCATTTTTGTTTTCATATTATATATTTACCGTTATATGTAAACATTAATGTAAACCGGACGATACGAGCCGCCTTAATACTACAGCCGCGCGGGGAGGTATGACGATGAAAAAGCATCGCAGAGCGCCGTTTCGGAGAACAGATATTTCGGGGCGGGATTACATTGTGTTCGGTACGCGCGTTTATCTCGCACTGACGCTTTTATGCGCCGTTTCGGCGGCGCTCTTTTTGCATTTCGCAGTAAAAAGTGCGCTTAACAGCCTAAACGAAGCGCTGTGCGTTCGCGGAATGTACCGCACGCCGGCACTCGTGTCCTCTCTCGCCCTCACCTCGCCGGATATCGCCTGCGACGGCTGTGAGGAGAGCGCCGACGGCACCTCATTAGAGCTGCTCCCCATCGCGCGGCTCGATATGTCGCGCATAAAAACTCCCGGCGAGCTGCTGCTGTCAAATGAAACGCCCTATGAGCCTGATCTTTACGCCCTCGCCGACTCCTATACGCAGCTTGCGGCGCGGTCCTATCCGACACTCGCGGTTGCGTCGGCGACCGCCGCAAAAAAATCGGAGTCCGAGAGCGGCGGCGATATCGCGCCGCTTGTCCTCATCATTCATACGCATGGTACGGAAGCGTTCACCGATGAGGGCGTCGAGGGATTTCCGGCAAATTATTCCCCGCCCCGCTCGCAGGATATCACAAAAAACGTCGTCGCGGCGGGTGCGGTCATATCCGATATGCTCAATCTGAGCGGAATTCCGACGCTTCATTGTGAAATAATGCACGACGCCGAATCATATCTTCATTCTTATGAACGTTCGCTCGAAACGGTTGAGGAATATCTCACACGCTATCCGTCGATCCGCTATGTCCTCGATGTTCACCGCGACGCTATCGAAACCTCGTCCGGCGCGCTCATCGATCCCACGACCGAGGTGAACGGCGAGCGCACGGCGCAGATAATGTTCGTCGTCGGCACGGATTATAAGGGCGCGGAGCATACCCGGTGGCGGGAGAATCTCGCGCTGGCGTGTACCCTTCAGCGGGCGCTCAACGGCTCGTACAGCAATATCGCGCGTCCGATCAATCTGCGCGGCGCAAGCTTTAATCAGCAGTACAGCGCGGGCGCTCTGCTCGTCGAAATAGGCTCCGCCGCTTCGACTCTCACCGAGGTCAAACGCGCCGCCCTCATCTTCGCCCAGACCTTCGCGGTGGAAGCGGGAGGAACGAGGTACACGGCGTCTTGAAAGAGGTCAATCAGCGCGGCGGGAGCAGCCGAGGACGCTGAATTACGTGAGTTCGACGAAATTATTATCAGCCTAAAAAACTAGCTGCCGATTCAGGGAAGGGACCCTGATTAGGCGGCGCAAGTTCGCGAAAACCACATCACTATACGCGAGAGAAATGGTGCGGTACAAACAAATTCATCTATACTTTGT
>Ga0172378_10006944_pt1 | contig 10547 bp, 10 predicted proteins | sample GrowelOW332metaG_FD_119755 | JGI IMG/M metagenome (GOLD analysis project Ga0172378, IMG submission 119755) | Groundwater microbial communities from an aquifer near a municipal landfill in Southern Ontario, Canada - Pumphouse #3_1 metaG | ecosystem: Environmental > Aquatic > Deep subsurface >... | reverse complement strand
TAGGTCGTGCACAGACGTTTTAGCTTTTTTGCGCATAAAGTAAATAATCACCCACACAAGCAAAAGCGTCAACACAAGATGTACTCCTATGAAGATAAAAGAAGTAGAAATAGCCAGAAACAGTGTTGAAATAGTTAACATACTCCACCTAATTAGTTGATAATTGAATCAAATAGCATTGCCTACTAAGCCCAGTAATTAGGGCAAATTTAACATTTTTTTTTTACAAATACTCTATTCATAGAATTAATTTACTACATTTGCTCATAAATCAGATTATTCATTAACATACTATTTTCTTATGAAAAAATTAGTCTATTCACTACTTGCCGTATCTTTTTTATTTGGTGCGTGCAACACGAAACCTACTAACAGCTTTACTGTAGAGGGTATAACAGGATCGGCCATGAATGGAGATATCATTTATTTACAAAAAGAGGTGAACAAGAAATTGACATCCATTGATTCTACCTACGTAAAAGAAAACAAATTTACATTTAAAGGAGACGCTAGTCAGCCCGACCTTAGATTTATACTTCATAAAAAGGGAACAAGATCAGGCGTTGTTGCTTTCTTCACGGAAGCTGGTACTGTAAAGGTAGACCTAACAAGCGATCAACCAACTATTGGAGGTACTACTTCAAACACAGCTTTTCAACTTTTTCAAGATAGCGTAAGTACGCTGAGAAATAAGATGACTGCCTACATCGAGATGTACAAAAATACAGGTTCAACAGAAGAGCAAAAAGAGGAAGCTAAAAACGGTTTTAATAGCTTACAAGAAGAACATAGCAACTTTACTACACGTACTATCAAAAGCAACTTATCTAATATCCTTGGTGCTTTTCTTTTAGAGAGCAACTCGTATATTATGGAGAGTAACGAGATTGACAGCTTATTGCAAAAGATAGACCAACGTTTTCTTTCTAGACCAGGACTCGTTAAATTAGCAAAAAGAATTGAAGATACGAGAAAGACACAAGTAGGTCAGATGTTTAGCGATATTGTAGCCAATACACCGCAAGACAAAATGGATAGCTTATCTAACTACGCTGGAAAAGGCAACTACGTATTAGTAGATTTTTGGGCAAGCTGGTGTGGACCTTGTAGAGAAGAGATGCCTAATCTTGTAAACCTTTATAAGAAATATCACGCAAAAGGCTTCGAAGTTGTTGGTATATCCTTAGACCAAGAGAAAAAAAGTTGGGTGGATGGTCTGAAAAAACTTGAAATGACGTGGCCACAACTATCCGATTTAAAGGGTTGGGAATGTAAGGGAGCACAAACATATGGTGTACGTTCCATTCCACATACCGTTTTAATTAGTCCTGAAGGAAAAATTATCAAAAAGAACCTTAGAGGTGAAGAGTTAGAAAAAGAACTAGCAACACTCTATAAATAATATTATTATACCACTTATAGATCCTTCTATTCTATTTTTTTGAGTCAATCATTCTATAGAATAGAAGGTCTTTTTTGCTTAACCCCATCGTACTACAAGAATTAATTGTAAATTTGCACTTCACCCTTAATTGATAATTCATGGAAGAACTTATACAATTTACAACTGCTGAATATCTTTTACTAATTATATTAGCCACGCTATTTCTCATTCAGATTTGTTATAACTTTATTCTTTACGTTCAATTACATAGAGCCAACAAAAAAAGAAAAAAGGGAACAACCAAGAGATTAACCACAAGTCTAGCACCCGTTTCTGTCATTATCACCACCTCAGACGAGCCTACTTATTTACAGGAAAATCTACCCAAGATATTGGAACAAGATTATCCCGATTATGAGGTTATCGTTGTTAACGATGCTGCAAATGATAAAAGTACCGATATTCTAAAACGAATGGAGGAGAAATATCCACATCTATACCACACCTTTGTACCAGAATCGGCCCGTTATATGAGCCGGAAAAAATTGGCACAGACCATCGGTATTAAAGCCAGTAACAATGATTGGTTACTCTTCACGGAGATTAATTGCGTACCAAACAGTACACAGTGGATCCTAAAAATGGCGGAACATTTTACCGATACAACCGAAGTTGTTTTAGGATACAGCGGCTACAATAAGGGACAGGGATGGCAAGACCGTAAGATTCAATTTGACAACTTACTACACGCTATGCGCTATCTTGGTATGGCACATATTGGTTTTCCATTCATGGGTATAGGGCGTAACTTAGCCTACCGTAAATCGCTCTTTTTTAACACCAACTATTTTGCCTCTTTTATGCATCTCAAGAGAGGAGAAGATAATCTTTTCATTAACCGTATAGCTCGCCGTAAGAACACCGCTGTGGAAGCCTCCTACGAAGGAAGTGTTACCATTCAGCCCTATAGACATATCCGAGATTGGAAAGAAGAAAAACTTAACTATCTAGTCACCTCCTCTTTTTATAAAGGCATTCACCAACAAATTCTTGGATTTGACACACTCACACGCTTCATCTTTCTGCTACTAGCCATGTTTGGTCTTGTAGCCGCCAGCATCACACAGCAATGGCTGATTGTAGGAATCATTGCTTTCTTAGTACTGATACGCCACACCTTACAGATGGTGCTCTTCAATAAAACGGCAAAAGATTTTCAAGAGAAACCCATTTACCTTCTTTTTCCCCTACTCAACCTCATTAATCCCTTTACGCATATCCGTTTAAAGCTACTGAAAACAGTACGAAAAAAAGCCGACTTTATGCGGAAACTATAACCCTATACTACAACATATAAAAAAGGAGCAACTATCTAGATAGTTGCTCCTTTTTTTGTAGAATATTACCACTACATCTTATCCTCTTTTAAACATTTTGTCCATCTCTCGTTTATCATCTTTCTCGCGTAAAGACTGACGTTTATCATACTCCTTCTTTCCTCGCACAAGTGCAATAACCACTTTAGCTAGTCCACTAGGGGTGATATACATTCGAACAGGCACAATAGTTAAGCCCGACTCTTTAATGGCTCTTTCCAATTTACGAAGCTCCTTCTTGTTTAACAACAACTTACGGTCACGTCTAGCTGCATGATTATTATAGGAACCATAAAAATAGGTTGCAATATGCATATTCTTCACCCATAGTTCGCCCTGTGTGAAAAAACAAAAAGTATCGACTAAACTAGCTTTACCCAAACGAATAGATTTAATCTCTGTACCCGTCAACACTATACCAGCATTATAGGTATCCATCCACTCGTAATCAAACGAAGCGCGTTTATTTTTTATCTGAATTTCATTCATATTATTATCTCTTATCCATTCATCAGTTTTTCGAAAACAAAACTAATCAAAAAAGGCGACCCAATCATTAGTATCGACAGAAAACTTGTAATCAAAAATTCCACAACAACACCGGCATCGAACCAACGTTTTATTCCCACAGAAAGCACATACAGCGTATAACATTGTATCCCTAAGGCACAAAAGAACCACTCGTGCGGCAATAAGATAGCAACAAATGTACCTAAAAAGATAGGGGTCATTCCGTATCCTACTATTGCCGATAGATGTATAACTGTTTTACAAGCCGCTTTACCAAAACGCACCAACAACTTTTTAGCAACAAAAGCCACTAAGAAGTAACTACCAAACAATGCCACAAACAACTTACAACAAGCTAGCATGGCCAATTGGAAAACACTCGTTTCTGATTCAGTCAACCAGATAACCTTCAGGAACAATGCTAACCCGCAAAATCCCATTAAAGGATATACATAATCGGCCAGCCAATTTATACTTTGTTCCTCTTGCTCTACGCCCTCCCATGCTTTTGCTGGTGAAAAGAGCAGTAAGAACATTCGCTTAAATATTTTTTTATAATCCAAAATCGCTATTTAAATTTACAATTGTTGTATAGGAAGAGAAAGAGGGATCCTCCTCTGGCTCCTCTAATAACTCACCATCGTCAGGTAGAACCGATTTATCTTTTATACCTGAGATTAGTGTTATATACAATTTCTCATTGTTTAGATTCTTTCGAAGCTCTTGAAGTGCTTCAGAAATGGCATCCATTTTTTTCTGGTAAGCAGCATCTGCAGATGGTTGATTAAGTGTTTTTAAATCGTAACACATATAAGTTTGACGCATATAAGCTTCTTTCTCAAACTTCGCTTTTAATTTAAGATAAAGTGTATCGTTAGATACAGCATCTGCCACCACTTGAAAATCACCTTCCTCACCCGAATAATAAGTTACTCCGATATTCAAATAATTTTTAGCAACCCATACCGCTGGATAAGAGGTATATATATTTAGCTGTACCTTCTGGAAAGAAGCAACCGAATTATTGTATTCTTCCAACGTATCAGGTTGCAAACAAAAATCACGCACTTTAATCGGATTACAATAGACATCCGTTAATTGCACTGTTTTAGCCTCTCCCTCTTTTACTGTGCCTCTCATTGTAAAAACAACTGTAGCTCGTTGCTCGCTTTGTAGACGATTTGTTGTCACCCCCATTTCTGGCGCCAACACAATCTCTTGAAAATCGGGAATAAGTTGTACCACTCCATTCACATTTTCAATGCTCACAATGCTAGCATAAGTTTGATCCGTTGTTTCAGCACTATCTAAACAGGAGCTTAGTAGCAAGCCTGTTAAAAGAATAAAAGCCGAACGTTTATACCATGTATTCATATTCATCTATTTAATTAATAACAAAGATAACCATAATTAAGAACAAGAGAGAAAGGCAGAGAATAGCAGAGTAACATTTAACTAACTTTAATCCGTTACACTTGCAAAATCAGCCATATGCTCCTCTACGTAATGTGCTATGGTGTAGGTGATTTCCTCCTCCATCTCCATGAATTTTTCCTCTATCTCATCAAAATCAGTATACTGCTCATACAACGCCATAAATTCCTCCTCCGTACACTCCTGCACAATAGCTTCGGCATGTAAATCGTATAGTTTTTTTGCTTTATAAATCAGTTTAGAAAACTCTTGCAATCCCATTAAACGCATCACTTTCGCAAAAGGGTTATCAAAGATATAAGCACCATATCCATTATGTATCAATTGGACAAAACCGCCCTCCATCAACTCTCTACGCAAAATGGAATAACCTAAAAGGGTATGCTGCCAACCATTAAGCAATCCCATCGATTCTTTTTCTAATTCTTGACCAGAGACCTGCACATAGGCATCTATAAAAAGTTGCAAAAAATTGTCTACACCTTTTTGTCCCTCTTCCTTTAGCTTTGCTTCCGAGATATAAATTTTATTTTCTTCCATTTTCTTTTTGCACAAAGATACAATAATAAAAATCTTTCCGAACAAAAATAAAAAATATAGAGAATTCAAAATTGTTAATTTAAAGTAATTAAAGCTATAGTAAACATCTTTTTTATGGAAAAAGATATATTAAACAAATATTAATAGCTATCTTTATGAGCCTTAACTGAATTACTTCTTCTACTAGAACCAGCAGTTTCTACACTAAATCAAGTACCTGCTAGCAAGAAGATTCTCCTTGAGAACACAACGTAGATACACAAAAAAACGATTCCATTATGGAACAAAAACTAAAAACGGCTACTACAAAAATAGAATATGCTAAAGAGATAACCGATCAAACCTGTAACTCTATCATTCATATTTTGTGTTTTGATTTACAAAAAAATCAATTCTTTAACATAAAAGGAGCATCCCCCTTCAAAGATGGAACTAGATTGGTAAATCTACAGAAAATAGTGCCAGAAAAAGAGGCAAAGAAGATTCGTAAATCTATCCATTCTATTGCTGCAGGGAGTGTAGAGAGCAGCACAGAGACCCTTCTCTTTTTTGATTCCAAAAATCAAAACCACCTGTTGTACTACCACTGTAAGTTCTATTCAAAACGAGACAGCAACGGTAAACCTGAACTTATCTACTGCACATTAGTAGATATCACACCCGCCATTGAACAGCAAAAAAAGATGCAAATGGCAAATAGTCGACAACAATTACTACTTTGTGCCAACCAGTTCATTCAGTGGAACTACTCCCCCGCCACACATGAAATCTCTATCTACAAGAAAGATGGAAGTTCTCTTCTTTTAAAAGAAAAAATAACACAACTTTTACCAAGAGTCCATCCAAACGACCAAGCTATTATACAAAAGTTTGTAGCGCAAATGGACCAATTTAAAGTAGAACTAGAGGCTGTTAAACTACGTCTTAAATACCACGAAGAAGAAACAACCTATAAACATATCGAAATCAGTGCTATTTCTGTTAAAGAACAGCACAAGGTGGACGGCTATATTGGATTACTCAAAGATATAACAATCTGCACGCAACAAAAAGAGCAACTAGAAAAGAGCAATCAACAACTTAAATTAATGCTAGCGGTTGGAAAATCTATTGGCGTTACATGGAATATCCAGAAAGACACCTTCACCACGCTATGCCCTAGCATACAGGAGAGCGAGGAGGATTATTCTCGCAAAACAGACAATATCACACTTCAACAACTACTATCTGGCATACATCCAGCCTATAAATTGACCGTTACAGAAGCTTTAATGGCTATAAAAAGGGGGAGTAATAAAAGTCTACAACTAGAAATTAAATACGACCCCAATGGTGTCTATAAAAGCTACAAAGAGCTTTACCTAACAGTAGTAGAATATGTAGACGGACAACCTAGTCTAGCCATTGGTTTTTGCCAAGATGTTACAGAAAAAGTAATCAGCAGACAAAAGATAGAGAACCAAAAAAAATACATCTTTACCATTCTTGATAGTATACCAACCCCTACGCTACTACTAGAGGCTGAGGGTAAGGAGAGAATAACCTACACCAATAAAGCTAGTATACAACTAGAGAAAAAGATAGAAAAAGAGTCGTTAGCTCATCTTTTTGAGACTACACTTGCTTCGCAAGGAGAAACGCTAATAACCCTAGAGGAATCCATGGTAGATAGCAACCAACATATCAAGCGCGTAAGAACAAAGCAGGGTAAGTATCTCGATTTAATATTGCACAAACACAATATAGAATACAACGGTAAAAAATATACACTGGGCACCATTTGGGATATCACCAAAATCAATCAGTTACAAGAAAGGAACAACCAACTAATCAACTCTATATCCTTAATGAAGGCCTATACTTGGACATACGATTCTAGTACTAAACACTTTTATTGCGATAACATATGGGATAAGCCCAATTTAAATCTTAACTCTCTGGATAAAATGGATTATTTTTATAATAGCATACATCCAGATGACCGAATGAATTATCAACGAGCATTAAAAGCCAGCCTCAAGGACCCAAAGCAAAAGGAATTCCATTTTATTTTCCGGTTCGACCCTACCCGTTCCAGCACTTTTGAATGGTGGGAAAACAAAGCAATTATTGAACGTAAAGAGGAGAATGGAGAAAGTCAAATTCAACTTTGGGGACTCTGCTATAACATCAATCCAATTAAGCAAAACGAACTAAAGCTGCAAGAAACCGAGAAGGAGCTAGAGCTCTTAAATAAAACCAACTCCCTAATTTTAGATAATGCACAAGCAGGACTGATTTTTGTAGACAATAATCAAGTCATTAAATGGGAGAATTTAACTCATGTGATGCCTTCCCTCTCTTTTTCTAAAAAAATCAAAAAACAGGAACAGCTTTACTTCGATTTTATTGCTGGTATTGATATGCCTTTTAAAGTATCAACCTTCTACCGCTCCCTTTTATCTGGGAAAACAGAAAAGTGCGAACACACCACTCCAGAAGGCATTGTTCTCGAGGCCTCCACCTCACCAGTATTTGGTGAAGACGGGGAGCGTGTGGGCTCTGTTGTTCGGTTGATTGATGTCACCGATAAATCGACTTTATTAAAAAAGATACAGACAGCCAAAGAGGAGGCAGAACGACTAAACAAACTAAAATCAAGCTTCATAGCAAATGTAAGTCACGAGATTCGAACACCACTAAATGCTATTTATGGTTTTTCCCAGCTGTTTGAAGATAATCTTAGTCAGCAGGAGAAAAAAGAATATCTTAAGATTATTAAAGCCAACAATGAATTACTGCTTAATCTAATCAATAGTATTTTAGACCTATCTAAAATAGAATCTGGCGTTTTAACGCTTAAAGAGCAAAAAATAGACTTCGCGCTACTGTTCAACAAAATAGCACAATCCATGCAACAAAGCAAAAAGAAGCAAGCTGTAGAATTAATTGTAGAAAATCCGTATAAGCAGTTCCCTATTACCATTGACAAAGATAAAATAACACAGATTATCATTAATTACGTATCTAATGCCATTAAGTATACCCCCAAAGGAAGCATACAGATGGGGTATACCCAAAAAGAGAACGGACTTTACATCTATGTAAAAGACACGGGTATAGGAATACCACTTGAAAAACAACAACGGGTATTTGAACGCTTTGAGAAATTAGATTGCTATGCACAAGGCACCGGTCTAGGCTTATCCATTTGTAAAGCCATTGCTCAGGCCTACAAAGGAAAGGTGGGATTTACATCAAAAGAGGGTGTTGGCTCCACTTTTTGGGCATGGATCCCTCTTCTTGAAACGAAAGAACAACTTTTATCCAAATAAATCATAAAGAGCCCTCGTTTTTTCGATATATAGGAATATAAAACGTAAATTTGCACGAAATTTAGGTAGTGTTAAAATATTGCCCATAAAAAACAAATTTATTTTTATTACCAAATATATAAAGAAAATGACTTATTCACAAGAAGTTGAACACATGTGTGTTGTAAAAAAGGGACCAAACCATGGTCCTGCACCAATTCCTGAAGAGGGAAAATGGATCAAATCAAAAGATGTGTCAGATATTTCTGGGCTAACACATGGTATTGGTTGGTGTGCTCCTCAACAAGGTGCATGTAAATTAACCTTAAATGTAAAAGAAGGAATTATTCAAGAAGCATTAGTTGAAACCATCGGTTGTTCTGGTATGACACATTCTGCAGCAATGGCTTCAGAAATTCTTCCAGGAAAAACAATCCTAGAGGCTTTGAATACAGATCTTGTTTGTGATGCCATCAACACAGCAATGCGCGAGCTATTTTTACAAATTGTTTATGGACGTACACAATCTGCTTTCTCAGAAGGTGGTTTACCAATTGGTGCTGGTCTAGAAGATTTAGGAAAAGGACTTCGTAGCCAAGTTGGTACATCTTATGGTACACTATCAAAAGGTCCTCGTTATCTAGAGATGGCAGAAGGTTACATCAACCGTCTTGCTTTAGATAAGAACAGCGAGATCTGCGGATATGAATTTATCAACATGGGTAAATTTATGGATGAGATTAAAAAGGGAACAGATGCAAACGAAGCATTAAAGAAAGTAACTAGCACCTACGGTCGTTTTACGAAAGAAGAAGGTATAGTAAAATATATGGATCCACGTAAAGAATAATAAAAGGAGAAAATACAAATGGCATTATTTGAAAGTTATAGTCGACGAATCGACAAAATCAATGAGGTATTAAAAGCAAACGGTATTGCTAGCTTAGAAGAAGCAAAAGCAATCTGCGACGCTGCAGGTATTGATCCTTATAAGACTTGTGAGGAAACACAACCTATCGCATTTGAGAACGCAAAGTGGGCTTACGTTGTAGGCGCAGCTATTGCTGTTAAGAAAAATTGTACAGTTGCTGCAGAAGCTGCAGAAGCTATTGGTATCGGTCTACAAGCATTTTGTATTCCTGGATCGGTAGCAGAAGACAGAAAAGTGGGTATTGGACATGGTAACCTAGCTGCACGTTTGTTGCGCGAGGAAACAAAATGTTTTGCCTTCTTAGCTGGTCACGAATCTTTTGCTGCTGCAGAGGGAGCAATCAAAATTGCTGCTAAAGCAGACAAAGTACGTACAGAACCTTTACGTTGTATTTTGAACGGTCTTGGAAAAGATGCTGCTCAAATTATCTCACGTATCAACGGTTTTACCTATGTACAAACAGAATTTGACTACTACACTTCTGAATTAAAAGAAGTGCGTCGTATCGCTTATTCTGACGGACCACGTGCCAAAGTAAATTGCTATGGTGCAGACGATGTTCGCGAAGGTGTAGCTATTATGCACAGCGAGGGAGTAGATGTATCTATCACAGGTAACTCAACTAACCCTACTCGTTTCCAACACCCAGTTGCTGGAACATACAAAAAAGAACGTCTTGAAAAAGGAGAGAACTATTTCTCTGTAGCATCAGGTGGTGGTACAGGTCGTACACTTCATCCAGATAATATGGCTGCTGGTCCTGCTTCTTATGGTATGACAGACACCATGGGCCGTATGCATTCAGACGCACAATTTGCTGGATCTTCATCTGTTCCTGCTCACGTAGAGATGATGGGATTCATCGGAATGGGTAACAACCCAATGGTAGGTGCTACCGTTGCTGTTGCTGTAGATGTTGCTACTGCTTTAGCAAAGTAATTTAGGAAATCCAACGCTATAAAAAAGGATGAGCTTTTAAAAGCTCATCCTTTTTTTTATCTTCAATAAACACCTAATCAAAGATGTTGAATTCCATTATCTTGCGGTCTATTACATTCCTACCCACATCCATTAAGTAG
>Ga0172378_10006943_pt1 | contig 10549 bp, 11 predicted proteins | sample GrowelOW332metaG_FD_119755 | JGI IMG/M metagenome (GOLD analysis project Ga0172378, IMG submission 119755) | Groundwater microbial communities from an aquifer near a municipal landfill in Southern Ontario, Canada - Pumphouse #3_1 metaG | ecosystem: Environmental > Aquatic > Deep subsurface >... | reverse complement strand
GCCCCGAAGATAGTTTTAGAATCGAGGAAGGGGGCACTTTATCAATTAAGTCTGGGTCGATTATGGAAGGCTATTTCCTCAATCCGGAAGCGACTAGAAACTCTATTGATAAAGATGGCTATTTTCACACCAGCGATCTAGCCAAAATGGATGAGAATGGCAATATCATGATTCTAGGTAGAGTAGATGACATTATTGCTCTTGAAGACGGGGAAAAAGTCAACGCCTTGGAAATTGAAGAGGCCTTGCTTCCTTCTCTTCCAAACATTGATTTTGCGATTAATTCGCTCAAAGGCGGGCTAGCCATCTTCTTCTTTTCTAAAGACCCAGGCGCGAATGAAACTGTTTCCGCGGCGGTTGCCGGCTATAACAAAAAAGCCATGATTCTTAAACAGATTGTGGAGCAAAAACGTCTTGAGTCTCCTCTCCCTAAGACCAAAACAGGGAAGATAGAAAGGTACTTACTAAAATAAGGAAGGAATAAATATGGAAACAGAAAAAAACATTTTCGATGAACTGGTTGGGATGATTCTAAACTATTACCCTGAGCTAAAAGGCAAACCATTGACGATGGATACCGCAATCTCTGGCCAGGCTGGGGTGGACTCGCTTGGATTCATCTTTGTAGTAGCCAAGTTAGAGAACCGTTATAACATCAAAATATCCAACCATCAGGTAAAGAAGCTCATTACTTTAGGAGACGTAGTAAGACTAGTCGAAAGCAAGACCAAGCATCATCATGACTAAAGAATCCTTTTCAATTCTCGCCTCTTTTTGTGGGCCCAGTCGCGCCTTGACCTTGCCTTCCTTTTTGCGGCTTTTAGAAGAGATATCAATCAAAGATGTCATTAAAGCCGGCATCCCAAAAGAGAAAACCTTAAACAAGGGGCTTTTGTGGGTGATATCGCGTCTAGTTATTAAAGTTAACCGTGTCCCTTCTTACGATGAGAAGGTTACTTTAGAGACCTTCGCCTTCAAGAAAGTCCATTATCTTTTCCCTCGTGGCTATATCGTGCGCGATGAGAAAGGCGGGCTCTTGCTGGAGTGCGAAGCCATTTGGGGCCTGATCGATGAGAAAAGCCGGAAAGTGATTGATCCAAATGATTATAAAATATCAATTCGTTCCGCTAAAACTCCGCTAGATTTCTCTTTAAGTGATTTTGATTTTTCTCTTTCATCATTCGAGAAAGTGCAGAGGATTGAAGATAGAAAAATCCGTCTTTCTGAGATTGACCTAAATTCTCATATGAGCAATTTCCATTATGGTGAGTGGTGGATGGATGAGTTTAAGGAAGACGTTTTCCCTAGGGCGGACACCATTAAGATTGCCTTTTTCCTTGAGCTACATGAAGGCGAAGAGGTGGAGATTAAGGCCTCTAGCAATAACGCCACCCTGATTGGCTATAAAAAAGAAACTGGTGATAAGGCCTTCCAGGTAGAGACAAAACTAAAATCCTGAAGCGGTTTATTATTCATAAGGTATAATGAGCGAAAAGAGGAAAAAAGAAAATGGCCTTTGAATATTTGGCGTATCGCTGCTATATCAAAAAAGGCGATAAGAAAAGAAACAACGCGATTAAAGAGCCAGAAGGCGTGAAATCCTTGCTGAATGTGACCTATGACAAAAGACATGGCAAATGGGGGAAACTTGACGCTTTCCGCCCTCTAAACAAGGATGGGGAACTCCCCCTTCTAGTCATTGTTCATGGTGGAGGATGGATTTACGGAGACAAAGAAATCTACCATCTTTACGCTAAAGACATGGCAAGGCGCGGATTCGTTGTTATCTGCTTCAACTACGTGAGGGCTCCTGAAAAGAGGTTCCCATTCCAAATAGAAGAAATAGACAAGGTCTTGGTTTGGGCTAAAGAGCACGCCAAAGCCTATGGATGTGACCTCAATAACGTTTTCCTCGTAGGAGATTCGGCTGGTGCCCAGCTTTCCGCCCAATACGCAGCCATTAAGACTAATCCCATATACGCAAAACTATTTAATCTGACTTTGCCTCTTCCAATTAGAGGTCTCTTACTCGCTTGTGGAGTATACGATAGGCTTGGTGGAAGGCACGATAAAGAAGAAGACCTTCTTTGGAAATATTATCTTCCTCATAAAGGCGAGGCGTTTGATCCTCGTTATGAAACCCTTGCCTACATCACCAAGGACTTCCCACCATGTTATTTATTCACTGCCGAGAAAGATATCCCTTTCGTCACCGTCGATAACAAGACTATGGTTAAGAGACTTGAAGAAGTTGGAATACCCTTCACATACCGTCTTTATACATCGAAAGAAGGAAACAAGCTTCAGCACGTCTTCCATTGCACAATCGATGAAGAACATGCGATTCAGGCTAATGACGATCAGGCAGAATTCGTTAATGATATTGTCCAAGGCAAGCCAAAGTACTTAGGAGATACCACTAAAAGCAGCGTGAATAATAGAGCAAAATAAAATAGGAGCAATCATGGAAAACACTCAAGAGACAACTTCGGAAAAGTCCCTCCGAGAAGAGACGGAATACCGCTCTAAGATCGATTCAATCGAAACCTGGGGCGATAAGCTAAAGCTAGTTACAGGCTCCCCATATCTTAGGAGTTTCTATTACCCTGGAAATGAAACGCTGGTAGTCAATATACATGGTGGCGGCTTTTGCTTTAAGCACCCGCTCGATAATGACGCTTATTGCCATTACTTATCGACCACTTATTGCGTTTCTGTTTTAAGCATTGACTATTCGCCAAGTTGCAAATGGGGCTTCCCAGTCCAGCTGATTGAGGCGGATAGACAAGTAAAAGCCTTCCTTCGTATCCATAAAGAGATCAAAAAAATCATCCTCGTGGGCCATAGTAGCGGTGGCAATTTAGCCGCTTCGCTTACCATCAAGTGGAATAGGGAAGGAAAGATAAAGCCTTTCGCCCTTATCCTTGATTACCCCTTCCTCGACCTCTCGATCGAAGGCTCTGACCGTCCGGAAGTAGAGGGTGGCTGGCCTGATTGGCTTGTCGATAATTGGATCTCGCTTTATGTTCCTCCGAGGGCTGATAGAAAAGATCCTCTCATTTCGCCAATGTACGCCTCGAAAAAAGAACTGAAAGAGTTCCCGCCAACATTTATCGTCTCTTCCGTCAGGGACCGCTTAAACGATGACGCGGCTAAGTTCAGCGGGCTCTTACGCGAAGCGAAAGTGCCTACCCGTTTATTCGTAGCCAATGAACGCCATGGCTTTATTGAGCGCAACATGCAAAACGTTTATCATCTACCAAATGATCCAGCTGTAATTTATGCCCGTGGAGTGGTGGATCAATCGATGGTCTACGTTCTCACTATCCAATAAAATAAGCCGGTTTTGTGAAGATAACGCCTTATATCCTACTTTTTGTATATCTTCGTATATAAGATGGCGCCAATGGTCAACGGTATTCCTAAAATGAATAAGAAACTGAGGTACCATCCTTTGCTGTCTGGGACATCGAATCCTATCTCAAGATAGAATGAAAGAAGCAAGGTCCAGCATAAAGCGATTGTCATAATTAGGAGCAAGTTTCTATGGTGCCATTTTTTGGCATAGAAGATTAAAGGGATGCAAGAAAGAGGAAGCGCCCAAATGAATGCCATCCATGGATGCCAAACGCTGTCATAGCGAAGAATGGTCACTCCAGCGAAAATCACAATGGCTACCGTCCAGATTATGACGACTTCCAAAGCAACAAAGATACGGCGGTTAATCCGGTCTTTTTGCTCGTCGCTTTTAGTGTATAGAGCTATATTGTCGGGAGTTGGTGTGTGAGTTAAAAAATCAATGGTTACCCCGTAAAAATCCGCTAGTTGCTGGAGGGTAGCAAGATCTGGTGTGGCCTCTCCATGTTCCCATTTGCTTACTGATTTATCGCTATAGTTAAACTTGGCCGCTAAATCGCCTTGGGTGAGGCCATGTTCTTTCCTTAAAGCTGTTAAATTGTCCGCCACGATCATGGCGATTTCATCTTGAGTGAGCATAAATGTTATTGTAGCACGCCTTATAGGCATTTTTCGAAGGCCAAAAATAAGGCCGATTGCTCAAGACACGAGGTTTATCTTGCCAAAGCATGTCATTTGGCCGAAAATAGTTGAGGTAAAAACGATGATTAATCTACTTTATTGCGGAAACAAATTAATGTTTGACGGCTTACTTCTATCGCTTCTTTCTGCCTCAAAAAACACCAAAGAATCACTGAATGTTCTTATTGTCACTGGTGATTTCCATGAGATCAGTCCTTTCTTCGTCCCAGTTGGCGAGGATGACAGGGCCTTTCTTGAAAGCGTCATTAAGAAATCCAATCCCGACAGCGTCGTTCGTCTCCTTGACGAGACCGAAACCATGAAGAATGAGCTCCCTAGAGAGAAAAACTTCTTCTCGAAGTACACCCCTTATTCCCTAATGAAGGTCTTCTTCGATCTCTTCCCTGAAGTCCCAGAAAAGAGCCTTTATTTAGACACCGATACCATTGTTATTCATGACTTATCAACGTTTTATAATAGCGATTTAGGTGGTAAGAACATCGGGATGGTCCTCGATAATCTTAGAATTATCTTCTTCCATCCAGGATACCTAAATTCTGGGGTAATGCTTCTTGATATGGATAAAATCAGGCATGATGGCTCATTTTCTAGATGCCGAGATATCATCGCTGCCAAAAAGCTGAAGCATCCTGACCAAGACGCCATCAACAAGGTTCTCCGCAAAGAGAAAAAGGTTCAGCGTTATTTAAGAGATTATAACGAGCAGCGAAAAGTCTTCACCTCGACCGTCATCCGCCATTTTACCCCCGAGTTATTCTTATTCCCTTACCCGCACACCGTGAACATCAAGCCTTGGCAGATTGCCGATGTTCATAACATTTACCACGACCATGAGTTCGACGCTTTGTATAAAGAATACATTGCTCTTAAGAAAGACTTTGCCATCAGCACGGTAAAAGCCTTCAAGTAAAACCTATGATAGATATTTGTTATTGTGGAAATGAAAAAGTCTTTAATGGAGTCCTCCTTTCCGCCCTTTCAATAGCTAAGACGACGAGCGAGCCATTAAACATCTTTTTGCTTACAGCCGACATATCTTATTTGAAGCCAGTTTATGTCAAAATCGATGAAAAGAGCCGGGATTTCATAGAGAAAACGATACAAAAGTACAATCCGGAGTCTAAGGTGATTTTGGTAGACGCCACCAAAGAATTCAAGGATACATTCTCAGAAGGAAAGAACATGAATTCCATGTACACCCCTTATGCCTTTTTGCGTTTGCTGATGGATGAGACACCAGGGCTTCCTGATAGGATTCTTTATCTTGATGTCGACACGGTGGCTCTTAAAGATGTTAGTCCCCTTTTCCATTATGATTTAGGCGATAAAGCGGCGGCGGTGGTGCATGACGCTATGCGCGAGAAGAATTATTTCAATTCCGGAGTTATCCTTTTTGATCTCGCCAAGATAAAAAAAGAAGGCCTTTTCAAGAAAACGAGAGCTTATTTGATAGGCCATAAACTTATGATGCCTGACCAAGATGCCTTCAATAAGATCTTTAAGAACAACTACATCATGATTTCTAGAATATATAACGAGCAGCGCCTCACCAAACACGATACGGTTATTCGGCATTATTGCCAGTCAATTCGGGTTTTGCCCTATTTCCATATTATCAAAGTCAAACCCTGGGAGCGGAAGAGATTTGCTTCTGCTTACAAAAGAGATAATAAGAGAGATATCTTTGCTGAGTTTGACGCGCTTCTTCTTGAACTAAACAAATAAGGTCAAAAAAAGACGCTCCGTTGCGAGCGCCTCTTTATTTTTTTTAATTAGCGATTGTCTTCGTCGTTGTCCGAGAAGATCGGGCCTTTTTCGGCAAGCTTCTCAAGGAGTTCGCCGAAGCTATCTTGTTCGGAAGCCTTTTCTTGGCTTTCTTCGTTTTTACGAGTTTCTTTGTCTACAAACATAATGATTGCTCCTCCTTTTTGATTTCTCTTGTTTTACTATCGTCATCAGGACATTGACTTCTGCCTGACGCCATTAATATAGACGCTCCGAAAAATGAAACAAGGGCATAAACCATGAAAACGTTTTCAGGAAGCGTTTACAGTAAGGGCTTTCACAAAAAAGTGCAGTAAATAGGCACTTTTTGTAGACTTAAAAAGAAAACGCTTTCACGAAAAAACATCAAAAAATAATCGTTTTCATGTGTTTTCAATCATTTTCAATAATGCGCTTTTATGGCCTAAAGTGTCCAAATATAACTGGAAATAGGAAGCCCGATAAAGATTGCTATGGTGCAAATGGTAAGTATATAGAACACGATTCTTAGCTTTACTCCATTATAGGCTATGAGAGCTTTGTCCTCTTTGCTCTTGGCGTGTTTTGCCATAATAGACTTAATAATTGAACATAAAGAAGGTTTATTTCTCTTTTTTAGCGTACAATATCCGCGTAAAAGGAGGTACATAGAAAAACAATTATTATGTACAGTGAGGAGAACAAATCCTCGAACTTAGCCAAATTCCTCTCGGTTTATGACTACGTGTTCGTGGACACATGCTCTCTTATGGAAGATGGGTTTCCGGCATTTATGGATACCCTAGTCGCCTCGAAGGACTATTGGAAAAATGGCTTAAGGGTCATTGTTCCCGGTGAGTGCGTTAAAGAACTTAGAAAACACAGCAAGAGCAACGAAAAAGCAGAAGCTCAAATCGAAGCTAAACGCGCCTTAAAGATTCTCCACCACGATAAGTGGCATGGGAAAACACTAGAAATCGCTAAAGCCGAAGGGGACAGCGATTTTGCGGACAATGCAATTTACACCACAGTTTCAGGTCTTAGAATCCAAAACAAGATTCTAATTATCACCCAAGATAAGACATTGACTACCGACCTTCTAGCATTAAACAATCTAGATTCTCAGCATGGACGTTACTTAGACGTCTTCAAGATCAATGCGTCTGGTGAACTCGAGCCTAATCCCGGAGAAACGGGAAACTACCATTCAAGAGAACGCTATTCGACAAATAAATATGAGAAGAAAGGGCATGGCTTTTTTGGCCGTCGCCACTCTTCAAAAGAACAAGAAAGCGGTGCCGAGAGACCGCTAAAATCGCCATCAAAGCCACGTTTTGAACATGCCACAAAAAGCCAATCCAATGTGGTTATTAAGGAGCAAAAAGCCCCTATCGCCTGCCAAGAAATAATGGATGCTGATAGATGCCTTTATGCTAACATCAGCAATCCAAACTATCCTAAAACTAAGTGTCTTAGCGATATTGACGCTCAGCTAACTAGAATTGCCGCCCTTAAGCCCGAGACCAAAGCAACCTTATATCTTGCTTTATCGGAAGATGAATTAAAGGCCGCTAAGGCAAAGATAGCCGGAGCAGCGCCTATTGCCCCTAAGCAAGAGGTAAAACCCGTTACTAAAGTTGAGGCTAAGCCTATCAAAGCCATTACTCCAGTAGTGGCGAAAAAGGCAGAAACCCCAAAGCCAGCTCCAGCAAAAGTTGAAGCGCCTAAGGAAATCAAACCTACTCCAGCCCCCAAAGGTTGGTTTGAATTTGGTCGTGACATCGCTGATGGTGCCTCAAAGTGTGCGGCTCACATGGGCTTTCTTATTCGTGATCCTTCGATACCTTACGTTAAGATGGTCCATGGCCCTTATGACCTAACCACCAAAGACGTGGAAGAGGCTTCTAAAGGGATTACGCTTAATAAAGTTGGGGATAGTGGCACTTGCAAACTTGGTGCCTTCACTCTTTATGCCGAGAAGACCATGAAAGATTATAAAGTCATGCTTCTTCCTGGCTCTGAAGAGAAGGAAATAGCCCCCGCTCCAATTAAGACGGATGCTACTCCAAAAGTGGAAGTTCCTACCAATAAAGTTGAAGCCAAAGTCGTTAATCCTATTGTAACGAAAAAAGCTGAAATCAAAGCAAAAACCCCTCGGAAAGCTCCAAAACAAGCAAAACCAGTTAAGGAAGCTAAAAAAGAGGAAATCCCAGCAAAAGCCCCATCAAGTTCTAAAAAAGCTACTAAAAAACCGGCTAAGAAAGTTGAACCAGCTACCCCTAAAAAAGAAGTGGCTCCAACCCCAAAAGCCGTTACGAATTCCAGAAGGAGAAAATCTATGTTCGACAAAGAGAAAACAGGTTTATCAAATCGTGATACGGTTAACACTCCTGATCTATCAACGGCTGTCCCCGTTGGCGTCTCGCTAGTGGTTGGCGTTCCTGATGACGAAGGCAAACGTTCTTACATCGAACGCAAATCTCGTCGTTTGGATAATGCTGATCTCTCTACTGTTCAGGCTAATGGGTCATCTAGACCTGCTAGCAAACCAGCAAAGCGTCCACATAAGGACGTCAGCGAGCCTAAAGCGGAGCCAAAGAGAAGCAAAAAAGCTTCTACTACGAGCGTCCCAGCTAGCGACTACTTCAATACCGTTCATGCGAGTGAACTAAGGCTTAATGCCAACATCGGTAATCCAAATTATCCATTGGCAAACAAGATTCGTGACCTCAAATCCCAAGACCTAATGCTTTCAAGGCTTAGCGCGGATGAGATTAAAAAGCTTCGCCTTAACCATGAGAAAATCATGGCTAAAATCGCGGAACTAGAAGCCAAATAAACTACGAGCCAAGGCTTTAGGCGGGTCTTGGCTTTTTTGTCCAATAAACAAATATTGGTGTTTGTTTATAGCGTGATTCCTCTTTTGAGGTTATCATGCGATAGGCGGAGGGTTCAAAATGAAAAAGAAAAACAAAATTATTGCGGTTGCTGGAGCTCTAGTCATGAGCCTTCTTCTTTCTAGCTGCACCATTTTCGATTTAGTCAGCAAGGTTAGTAGTAGTAGCGTCAGCAGCGATTCTTATTCCAAAGGTGATGGAGTCGTCGCTAAAACGATGCGTGATGTCTATCCTTATTACATGCCTTCGACTGGCAATATCAAAGTCCTTGTTATACCAGTCCAGTTTTCTGATTATTCTTCTTATGCCACTGACGCAGTGAAGAGCCAAATTGAAACAACTTTCTTTGGTAATGCTGCGGATACGGGTTGGGAGTCAGTTTCCTCATTCTATTCCGCTTCTTCTTATGGCAAGCTAAACATTTCGGGAACGGTGTCAGACTGGTATAAATCCGGTTACACCACGAGTCAGTTATCGAAGAAAACATCTTCTCTAACCGCTTATGATCCAACTTGGACGATTCTTGAGAATGCGGTTAGCTGGTATAAAAGCAGCACCGGCAGCAAATGCACTGAATTCGATAGTGACTCAGATGGATTAATCGATGCGGTGTGGCTTGTTTATGGAGCCCCTTACGATAAAAATTCTGATCTTTATTGGGCTTACACATATGCCGATAGCAGCGTTTCAACTGTTTCCACGAAGAACCCCAGCCCATATTACTATTCTTGGGCAAGCTATAAATTCATGTACGAGGGATATGGGCAAAGTAACCTTGATGCCCATACCTTTATCCATGAAACCGGGCACCTTATGGGACTTGATGATTATTATGTCTACTCTAGTGAGCTAGCTAGTTCTTGGAAAACCAACTATAACCCCATGGGCTCTATCGATATGATGGATGTCAACATCATTGACCATAACTCTTTCTCAAAAGAGATTTTGGGGTGGAATTCACCACAAGTCGTTACTAAGGCAGGAGAGTTTACTATCAATAAAGCTACCCTTGATGGAAGTTGCCTTCTTATTCCAACTGGGGATGGGTGGAACGGATCTTCATTCGATGAATATATGCTCCTTGAGTATTACACACCCGACTCCTTAAACGAAAAAGACAGCGCTTCAGCCTATCCTGGAAATAAAAAGCAAGGATTCACGACTTCAGGAGTCAGGATCTTCCATGTTGACGCTAGACTTGCTGGCACAAGCGATGGAGAAAACTATTACTATAGCGACACCGCATATTTTACCAATAGCAAATATACGACTTTGGCCCATTCAAATACCTCAGGGCGGAATGCGATTAATCCTAAGTACCGCCTCATCCAAACAATGGACTGCCAAAGAAAGGTTAATTTCGATTGCGATTCATACACCAAGCTCGGGAGCAGTTACGCCTATGAAGCTCAGAATTCCTCGTTATTTGGTAAGGGGGATGTCTTCTCATATAGTACCTATTCTCATTCCTTTCCTAACTCCGCGAATGGGACGATGAATGATGGTACAAAACTAGGCTACAAAGCCACAATAAAGAGTTTGGGGGATACGAGCGCGACAATAGTAATAGAAAACGCTTAGCCTCCGTTCTTGCTAAAAAGCTCTTCTACGAGTAAGATGGTTTCGTTTCACGAAAAGGATTCACTATGAAAAAGAAAATTAATTGGCAGCTTTATCTCACTCTCGCGGCGCTCGTACTTACGACCGCTGCATTCCTCTTCCCAATAGGGACTGGACTAGTTAGGACTAGTACCCATGGCAGCCTAACCCTAGTTGAGAATTTCAGAGGTTATGACTTCATCTTCGGAAATAATGCGAATCAGATTTACTCAACTGGCGGCTTCATTGGG
>Ga0172378_10006942_pt1 | contig 10549 bp, 5 predicted proteins | sample GrowelOW332metaG_FD_119755 | JGI IMG/M metagenome (GOLD analysis project Ga0172378, IMG submission 119755) | Groundwater microbial communities from an aquifer near a municipal landfill in Southern Ontario, Canada - Pumphouse #3_1 metaG | ecosystem: Environmental > Aquatic > Deep subsurface >... | reverse complement strand
TGCCAGTGAAAGGTATTGAGCTTGTATTGCGCAAGCAGGTCTATGTACTTCTTGATGTATTCAACAGAAAAGAAATGTCGTCCTACGTCCAGATGCAATCCACGGTATCGAAAACGGGGATAATCCTCCATTTCCACAAAAGGCAACACTTTATTTTTCCCATTTTCCGGCATCAATTGCAACAGACTTTGCAATCCGTAAAAAATGCCGGACTCTGAGCTAGACATGATCTTTACTCCATCTTTATCAATCTGCAGGTGATAGCCTTCTGCAGGAAAAGGACTTTTCTTGTCCAGAATAAGCGTCAAGCCCGGTTTGGGTGATAGAGACTGGCGAAAATCCATATTTTCCTTTTCACCAGCAGGAGCAACTACTTCTTGTGCAAACTCGACCAAATTCATTGGTATATGGTCAAAACCAATGGTATAGACCTGTAAATGTTCATAATTCAGGCTTCCCTCTGGAAAAGAGATCTGCACGGGAGCCGGAATTATATTCATTCTTTTTGCTTCAGATTGTGCTTGCGTGTCAATAAAACCAATTATTGACAGAATTAATATTACTAGTTTCTTCATCAGATTTCAGACGTGGAACCTTTAAGCCCACTATGTTTTATTCGTTTATTTTCTTGTCATTTTTTTCTCACCCAAATCTATTTATTACCTGAAAACAATCGTGGAAGTCTGTGTAATATTCCCTGAGGAGTTTCCAACTGACAAACTATAATTTCCAGCATTTGTGTTCCAGCTATGCTTGACCTCATCCCAGTAAGCCAAATCTTTTGCGCTGATCTGAAAAATGACAGTCTGTTGTTCTCCTGGTTTCAAAGTCACTTTTTTGAATCCTTTCAATTCCTTTTTTGGACGCAATATTTTGGGATTATTTTCTGAGACGTAGAGTTGAACAACTTCTGCTCCGGTTCTGTTTCCAGTATTTTTAAGCAAAACAGAACAGGTTAACGGTTTATCTGCAGTCATAACCTTGGACGATAAGGTGGGCTTGGTGATTTCAAAGGTCGAATAAGAAAGTCCAAAGCCAAAGGGATATAAAGGAGCTATGTTTTTGGTATCATACCAACGGTAACCCACCAAAACTCCTTCATTGTATTTTACATCATAAACCTGAATTAGGCGTTCATTGTATATTTCTTTATACAAGGTCCCATTCTTAGGTAAATATCCATAAGCAGGGGAATCCTTGAAGCTTCTTTCTATTGATATGGGTAATTTTCCGGATGGGTTTACCTTGCCGGTGAGAATATTAACCAATGCTGTAAAGCCGGATTGACCACCATACCAGCCATATAAAAGACCCGCTAGTTTATCGTTCCATGCTGACATATTGATACCTGATCCTGAATTGATGATAGCAATGGTGTGTTTATTTTTTTCAATCACATTTCTCATAAATGCTTCATCCTCTTTGGGAAGATCAAACGGACGTTCTATCGACTCGGCATCCAGCGTTCCCATACTTAAAATGACAATATCTGCATCCATCAAGTCTTGATCTGTTGGTTTTTCAATGTAATAGACAGTACGGCCAAATGCCTTTTTAAGGGCGTCCATCATCGCTACTGTACTATATCCTTTAACGTTTGCAGAGCCTCCTCCCTCGGGCACATCATAAACAAATTTTCCCGTAACCAGTATATTCCGGTTTACTGCAGGATTCAGCGGCAAGATGCTTCCTTCGTTCTTTAACAGGACTATCCCTTCTTCCGCCACCTTTTCTGCGGTCCTTTCATGTTCAACAAAGCGACTAAGCAAGGATGGTTGATATTTAGGCCGCTTATAAAAATCCATGGCAATGCACGTTGCCAAAATAGGACGGATCATTTCATCAAGATCTCTTCCTGTAACTTTACCTTCTTTTACCAAATCCATTACCGTTGTGCCAAGATCTCTATCTCCTGGCATTTCAACGTTCTGACCTGACTTGATGGTCTTTTCCAAATCTGTAACAGCGTTCCAGTCTGACATTACAGCTCCCTTGAAACCAAGCTGCTTACGGAGGATTTCCTTGATCACGAAAGGATTCTGACTTGCCCATTCCCCATCAACCAAATTGTAGGAGGTCATGACATACATCGCACCGGCATCTATTCCAGCCTTAAATCCTGGCAAATAGATCTCATTCAGAGCCCGTTCGCCGATCATTGAATTGCTTCGTCTGCGGTAAAACTCGGTGTTATTTCCTAAAAAATGTTTTAAACAAGCAGCTGTTCCGGTGCTCTGCATACCCTTTACATAGGCCTCAACCATCCGGGAGGTCAGAAAGGGGTCTTCTCCAAAGTATTCAAAGTTACGGCCACATTGTGACTCTCTGTATATATTCATTCCAGGGCCAAGTAAAACTTCAACTCCACCTGCACGGCACTCTTCTCCAATGCTCTTTGCATATTGAAAGGAGAGTTCGGGATTAAAGGTGGATGACAGCAGTATTGGAGCCGGAAAGGCGGTTGATTTCTCCAGCTGATGAGGTAAGGATACATCTTTCAGATAGCTTCTGATATTGACACCTTGAGTGGCATCTGACAGATAGACTGGTCTAAGGCCCTTGCTTTCAACACCATTAAAGAAAAAACGGTTATAGCCACGTGCCATTTGTGCCTTTTCATCGATGGTCATCACTTTCAAAAGTGAATCTGCTTTTTGATAAGCCACATCCAAACTCACCACAAGTTGGGCAACAGCACTTGATATAAAAAATAAGGACAGAAAGAAAAGTAATGTTTTTTTCATAGTTTAAACCATTTATCACATCTTATATCAGCAATTAACAAATTACTGATTGTCAATCATTTTGTATGATAGTTAATTAATATTGTATTTATCCAAAAACCATATCATTGCATTCAGGAAACTGGTTGAAGGAGATCTCCAACCAGTTTCTATAGGCATAGAGTTCATATTTATTTGAGGCTAATGTATTCTATTTTATCAAAAAGCCCAAATACCAATCACTTTTTAATTACCTTGAATATGGATGCACCTTCTTCTGCTATCAATTTTACCGCATAAACAGCACTGGGTTGCGATGATAGATCTATTTCCACTGCTTTTCCTTTAAGTGAGTTTTTATATACAGCCTGTCCGTTCAGATTGTAAATCTCGACTGCCTCTATTTCATACAAACTATTGATGTTCAATACTCCTGCATCAGAAATATAAATGTTTGCCTGGTCTCCAAATTGTTCCTCCTCAAGCCCGGTGGTCGATTCTTCCTGGTATTTGACAGATACGACACCCAACCTTACAGATACAACTCCTGTGTTTTCGGTAGCAGTAATTCTACCTGTTTCTGCTCCATCAATAGAATTGTCTTGTGCACAAATATTATCCTTCACCTTTAATTTAAGGTAAACCTCCGATTGATCAAACAAGGAGCTGGGCAAAGCAAATGAATGGGTGATCAATCCTGCGCAAGAAAATAATGGAGTATTGGTCCATGGCACTAAAGGGCGTACTGCATAGGTGGAATTTGGCAAGACAGTATAGTTTGTACCATCTGTTGAGTATTCAATCTGCCAATATACAGGTACGTGTTGTGTCGTATTGCTACCAGAACCTCCACCCTGTGAAAAACTAATGTTCAGGTTCTTACCGGAAATTCCGCTTGTAGAAAATTTACAAACAATGGCTTCACCTGTATTCGTCCCCGTATTCCACCAGTTGGTGTTGTAAGTCAATGCTCCATTTGGAATGTCTTTCGAATTAGGATCCGCATGATAAATAGGATGGGCACCCAATGCAGGTGCTACAGCACTTACCGTGCAAGACAGGCTTCCTGAACCAATTTTGGCGGCAACAGTTCCATCTTCATTTTTAACAATAGGGGTAGCTGTTTGGGTAGTCTCTCCTATCCAATTCCATTCTACCAATTTCTTAAACTTAGATGTTTCATTCATTGATACAGCAGATTCTTCCAGTACACGAAGGGAATAGCGTCCAATTTCTCCGCTACCATACCCAAACCTCAATAATTTGGAATGAACAACAATGCCTTTGACAGAGCCGAAACCTGTCGGCAAGGTTTTACGAGCCCATGACGCTTTTATATTTGTAATTAAATTCAAATTATTGCCGGCATCGTCTATCAAAAGAGTTGGTGTCGCATCTACCCTGGGAGCGGTGCTCGTCCCTTTCAAATTCCAATCCGTCAACAGGGTGTATCCAACATTGACATTGAAATAACTCCCATAAGGCAATGCTGCCTCAACATTTGTCAATTCCACATACGTATAAATATCTGCATCTGACAAAGTGCTTATTGTTCTTGTCTTAGAAACGACATCAGCTGCCGTTCCAGCAACGGACAAGGCTATATTACTACTAGTCAATCCTTTTAGAGTATATCTTTCGGGATTTGCTTCTTTCACCAAAGTCAATCCATCCAGATTGATGGTTACTTTACTGTACCTTGACAAGGTATTATCGACCTCGGACGCAGTTTTCACTCTCAATCCAAAGCTTCCATCAAATGACTGGATGTAAGCCGTTTTAGCACTTTCAGTAAAATCAATGCTGGAATACGTGAGGTTCGGATTTACTTCCATGTTTGGATTTCCGGCATCGCTAATCACGATTCCCTCAAGTGACTTGTTTGTACCTGTCAGTTGAAATTCTCCGGTTTCCGAAGAAATCAAGGACCTCAATTCTGAAAATGTATAATAGTCAGTTGCAAAAACTGACATGCCTCCTAAAAAGCAAGCAATAAACGTAATAAAGAAAATGTGTTTCATAATTAAGATTTTAAAAGGTTAATAACTACCAAGCAATTATTAAATCTGCTAATACCGGCAGATGGTCAAATTCCGTCAATCCGGTATGTGGTGCAGAAACGTTCATGATTTTAATATTCGGGCTGGTTACGATATTGTCGATATGCACATCTGTCATACCTTTCTTTTCATTTTGCGGAGCCGAACAAAACCAACCATTAAAACCGCCGTTTGCAATATTAAATCCGGCTTTTTGAATTCTCAATTGCATGGTATCCAGGGCATTCATATCTCCTCCACAGATAAGGTACTCGTATTTCTTCATTTCTTTGATCATTGCCTCAACTGCCATTTCATGACCTTCTTTTTGCCATGGGATATGAGTGGACATGACCGTGATCGTCTTTTTCCCAATCTTTAGGTCTCCAACGATGGCATAATAGTCTTTAAACCAGTTTACCTGACGAATATTCGTCAAGACATAATTGGTATTGATGCCATTGTATATCCAGCGGTTTGCCTTTCCAAAATAGCTGTTGTTATAGATTGGTTTGAGCAATTGAGCCTCTGCATTGTATGCGCTGTCCTTGTCAAATCTTAGATTCCACTCGTTTACCAGAAAAATATCCAGGGACTGAGATCCTATCCAGCTTTTCCACCTTTGCAATTCTTCCTTGACATCCTCGCCCTGGTAACCGCCAAGTTTTCCCTGATTGAAGTGTCCAACATTATAAGTACCGACCCTCAATTTCAAAGGGAGTTTGTTGGGTGTTTCCGCCATGACAGCCAAAAAGCACAGGCTTATGGTCAAAGCCATTAAAATTTTCTTCATTGGTTTGTATCTTTATTTATTGAATTTAATAATGAAGCGGGCAAAGTATCCCAAAACAAGCATCTTTGAGATATGCCCGCTCCAAATTCTTTCTATTTTTCTCTGATCAGTTAATTGAGTATATCGGAAAAGCCCGCTTAAATCATTTATTATAGCGTATGGCCAGATAACCGAATGCATTCGAAACAGAACTCTCAATAGGAACACCTGTATACACACTCAAATTTCCGGTTAAATTCTTTTCTACCCTGAAACGAAGGTAAACATTACTCCTTCCCAACATGCTCAAAGGAAGGGGAATATTCATGTTTTTGAATCCACAAGTCTGGCTTAGCAAGGAATTGGACCATTGTATAACATCCGGAACGGTATATGATGTGATAGGTGTCCACTCTCCATCATCCGTGCCTTGAGTGGACCATTCAAGAACCCAATAACGTGGACCTCCTACTGCCCAATTCATTGTTGTAAATTGCAAAGAAAGATGATTGGTCGATATTCCTGCCGTAGAGAAATTCAGCAACCAATATTCACCGCGACCCAGCTCATTGTTCCACCATTTGCAGTTATAGCTAAACCCAGACAGTGCTGCAAGTCCTTTACCATCACTATTGCTGGATGTTGACGTATTTTGTTTCTTGCCATCCACAAGAACTCCGGTTCCATATAGATTTTTATTGCCTAAATTTGTACCTCCACAGGGTCCTAAATAAGAATAATCGGAGGTGGCTAATACACTGACGTCTGCCAATGAGCCTTTTAGGTAGCCATTGCTACCTGTAGTTGGATACTGGATGCCGTTGACAATGTTTGGGTATCTGTATTCTGTCAACAGGGCAGAAAAACTGTTGTCAAATTCATCACTTAACTGAATGTCACTTTTAGTCAGATGACGTATCTGATAACGACCAATATTACCATAGGTGTCCTCATTGTTAGAATCTTCATATTCAAAACGAGAAAAGCTTTCGTGGACAATCACCCCGGAAAGATTTCCAGATCCTTGAGGCAATATGGATCCGTCTCTTCTGTAAGGGCATTTCGTATTCGTCATCAAAAACATGCTGTTACCTTGTACATCTCTCACCAACAGGGGATATTTTCCAATACGGTTAGCGTTGAACAAGGTACCGTAACCTTCATTGATAGGCGTTAAAGATCCTTTTCGAGTAGGTAATTCACAGTCTTTTAACGTTACATAGGTATAAATATCATCATCAACCAAATCGCTCATATATTTTTCCTTTACCGGAATATTGGAAGCTGTTCCTGAAAGTGAAGTCATCAGCATACTGGACGTAATTCCGGTAATTGTGTAGCGGTCGGGATCTTTGTCCAGAACAACCGAGGATCCTTTCAGTAAAAGCTGGACCTTGCTGTAACGGTTAAAGATATTGTCATTTTCTGTAGCAGTGATTACTCTGAATCCATAATGCCCATCTACACTTTCAATATAAACCGTTTTGTTATTTGTTGTATAATCTATTGCTGTTTGCGTCGTGTTCGGAACATCGCCTACATTGAAATTTCCGGCATCACTCACAACATAACCTTCTATGTATACATCCGAAGTTATTTTTGTACCCTCGTAGAACCGGACGTCGGGGAAAGAGATTTCTTCTCCGAATTTATCAAGTGCATTCGCTTGTGTCAGATTCAAGGTCGAATTGATATCTTCTCCCCAACCGTCTTTATAAGTAAGCACCAACCGGGCATTCCGTATAATTTTTTCCGATTTATTGGGTTTAACCGTGAAAGTGAAATTCTCTCCTTGCATTGCAAAATCGCTGTTGATCCAGTCCTGTTCTTCTCCAGTGTAGATTACTCTGACTTTCACCTCACTCATATTAACATTGGTCACCAATTTGGTGGAGACCAATCCTCCCCCTCCCAAAACGGTCGTACTGGTCATCGCGAAATCCATCTTGGGCTCAATGACTCCTTTTTGTCTGAAACTGATAGTGTCGTATCTGGAACTTTCCGGTGAATAAAGACAAATATTGATCATTCTGGGAAAACCAAGATTGTCGTTGTAGCTAACCGTAATGGTATCGTCTCCTGTCATTTTGGTTTTAAGCAAGGACGCCCAGTCTATGTCTTTTTCAAAGCTTACATTATATGTCTCGTTCGAATAAGTTTGAATTTGAGCAGTGCCCCCGGTAGCCTCCGCCGTATAGGTCTTATCAACTGCACCTAGTTCTGAAAATCTGACAAAATCGCCATCATCAAGCTTGCAGGAAAAACAGGATAAGGCTAATATTCCTGCAGCCACCCAAGATGCAACGCGGCGGGGATTTATGATATCTTTTTTCATCTGTTTATATTTATTAATTTATGGTAAGATGGAACTCGCCAAAGAATTGTTCACATGTGTGAGCGATAGATCAAGAGTTCGTTTCATCTTTGTATGTTTTATTAATTGTATTTCAACGAGATTGCTCCTACCCTCACAGAAACAGCAGTGTTATTCTCCGTTGCCGTTATCTTTCCATCCTCTGCTCCTGATGAGGTTCCGCATATATTGTTCTTGACTTTCAACTTGATATATACATTTTCCTGACCAAACAAAGAATTTGGCAGTTTAAATGAATACGTGATCAAACCTCCACAATCAAACAATGGTGTATTGGTCCATACTACCAACGGGCGAATGCCATAGGTAGAATTCGGTAGTATCGCATAATCGGTTCCATTGGTAGAATATTCAACCTGCCAATAAACAGGCACATGCTGCGTGGTGGCACTGCCGGAACCACCTCCTTGTGAGAAGTTGATTGTCAGATTATTACCCGACACTCCACTGGTTGAGATTTTACAGACGAACCCTTCACCCTTGCTTGTGGATGTGTTCCACCAATTGGTAGAATATGTCAAAGCACTGTTCGGTATAGCCTTGGAAGCTGGATCACTGTGATAAATCGGATTTCCACCCAATGAAGGCGTTATGGAACCAACCGTACAATACAAACTGCCGGAACCTGTTTTTGGGGCTACAGTTCCATCGGTATTTTGAACCACAGTTGAGGCAGACTGTGTGGTGGTACCGATCCAATTCCATTCCACCAGGGTTCTGGAGTTGGTTGGATTGTTCATCGATATGGCTGATTCTTCCAATACCCTAAGTGAATAGGTGCCAATTTCACCTTCTCCATATCCATAACGTAGTAATTTCGAATTTACCACAATGCCTTTCACATGGCCGGATCCTTTTGGCAAAGTGTTGCGGGCCCAGGATGCACCCATATTGGTAAGCAGATTCATGGAATTGCCTTCATTGTCATTCATCAAAGTGGGCACCACATCCAAACGAGGAGTGGTAGCACCAGCTTTATTCCAGTCTGTGATCTTGGCATAACCAACACTTGTATTGAAATAACTACCGTAGGGCAACGCAAATTCCACATCGGTCAAATCGACAAAAGTATAAATGTCCGCATCGGTCAATGCACCTATTTTTTTCGATTTTGCAACAATATTGTCAGCCGTTCCTGCTTTTGATGAAAGAATATTGCCGGCAGTAAACCCGGATAGCGTATATCTCTCGGGATTCGATTCCTTTTTCAAGGTCATTCCAGCCAACTTGATGGTTGCTTTACTGTACCTTGCCAGCGTATTATCTGCCTCTGACGCAGTTTTGATCCTGATTCCGTAACTTCCATCCGCTGACTGCATATAAGTAGTCTTGTTGTTTTCCGTGAAATCCATACTGGAATATGTCAGATTTGGATTTGTCTCCATGTTTTGATTCCCTGCATCTCCAATAACAATTCCTTCCAGTGTTTTCATCTGGTCTGTTATCTGAACTTCACCTGTCAATCCTGATATCAAAGACCTCAATTCTGCAAAAGTGTAATTTTCATACGCACGGGCAAGCTGGTTTACCGTAAACTGAACCTGCATGGATTCTCCCAAACTATTCTGATATTGGCACGTAATAACCGCTGAACGATCCGATCCTGTAGCATTGGCATCCACATCAAAAGTCATCTGACCTCCATCCAGATTGATGTTTGATATCCAGTCAGAACCAGCGCTATAGGTCACATTTTTCGAAAAATAGGGGAAACTGTAAAGAATGTTGTTATCCAGGTTAACTGTGACACTGGTGGCATATTTCATTATTTGAACTTCCGTAGGAGACCAGATGATATATGCAGCATCCGTAGTCTGAGAAATATTCGTCACAGCGGTATATTCATTTCCCCAGCCATCCGTATAAGAAAGTGTAACTTTAGCCATTCTATTGATACCTGTCGTATTGGCCAAAGCGATAAATTCAAATGCTTTTTCAGTGATTTTCACTTCAGAGATCCATTCTTGGGATGTTTCATCATCGTAGGCAATATCCATTTTAATATCTTGTGCATCGTATTTCAGATTGGAAGTCAGTGGCAAATAGACAGATGCCTGCGTCTTAGGTATGCTTACATCACCATTCTTGAATTTCAGCGTAGGAGTATTCCCAGCCTGAATGATCAACACTTCCTTCTCCTCGCTTCCATTATTGATGATCAACTTTACTTTTCTCGGCGCTCCTACGTTTTGAGAATAGGAGAATGCAACCGCACCATTCCCTTTCCCCTTGAGTTTATTCAGCGATGCCCAATTTACCTGATCGCTTAAGGAAACGCTCCATGAACCTTTAGAATAGATCATGACTTGAGTTGAACCACCATCCTCTGTCAGGTTTATCTCATTCGAATTCACCCCAAAGGGTATTTCAAACTTGTATATTTCCTCACAACTGGCCAATATTCCAAATATCATCAACAAAAGAACCCCTTTGCAGATATATTGACTTAAAAGATTTATAACCTTTTTCATTTATTTGTGTTTTAATTATTCAATGACTTAATATCTAAATTTCACCAAAACGGGACGATGGTCTGAATGATCTTCTGTAAAATCATCATATATAAATCTCGAGAAAACGGAATTTCGCAAAACAGCTCCCGAACCATACCAGAAATCTATCCTGGTACCAGGGTATTGAC
>Ga0172378_10006941_pt1 | contig 10549 bp, 8 predicted proteins | sample GrowelOW332metaG_FD_119755 | JGI IMG/M metagenome (GOLD analysis project Ga0172378, IMG submission 119755) | Groundwater microbial communities from an aquifer near a municipal landfill in Southern Ontario, Canada - Pumphouse #3_1 metaG | ecosystem: Environmental > Aquatic > Deep subsurface >... | reverse complement strand
CCGCTGCGATTACACCAGTATAATGCCCATCTCCCCTTTGCATCAAGTTAAGTATTTATAAATATTCGCTTAACAGAAAACAGCCACGGAGATTACCGCTCCGTGGCTGCAAATACAACATCTTATTATGTGTTCAATAAGAGCATCTTATCAGTTCGTTCCGTTTCCAAAAAAGCCACTGAACGGAGTCGTGCTCCAGCCTGAACTCTGACCCTGATTCTGTCCCTGCTGATCATCAGTTGAACCACCGATCGCATTTTCAGAACTGCCTGTTGATGAATCGGAACGCTGGCTGCTTTCAACGACGCTCTTGTCGCTGAGTGTCAGCTTTACGCTGGCTTCAGTATACTTGTTGTCATTAACTCTCTCAACTGTAAGCGTCACTGCTGTTCCTGCCTTATAGTATTCAAGCTGAGCCTTAAGTGCGTCCATGCTGTTAACGGTCGTCCCATTGATACCAGTGATTATATCGCCTTCCTTAAGATCTGAACTTGCTGCACCGCTGCCGTCCATTATGCTCTCGACATAGACGCCCTGCGGCATATTGTATGCACTGGCGACATCAGATGTAACACTGATTCCGCTTATTCCCAGATAGCCCTGGTCATCTTCGCTTACTTTTTCCTTGGTCTCCTGATTCATGAGATCCTCAATGATAGGGATGGCTCTTGAAATCGGTATTGCATAACCCATGCCTTCTACTGTCGTGGCACCGATCTTACTTGAGTTGATGCCTATTACCTCACCCTTGCTGTTAAGCAGAGCACCACCTGAGTTGCCCGGGTTTATAGCCGCATCTGTCTGGATAAATGTATATGTGGTTTCTGAATCAGTGGATGTCTGCAGCTCTCTGTTTACAGCACTCACAACACCTGCCGTGACTGACTGACCGTAGTTCAGAGCGTTGCCTATTGCTATAGCGGCTTCACCGACTTTAAGTTTATCTGAATCACCGAGAGTCGCCACTGATATCTGGTTCTTCGTATCATCAGTTATATCCGAAAGCTTCACTGCTATAACAGCAAGATCATTATCTGAATCTGTGCCCTTTATATTGGCTGTCACTGTTGAATCATCTATGAACTTAACAGTGAGCTCATCAGCGCCTTCAACTACATGATTGTTTGTTGCTATGAGAAGCTCTGTATCAGTCTGGGAAATTATTATTCCTGATCCTGTTGATTCCTGTTCAGTCGTATATGTCTGCCCGAAGAAATCCTGAGCCTGTACCGTTGCACTGTTGTAAACTGAAACAATTGAAGGCATGCATTTCGCCGCTATTGAAGAAACATCAACTGTCGTAACACCTACTGTTTCATCCGATGAATCACTTCCTATGCTGAGTCCGGAAGTAGAAGCCGACGCGGATTCTGAGGATGTTGTTCCTTCACTTGATGCTTCATCAGAATTATCTCCGGCCTGCGCTTGTTTTAACGTAGCTTCTGATCCTGAGGATTCACTCTTGTCTTCAGACGCGGATTGTGTTGAACCGTTCGCGATCCTTCCGACTCCGTAAATGCCTGCTCCAACGCAGAGCCCGAACACTGCCGCCATAGCAATTGCCAGAACGACTTTTGAGCCATTTCCTTTCTTATGCGGCCTGTGCTCTTTATTATTCTTTCCTCCATCAGGAGTAGGGTTACTGCCATATCCGCTGTTGTAAGGATTGTGGTATGCCCCGTTGTTATTATTGCTGTACTGATAATTGCCGTAATTTGAGCCGCCGTTGTTATAGTTATTACCAGCGCCTCCGTTGCCGGTCGTGCCATTATTTGTGCCTGTGTTATCCGGGTTTTGGCCGTTGGCTGCATTGTTTTCTGTGCTGTTTGCGTTTCCTGTATTATTCATGTTCTCATTTGCAGAAGTACCATTGTAATTCTGCTCGTTATCATTCATTCCTTCATACATATCGATCACCCTTTCCTTTGTAAAAACCTTCTCTTTTCCCTGGCCTCGACTATAAGAATACATATGATTTGTGTTCAAATTGTGTTTTATCAATTATCAATCCGTGAAATGCTACTGCCCAAAAAAGGTCGGGACTCAATATGTTGTCCCGACCTTTGCGTGATCACTTATCTCATTTTCTGGCGATTGTTCACTTTGCTGCTGCGTCACCGGCCTGCACATTTGTGGCGGCTGTGCTGCCATCTTTCGCGGTTCCTGCGGACACGCTGTTTCCGTCAGCCGCAGAATCTGCCGGATTGACAGTGCTGCCGTCTTTCGCATTCTCTGACGCCTGTGCGCTGTTCCCGTCACCTGCATCAACTGCGCTGATTGCTGTCCCGGCCATCTGGGCTGAAGCATCCGTTTGAGCCTGCTGCTTTGATGTACCTTCATCACTGCCATCGAACCACCCTGATGTCAGAGATGCTATCTTGGAATCAATAGCCTTTGTTTCACCCTCAGCGTAAAGAACACGGCCGTTTTCCAGAAGGAGTTTTCTTGAATTTCCCTTAACTGTCTCTGATTTGATGCTGTAGTCTCTCGTGACCTCTTCGTCACCGTTCATCTTTGCCGCAGATACCTGATAGAAATCTTCTGCCTCTGATGTCTTGCCAAAACAAACATACTGAATATTGTATTTTCCATCAGGATCAGTAGCTGTATACGCATCAGTGACGCTCTTGTATCCTAATGTATCTGTATAATATGACCTGACATCCTCAACACTCAGACCGGCATCCGTGCATATCTGACTGAACTCCTGCCCTGTCGCAATGAACTTCGACATGCTGCATCCGGCAAGTAAAGTGCACATGCATAAAACCGCAGCAATCATCATTATCTTTCTTTTCATATCCGGCCCTCCTCTCATCGGAATTTCGATATTTACCGATACACTGTTATCATAACCCGAATGATGCCAGGAATGTCCTTTTTTCGCATTTAAGGTTTCACAAAAATTTGCCTCAGAAATTGTGCATTATTTTATGCCGTTATCGCGCAAATTCCATGCGCCGATTTATCAGTTGTCATGGAAAACCCGCCCGTTTGCTGTTAATATTGTATTAAAGTAAATACACGGTTCCAGGTTGTTTTGCCCATCACAAAAAGTTTACTGCGGCAGTACGGAGAGTGGCTGTCGTTCAACATGGCATTCAATAATGGAGGTACTAGTATGGCTGATAATGAAGAAACAGGAAATGCAGGCAAAAGCAGTATGTCTTCAACCAGTGAAATTGCAGAACAGGTTGAAAAACAGGTTACGGAAAATGTCTCTCAGGAAGTAAAGGAAGAAATAGCGAGACTTGTACGTGATGAGGTGTCAAAAGCCGTCCGCGAGGAAATCGCCGGAAATGCGGCAAATTCATCCGGCAGCAATGCTGATATCGCAAAGCGTCTCGAGGATGTCACCGCCGCTCTCGATAATATTTCCGCATCTGAGAAAAAGACGTCCAGGAATTCCAAGGTGTCCGCTATCGGCAACTCTCTTCTTATGGTTGCTTTCGTGGTGGTTTTTCTTCTTATCACGCCCGGCATCTACCGCCTTCTCGGGAATCTCAACAGCACTGTTTCCGGTCTCACCTCTACTATAGACAGTGTCAATCAGCTTGTGATCTCTGCTGACAATACAGTCAAATCCGCATACGACGTTGTCGACAGCGTCAACACCGGCGTAAACAACACATTTGATCAGGTCCAGGGCGTCGTGACTGATGTCGACACTCAGGTCAACAATATCGGAACGGCTGTTGACAGCGCAAATTCCACACTGAACGAGATCAACACGCTGGTAAATGACAATGCCGACTCTGTAAATAAAGCCATCGATGGAATAGCAAGTATAGACTACGACGGCGCGAACAAGGTCATCAGCGATGTACAGGCCTCCACGGACAATCTTGAAGAGACCATCACATCTGCAAACAAGGCCATCAACAACGCTGACAGTACAATTACAGGGATTAATGATACCGTCACCGGGATAAATGATACCGTTGGAAACATCAACAAAACAGTCACCAACATCAATGACACTGTTGACACAGCAGACACTGCAATCACTGATGTAAGCAAGGCAGTGACAGAGACCACAAAGACTGCAACTGCAACAATGAAGACAGTCCAGAGTTTTGACGTTGACGGCCTCAACAGCGCAGTGACACAGCTCCAGGACGCGGCAAAACAAGTTTCGGGCGTAGCTAACGGAATCACAAGTACAGTCGACGACCTGGGCAAGACAGTTCAGAGCACATCCAAGGCAGTTGACAAGAACCTCAATTCACTCACTGACAATATTGATTTTGACGCGCTCAACAATGCGATAACATCACTCCAGAAATCAGCAACAGCTCTTGAGAAGCAGCTCAAGGCAGCAACATCTTCTTCAACAACAACTTCATCGTCATCAACTTCTTCTTCAAGTGCAAAATCAGGCAAGAAATAATACCAGACCCAAAAAGCCATCCGTCTTTCTTCATGATACAAAGAAGAAACCGGATGGCTTTTTTATTTGTACAATTCCCACTGCGCTGTCAATGTGACTTTCGGCATGCTTGTTTTGTACAGTGTGGATTTGGCATGCTCATTAGTTGTGATATATGCATAATCATCAAGTATCGTGATGTCTTCGGCCTCATAAGGAATGTCTATCGTCCACACCCCAACATACTCACCGTCGTGCGTGAAAACATTTATACGCTGGCTGCTCTTCCACTCATATGTTTTGAATCCGGCACTGACGGCGTATATAAATGTGTCGTCAGCGGCAATTCCCTGTGAGCTGAAGTTCTGTGAATAATAATCATCCACCTGTGTTATCGAAAGCGTCTGCATATCCTCATTAAGCACACAGAACGAATTTCTGCTGTCATCATTGCGTCCTATCACATAGAAATATCCATTTGAGTACGCGATTCCCCATATGTGCGTGAGCAGCGGAAAGCTGTATTCCTTCACTTTCTTAAGATTGCCATCCAGCTCCATGACGCCGCTCGGGTACCCGTCACATGTGCCTCCCTCGGCTACATATATATGGCCATTATTGCTGTCATACGCCAGTCCGTTTGCATGATCGAACTTCAGATTCCTGACTCTCTTTACAGCTTTGCCTGTCTCCACATCAAATTTTGTTATGACAGTCTCATAATGTGACAGATCTCCGCTGTTGTATGCAGCATCATTTATCGACGCTGCTGTCACGACATACATCTTCCCGTCTTCTTCAAAAACACATGACCCCTGTGTGCTCCTGAAACTGTAGTCCTCATCCTTCGGTTTTCCTGAATCCACAGTCACTATTTTCTCAGACTCAGTGTTCCCGGAGAGCAGATTCAGGACCCTCGCGCGGTTTGCGAAGTTTTTCCCGTCAGCAGTCTTCCACCCGGTGAAGCGAGCGTCAGCGCGGCCAAAACCCACGCTCTCAAGCGGTGTTTTCTCATCGTAGATCGCATACATGTCATCCATGTCGCCTGATGCTTTGCCGCCCTTGTCGAAATGAATTATATAAAGCTGTGGTTCCCACAGCGCATAAAGTGTCTGTTTTCCATCCGAATCGGAATCAATAGCTGCCCCGCTGTCACTGGCATCAGACAATTTGCCCTGCTCATCTATCTCTGTCTGAGTTCCGTTCTTATCGACATTCCACCCTCTGAAAACATATCCATAACGCGAAAATTCATTAGCTGGCAGTGTGTACGAATCAAGCTTGCCTGCCTTGACATTCACATCCTCCATTGTTCCTTCGCCGCCATTTGCATCAAAACTTATCGTGACATCGCTGCCTTTAGCCGACACTGTTGTTCCGAATACTGCTGATAATATAAGAGCACAGATGATTTTTCTGCCGAATTTCAACTTCCGATATCTCCTTAAAATAGATTGGACTGAAATGATTTCTCTATATGATAGCACGCCGGGCAACCAAAACAAGGAAAAATGTGCTATAATAATTTTGTTTGAAGGCTTGGAATTTGCAGTAAACGTAGACGGTTTCGCTGGAATTCACAGTGAAGCTGTTTTTTATTTGAGCCTTATCGGAAGGAGGACCCGATTTATGAAGTGGAAAACAAATGATGTCGTGATTTACAAGAACAATGGTGTATGCCTTATCAACAGGACCGAAGAAATGGATCTCACTGGTAACGGGCTCAGGAAATACTATGTACTTACACAGTATTACAAGCCGCAGATGACCATATATGTCGAAGTACCGGTCGGCGACGAAATTTTCCGCACTCCCCTCTCCATCGCTGAAGTCAACAATATAATAGGCGCATATAAAGAATCTGACTGGATCTCCAATGATCGTGACCGCCAGATGAGTTTTGACGCAAGGATCTCAAACGGATCGTATGGTGACCTGCTTGCTGTTATCGGCGCACTGCACCGCAAGCGTTCCGAAAAGATAAAGAACGGCAAGAAGCCCGGAGTTGTCGACGAAAAGGAGCTTATGCGGGCTGAATCAGTGATCAATCAGACTTTTGCGTATTCACTCAAGATAGAGCCGGATCAGGTTCCCGGCTACATTAAGAAAGCTATTAAAGAATACAAATAACAGATCAGTAAGTAATCAGGTGCAATCCACGTCGATTGCATCTGTTTTTTCAATATGATGGCGCTGCTTTTCTTCATACATCAGAGCATCGACTTTCTTTATGAACTGACTCGCTGTCAGTTTCTCTGCCTCATCGTATAGTGCCGCACCCACGCTTATGTTAAGCTTATAATCTCTTTTGTGCAGAGAGAGCGTTCCTGTGCGACCGTTGCTGTTAAATTCGTCTATACACTTGTCAAGCCTGTTTACTGCCAGATTCATGCCGTCCTGATCTATGTTATGCATGATGACAAGAAATTCATCGCCGCCGTAACGACCTATAATATCTTCTTTACGGAAACAGTCAAACAAAATAGAAGTGAGATCCTGCAGCGCCGCATCCCCGGCCTGATGTCCCCATGTATCATTAATACTCTTGAAGAAATCAATGTCTATCATTACCGCGCCGAAGTTGCGGTCGTCAAACTCGCGGCTGCCGTTTATGTTCATATTAAGTACATAATCGATTCTTCTCATGTTGACCGCCCCTGTCAGGTAATCCTCGTTTATATCCCTGCTCTGAACATAAATATAAAGTGCAATACACGCAAAAACAACTCCTCCGTATTGGAAGGGGATGTCCCTGTATACCGCCTGCCCTACTCCTGAGGCAAAACATATCAGCGGGAAAGCTATGATAGCCTTGCGGTACAGTTGATTTATGCGCTTTCTGTTGCAGATCACATAGAAATCAATTATAAGATAAAGCAGAAGGTTGATTGCCCCGCGGACGCAATAAGAAGTGCCCCTTGTATATACACCATTCTCATAAGTGAAAAAGATCGGCACATCAAACAGCTGATTCACGGTAACAAGTATAAAATTAATGAGCGCCCAGCCGCCGACAAAGAGAGATACCGGGTCGGTTCCCGTGTAGCCCTCTTCATCAAACCAGCAATTTACATACTTAAGGGAGAAATAATAGATAAATGGATGAAAGGCCATAACAATGTATGTGCCCACTATCGACAGCTCCCCCATCACGGAGTCATCGCCGTAACCCGAGCGGCTAAGGCTATCCATAACAACAAGGATGAGTACCATCAGCAAGAGCTGTCCAAAGGCGTGCGATTGGATGCTGCGCCTTAGCTCCCTGCGATTATTAAAAAACATGAGCATGCATATAAGCACTGCTGTATAAGCATTAAGAATTAACCAAGCCTGCATGTGTTCCCCTCACCTGCCGTCTTACGCTATAAACTTAATTTCATCCTGTATTCCGTAATATACGAAAATCCTTAATTATTTTATAACAGACCATTTTCAATATAACAATACTTTTTCAGAATAATTACCATATGTATTACATTATTTCATGTATTCATGTACGCAAGCTATATTCTGTACACTATTTTCAATATATGAGTGACTTCTCTTTTCCCGGTGAGAGTCACAATTTCTGGGAATTTATATATGTCGACAGCGGAACTGTCAATGTAACAGCCGGGAGGCGCCATCTCACTCTGAATCGCGGCAATATCCTTTTTCACAAGCCGAACGAATTTCACTCCGTGCACGCCAATGGCGTCGTGTCTCCGTCTCTCGTCGTCGTAAGTTTTGCCTGTCATTCATCCTGCATGAGTGCGTTTAAGGGGCAACTTCTGACACTGCAGAACAGTGAGCACGAATTGCTCGCCGACCTCATCAGAGAGGCGCAGCACGCCTTCAAAGGGCGCATGGATGATCCTTACCTCCAGCACCTTGTCGTAGCCGACAGTTCACTCGCATTCGGCTCTGAGCAGCTGATCTACAGTTACCTCGAGCAGCTCCTCATCCAGCTCTACAGACGCAATTTCATCTCACGCCTTCCCGGCGGTGTTGATATCCCTGTACCTGAAAATACGGGCAAGACCTCTGAGGTCTATACCCGTATTGTTCAATATATGGAAGCCCATGTCCGCGAACATCTCACTATGGAACAGCTTTGTTACGACAACATCCTGAGCCGCTCTACCGTTCAGAAGATAATGAACGAGACCTGCGGGTGCGGCGCCATCGAATTCTTCTCGCATCTCAAAATCGAGACGGCAAAACAACTGATCCGCGACAATAAAATGAGCATCACCGAGATTGCCGACTACCTCGGCTACACATCAATACACTACTTCTCCCGGCAGTTCAGGCACCTCACTTTTATGTCGCCCACCGAATACGCGAGTTCCATAAAGTCTCTGTCAGACAGACCGGAATAACGCCTGAAGATTTATTGTCAGATAATTGTATCCAAGCAGTTGCTGGTAACCAGTGCTCTCTTCCATGTGGCGTTCCTCCTATGAGTCTGCTTGTGAATCAGCTGCTAAACTGAGTAATATCTGTTAATTTACAGATATGTACGAAACAAGAAGAAAAAAGTACGCGCAGCAGAAAAAATCACTGTAAAACCTGGATCTTCGCATTAAGGATCTCTTCCACCGCATAAAGTGGGAGATTTACCATCTGATCTTCTATTTTGTAATCCGCCATTGACGTGCGGATCGAGATTTCCGGCATATATTTATCCCTGTATGTACGCAGACTTTTAGCCCTGAGATTTACTTCCGCCTTAACCTCGACCGGAATGACCATATTGCCTGTATCAATTACAAAATCTACTTCACATATTCCGCGTTCATTGGTGTAATAATATACAACAAGATCCTCAATAGTCATGAGTTGCTGACACACATACTGTTCCGTCAAAGCTCCCTTAAATTCTGTAAACATATCGTTTCCGTCAAGAAGTGCGCTCTGACGAAGACCTGTCATGCATCCAAGCAGCCCGACATCTACAATAAACAGTTTAAATGCGTGTAAGTCCTCATACGATTTCAATGGAATTCCCGCTGAATTCACACGTCCGACCCGATGAACCAGTCCACAATCAGTGAGCCACATTATTGCCGTCTCATATTCCTTTGCACGGCCTCCCTCACGGACCAGACCATACAGAAATTTTTTATTCTCCTTCGCAAGCTGAGAAGGTATGCTGTTCCAAATCATGCGTATCTTCGGAACTATCTCATTTGGAGCATGTTTTGAAAAATCCTGTTCGTACGCTGTCAGAATATTCCTCTGAATTTCGCGCACCTTACTAAAGTCTTTATCCTCAGCAAAACTGCATACTGCCTCCGGCATACCTCCGACAAAATAATACTGCCTGAGCGCATCAATATATGTTTGTTTGAAAGAAGTGATCATCTCAAAATCCTGTTTATCAAGCAGTTCCGCAAAGCGATCGTTCCCGGTCGCCTTAAGAAATTCTCTGTAAGATAACGGATATAGTTTTAGAAAATCCACTTTTCCTACCGGAAAAGAAGTTCCCTCATGCAGCGCTATGCCCAGCAGCGAACCTGCGCAGATAATATGATACTCAGGCGCATTTTCACAGAAATACTTAAGAGATGAAAGAGCCCTCGGCACCTCCTGTATCTCATCGAAAATCAGCAGAGTATTGTCCGCTTCGATCTTCTTGCCTGAATACAGTTCAAATCCCATTATCAGGCGATCCGTATTCAGATCTGAAGAGAACAGCTCCGCCATCCTTGGGTTCGAGTCAAAATTGATATAAACAGTGTCAGCGTATGCTTCCAGGCCGAATTCCTTCATGAGCCAGGTCTTTCCCACCTGTCTTGCACCCTCTATGATCAGCGGTTTGCGATATTTGTCCTCTTTCCATTTGTACAACTTCTCTATAGCATATCGATACATACACGCCTCCATTACAAGCATTGGCACCAGCAACACCTATACCTGCATTATCAGTTGCTGATAATCTGATATTTCTATTCTAAATCGCTTTCACTGTTTTATCAACGTAGTTTTGTTGCTATTTTACACTTTTTACAGCGTATTTTTGTAATATGTAACACTTTTTACGTCGTTATAGCAGGCACTCGCTCTACCACACCCCACATCGCATCAAAGCGTCTGTGCAAAGCTCAACAGGCACGTACCATTGTCAAAACAAGTTCGGCATGTTACTCTTTTGGAACAGGTCTGCATATCTGACCGCCTGAAAACCTGTTTCATTCT
>Ga0172378_10006940_pt1 | contig 10550 bp, 7 predicted proteins | sample GrowelOW332metaG_FD_119755 | JGI IMG/M metagenome (GOLD analysis project Ga0172378, IMG submission 119755) | Groundwater microbial communities from an aquifer near a municipal landfill in Southern Ontario, Canada - Pumphouse #3_1 metaG | ecosystem: Environmental > Aquatic > Deep subsurface >... | reverse complement strand
GGAGGAGGCGGAATAGACGCTCACGCCCGATGTCCCGTATTCCTTTCTCAGGGAATCGGCCTCTCCGCCGAAAAGCCGCCTATGGAGCGAGGAGCTTTCCCTGCCGGAGGACCCGCTCACCGATTTGGTGAGCGAGATTGAGGGGTCGCCGCTACTAGCTATGGAGTCGGAGAGCATCGCGCTCTCGTCGCGCAGCGCCCCGTCCAGCACCGGCCCGAGGAGCCCGAAGGAAAGGGAGATGAGGATTATCGAGAAAGCCAGCCTCACCGGCATTTTCCTCAGGGCCTGCAGGCATAGGCGCGCCCGGATGGGGAATGGCGTGCGGAGGGCTTCGGCCTTTTCACTCATCTTTTTCTCGCCCGCCTCTTTCCTTATGGCGTCTGACGAGATCTTCCCGTCCGACAGGGTCATGATGCGGTCGCCGTATTTCTCAGCCGAGGCCTCGTCGTGGGTCACCACCACCACGAGCCTCCCCTCCGATATCCTCTTGAGCGCGGAGAAGATTATGGCGGAGGTTTTGGAGTCAAGCGATCCAGTCGGCTCGTCGCAAAGGACGACGGAGGGGTCTTTGTAGAGGGCCCTCGCCAAAGCGACCCGCTGCTGCTGGCCGCCGGAGAGCTCCGAAGCGACCCTTTTCTCTAGCCCCTGAAGGTCAAGCTCAGAGAGTATCTCCGAGACCCGGTCCTTATCGTTTTTGGAAGACTCGCCTCCCATCCTGACGTTGTCCTCGACGGAGGAAGAGAGGATGAGGTTCGATTTCTGGAAGCAGAACCCGACGCGGCCTCTTCTGTAGCGGTTCAGGGATGAGGCGCTCAACGCACCAAGGTCAAGGCCGTCGACGGTCACGCGGCCCCCGCTAGCACGGTCGAGGCCGCCAAGGATGTTGAGCAGCGTGGATTTCCCGGACCCCGATCTGCCCAGCACGAAAACCAGGCCTGAAGAAGGCAGATCGAAGGAGACGTCGGAAAGGGCCGCCACCTCAGGGCCTCCGGCCGTCTTATATGTTTTGGATAGGCGTTCGACTTTGATCATGGTTTATTGTCATTTGGCCGTGAAGGCATCGACGTGAAGATTATAGTCGTAAGTCGTCCCGTAAAACCAGTCATGGCCAAGATACCAAGTCCAGTCCCAGTACGCATCCTGGGTGGCGAGGCTGAACACGAATTGGAAGGCCGATGACCCGCAGTTCGCATAGGACCTGCTCATCTCGAAGAGAACGAAGCAGTCGAATGCGTAAGTCAGTTTGCCGGCAGTGTCCTTTCCATTCACCTCATAATTCCATGTTACCCCCAAATTGGTCGATGGAGAATACTGGCTGGATACCATGGGGTCCTCGACGAGCGAGGAGGTCGATTTGCTCCAAGTGAATGAAAGCCCTACGCCCGAAGACTGCCCCTTGGAGACGGTAATCTTCGCCCCGTCCCCGATTTCGGCCCCCGCGCTTTGCGAGAACCCAAGAGATCCGGATAGGGTTGTTCCAAACGAGGATGTCACGGTCGTGGACACATTCGAACTCTGCGGCCAAAAGGATTTGATGGCGACGTCGCCGCCGTGCGCATCTCCGCTTTCGTACTTTTTGAGGGTGACTCCCACGGTCCCCTTTCCCAACATAGCGCCGGAATTGTAATAGTCACGGTTTGGGTTGGTACCGTCGTTTCTGGCGGCGTAGCCAGGCGTGAACCATATCTGCTCGCGGAGGAGATACAAGTCGCTGGCATTTGTGTACGGCGATTTGTAAACCGAATTCAGATAATAGGCGTAGCCATCCGGATTATCCAAGCATTTTTGGGCCGACGGGGACCCGCCCAAATAAGAGAAGGCCGAGCTGACGCCAGACCCCTGGCTATAGGCAGACATGCTTAACGCCGATGCGGAAGCCGGGATTGGAGAAGGCACAGACATAACAAGCAGCAAACAAATGAAATCCATAAAACCTTCCTAGATTATTCGACCTTTTTCAGGTCTACCACTAATAAGTGACGGCCAGGGTCGCTTCCGTCGGAAATCATTCGAAATCCGAGACCAGGAGAGCCGGCTCCTTCCTCAGCAAGGCAAGGAGCGGGATGGCAAAGGCCAGCAGCGGAAGCGAGAAGACAAGCAGCGGAAACAGGAGCGATGCGTATAGTGGCGCCGCCAGGGCCCCGGAAAGGGCGAAGGACGAAATGGCCAGGGCTGAGGGGAGGAAGAAGACGAGAAGGCAATAGAGCGACTCGCCGCCGAGGAAACTGGCGAAGACCTTGCCCCGGCTCTCCCCAAGGCATCTGGAAAGTCCGATCCGGTAGGCGGAGGAATTGACCTCGGAGCGGGACAGCACGGCTATGGAGGCGAAGAGCACGAGCAGGGCAGAGGCGCAGGATATTAGATACGGCGCGGCCGTTGCCAGGCTCGAGTCCCTGGCGTAGCCGGAGAGAGCCAAGGAGTAGTCCTCGCCGACGTAGGCCCCGCCTTTGAACGAGGACATGAAGAGGATTGTCGAGCCAGGGTCCCTCGAAAGGAGGCGCGGGGCGCTCCGGAGCGAGCCGTCCCTGGCATGGAAGCGCGTGACGAGCTCGGCAGAGGGGACCAGTTTGTCGATCCATTCGGCCCTCCCCGACCCGTAGGCCTCCCCGAGCGGCCCGCCGGCCACCCCGCTCAGGGTGAGTCCCACCTCCGACAGGGCGTCCCTGGCCGAGGAAAAGCCGCCGATGAGCGTTGCCCAGCCGCTTGACAGCATCATCTCGTCCGCCTTCATCGGCCGGTTCCCTTCCTCGGCGTGGGCGGATGATCCGTCGAGGAGCGAAGAGTCCTCCGAGGCCGCCTTAGCGAAGGACTGGAGCAGGCGCTTCCTCGATGGTATGCCATCCGACTCGCCATCCTTTGGGAAATCCCTCACGGCGATAGCGATTGACGAATCCGAGCCGGAATCTACAAGCGCGTGCCCCGGGACCGCGCTCAGCCCCAGGAATGAGAGGTCCTTCGAGCCCAGGTATGAGGCGGCGGAGGAGGTCATGTAGCAGAGGGACCCCCCGTTGTCCTCGACCGGCCCCTCCGCGTCCGGCCCGCCGTCCTCCACGACCGAGTACCTTCCGCCCATCGAGTCGTAGTCCAGGAAAGTTATGGCGCTGACCTCCTCGGAGAAGGAGCTGGCAGTTCCGCCCCTGTTTCTGTAATCGAGCTCCAGGGCGCGCCCCCCGCTAAGGAACACGCACGGGAAGCCGCAGTCGGAGGACCCCACTATGGAGTAGGCCTCGGATGATGAGATGCCAGAGGCGCTCTTCTCAAAGACCGAGAAGGACGAGCCGACGAAAGGGCCCTCGGAGCAGGCCGACAGCGATGAGATTAGAGAGGAGTCAACCACGCATTCCCTGTCGCCCACCGCCCCTCCAAAGCTCCCTAGCGCCGGGGTCCCGGCGTATTGGCCGTAGTCGAGGAAATAGCACGGAATCGCGTCCTTTGATTCCGCCCCCTCCCCGATCGGCTCGTGGCAGTTCGAGAACGAGCGCCAGGAAACCACCGGCCTCAGCCCGAAGTTCAGTCCGATGAGGGCCGGCTCCCCCGCCATGGACGAATCGTCCGACAGGACGGCTACTAGGTCATCGTGGCCTATGTAGGACGACTCGGGAGATGTCAGCATCACGGTGCCGGAGCGGGAATAGTCCCCGACGCTGAGGACGTTCCCGCCGGAGAGGGAGAGGAAGGCCAGGGCGAAGAGGGCGGACGAGACAAGGGAGGAGCAGGCGCCGAGCATCGCGAGCCCCCTGCCTTTCTTCCCGGATAGCCTTTCAGCGAGCGATGAAAGGATCCTGCTCCTTTTCGGCGCCGGGACGGATGCCGGCCCTAAGGCGGCGCAGACAGCCAGGTCGGCTGGGCTAACGGCATCCGCCTCTTCCAGGCCCGCAGGAGCTTCCCCGAGCACAGTATCCGCCCCGGACACGGAGACGTAGCAGAGGGCCCCGCGCGGGAAGAGCGAGACGGTGACCTCGCGATCTGGGTCGCGGTCGCAGAGGACGCTGAGATGCTCCGAGACGCCGCGCCCAAACGCTGAGGCGGACAAAGCGGGGCGCTTCCTGGGCAGGGACTGCGGGACGGGGCGGCGGAGAAGCCCGCCGGCCTCGCAGAGCCAGCACTCGTCGGCGTATGGGCCGATGAGGGAGAGGTCGTGGGTGACCACGATGACCAGGCGCCCCGCGGAAAGCCCCTTCAGTATGCCCATTGTGAGCGCGGCGTTCCCGGCGTCGAGGTTCCCCGTCGGCTCGTCGCAGAGGACGATGGACGGGTCCCTTGCCATGGCCCTGGCCAGGGAAAGGCGCTGTTTCTGCCCGGTCGATAGGGCCGAGGCGGGGCGCCTCCGGTACAGCGAGAGCCCGACCTCCCGGAGCGATGAGAGCCCCCTGGCGAAGTCGGAGGCCGATCCCCTCAGGCCGTCCACGGCGTTCCAAAGCACGCTCTCGGACTCGTCGAGCAGGAAACCCTGGAAGACGAAAGCGACGTCCTCCGGCCCGATCGGCCTTCCGTCGAGGGCGACGGTCCCCCCGTGGCGGAGGAGTCCCCCCACGCAGTTGAGGAAGGTCGTCTTCCCCGACCCTGAATCGCCGTACACGAACACCATCCCGCGGCTCGGGAATGAGGCGTTGACTCCCTCCAGTATCCTGTTCCTCCCGAACCTTTTCGACAGATCCCTGATTTCAAGCATAGAGGTCGCCTCCTTTTGGAAACGGCGCGAGCAGCGGCGTTAGCGAGAGCCCCATCGCCAGGAACAGGGCGTAGACGAGCGGCGAGGCCACCATCAGGGCCGCCCCCCCTGGTACGAAGGAAAGATAGAGCGGGATGAGCACCCCGGACAGGGCGATGTAGGCGAGGAAGGGCGGGGCGGATTCCATGAGCCAGAGCGATGACGGGGCGGCCCCTGAGTGCTGAAGCGACGATCTCTCTTCAGCGCCCCTTTTGAACGAGCGCCCCTCGGAAAGCCTCGCCAGCGCGAACACCATGAGCATGAACAGGGCGGCGATTAGCCCGGCCCCCATGGCCCCCATCCTCTCGAGCTCCGTCGGCTCGCTTGCCTTGGACGACGACTCAGAGGCCCTCCTCGAGACGCCGCCCTTAGAGGAGACGAGCGCCTCGTCTGAGGCCATCGACCCCTCATCTTCGTAGTAGGCTGAAGATTCCAGGGAGAGCCTGACGGCCTGCCTTTTTGCGGCGGCGCCCGACACGTGCCACTCGCCGTCTTTGAAGGGCCATCCGAGGTAGACGGCCTCCGAGGCGGGGAAAGAGGATACCGCAATCTCCGATCCCCTGTAGAGGAAGCGCGCGCCATCCTCGCCCTTCAACGACTCCGAAAGGAAGATGGAGCCAGACGGGAAACCCTCGCCGAGCGAGGACTCGTAGACGCTTTTGCGGAGGGCGAACTCCTCGTCCCCTAGGCACTCCGCCGACCTTCGGCCAGGAAGGGCGAGGGAGAGGCCATCCGGCTCAACCTCGCCGAGGTAGGCCCCGCTTTTGCCCATCGACCCGGAGGCCTCCTGCTCGAGTTCCGAGAGAAGGCTCTCCCTCAGTCTCCCGGCCCCGCCCTCGGAAAGGATCAGGGAGTACTTGGACGAATCGGAGGAAAAGGAGGAGGGCGGCAGATAATAGGCCCCGTCGAACGTCAGCCGCGCCGGCTCGATTGGGTAGCCATCCACGAAGAGCGAGCTCTCGAAGACGGAGAAAACATCCCCGAGGTGCCCCTCGAAAGCGTCGAAATCGAGCTGGCCGCTCCTGAAAGAGGGGTTGGACGCGGCTATGGCAAAGCCATCTCCGAGCCCCTCCCCCATGATCCGCTCGGCGGCGGGCGGCATTATGGGCTGGGCCGCCATGGCTGATGGGAAGGCGAAGAGGCCCTCGCTCCTCCTCCCGAGGCTCGCCCGGAAGAGGAGCCCGCCGAAGAGATCCCCCTCGTCGACGTAGGCGGATGATGGGCAAAGGGACGCCGATGAAAGGCCGCTCGCCCCGGACTCGACGAGGAGGCGGCTGCCCAGATGGCTTCTGAACGAGTAGGACGCGGCCCCCGGCGACGAAACGCTACCCGCGAAGTATGAGACGAAATGCGAGCAGAGAAGCGAGGACAGCGAAAGCGCTGCCATCATGGCGAGCGTCGAGGCGGCCTTTCTCCTTTTCCCCATGAAAGCCCGCATCCCGATGAAGGTCGAACCGCCATGAAAGCCACTCCCGGCATTCGGGGCGGCCGCCTCAGCGCGGTTGGATGGCTTCGGCACCCGCTCGTCGCTCGCAATCCTCCCGCCCCCCATTTCTATCCGCTCGCTGGCCATGCCGGCTACCTCGCAAGGCGAGTGGGAGGCCCAAAGGACCGTCCGCCCGCCAGAGATCCTGCCCACGAGGGAGACGACCTCCGAGGCCGAGGACGCGTCGAGGTTCCCCGTGGCCTCGTCGAAGGCGAGGACTTCCCGCCCCGAGCAAAGGGCCCTGGCTATGGCGACCCTCACCCTCTCCCCGCCGGACAGCATCCTCGGCTTCCGGCCCTCCTTCCCGGAGAGCCCGCACTCTGACAGCGAGCGCCTGGCCGCCGCCCTGGCCTCCCTCAGGGGGACGCCTTTGAAAAGGAGCGGGGCCATGCAGTTGTCGATGGCCGAGAGGCTTTCCGCCAGGTCCCCGTCGAATGGGACGTAGGAGGCCCTGTCGCGGAAGAAAATGGCCCTCTCCCTCATCCCCATCGAGTCGGAATTCGCCCCATCAAGCCAAAGCTCGCCCTCATCGGGCGCGATCTGCATCGTGAGCACCCTAAGCAGCGTGCTCTTGCCACTCCCGGATGGCCCGGAGATGGAGACGAAGGACCCTGATGGGATGCTGAGGCTCACGTCGTCGAGCCCCTTACTGGCCACCGGCCCGTCAGAATAGTACTTTGATATGTGATCGGCCTTTATTTCCATGGCATTTCTCCTCAATATGATGGGAATTCGGAATCGAATCTTTTCTTTCCCTCCGTGAAGGTGAGTTCGCGATGTCCGGAAAGGAAAGCGCGGGGCCTTTTGTTCTCGCCCTGTCTATCGCGCTTGCTTTTGCAAAAGGCAAGGATGGTTTCATATTGTGCTGGATATTCTAGTCTTGAAGTCTCTACGATGAAAATCCCTAAAAGCGCGAGATGCTTCTTAAAGGCACACATCGTTTCGTTTTTTACGCCGCCCCTCATCTCGCTTTCTGCAAGGCACTCTCCCCCACAGCTCCACCGGAATTCGCATAATCCGCAGTTTTTCCTTCTCAAGATTGATGAGTAGTTCTCCATTATTCTGTTTTCTATAAGACCGCCAGCAGTTCCGATAGCTTGTCCTTTTGATGATCCCAGGGCAGGACAAGGATAGATTGATCCATCCATGGACACTGCAAACCTTCCAAGACCGGCATCACATCGGCAAAGGCATTTCATATGCAGGTAAGCCCTCACGATGAACTTCCCGAAAAAATCATCGCCATTCAGCAGCCTAAAGAGGAGACCGTCATCATTTTTCGAAATGTCGTCAATTATCCTCCTTGTCAGCTTGTCGTATTCGGCATTCCAGCCGGCGAGGGACTTTTCGTCTAATCCGATCTCCATAGATCGGACTGGCTTTACGCTTATAGTTTTGAAGAGTAGGCTCAGTCTGTCCAACGACTCCACGAGGGGAAAGACTTCTTTGGTTATAGTCACCGCGGCACCCACGTATTCCCTATTCTTGATGGCGCTAACGTTTCTGAAGACGTCCGAAAAAGATGGGTTGCCGTTGCGATACACCCTATTCTTATCTTCTTTCTCACAAGAGCCGTCGAGTGAGACACCGTAAAGAACCGAATTCCTCTCCAGAAAAGCAACCATCTGTCGAGACAAAAGAGTGCCGTTGGTTACAAGACAAACGGTTACTTCGCGGTCTATCTGATCGCTTTTGCGCTTAGCATAGAGCGAAATTTCCTTAATTAACCCCAGATTCATAAGCGGCTCCCCATTTCCGCTCAAGTCAACGAAATACTTCTCAGCGTTTGGGAAAAAAGAGAAAAGAGCGTCCAGATAAGCCTCAGCTTCGGCTACCCCCATTATCTTGCCGTCTTTCTTTTTGCTGAAGCAATATGAGCAATCCAAATTGCAAGAATTGCTAATCTCAAGACAAAACGTCAGGCACTTATAGAGCGAACGTGAATAGCCAGGCGATGGCATGACCTCACAATCTTCCATGGCGTAAAGTTCGTCTTTATTGAAGGAGAAATCACCGTTCAGCGGGTTTAGCCAGATGGCTCTGCCAAATAATCGTTTTTCCAAAATCATAAAATGCTCCTCCCACAATAAGTGAGAGAAGCATCGTATTCCGTCGAATTATCCAGCCATTTATTTTCGAAACGCTACAATAAGGTCAATTGATGGCTGGTCCGCTTTGATGGAGAAGACAATCGAAGCCTCTCCTTGCTTTTTTGAAAATGTCATCTCGGCCTCGACCGACCAGGATGAGGACGAGACCGTGAATGTGTATTTGTCTCCGCTTCCGGCCAGGTTCGAGACAGCGGCCTCCGAAAGCGAGCCTCCAACGAAATAGCCGTACCCGGAGAAATCGGAGGATAGCCCGGAGAACCTCATGAGAGATTCCGGCGATGGTGATGGTTCCGAGGACGACAGCACGAACGAGTCGGATGGCCCAACCGCGATGGGACCGGCCTCGCCGTATGTCCCCGAGAGGGAATACTCCCCGGCCTCAAGTTTGGATCCATTCGAGCCGTGGTAGTTCCCCATCAGGAGAGGCACCGCGACGGAGACGGCGATGACGGCAACGGCTAGCGAGCAGCAGGAAGCCAGAAACGCCGGTCTTCTCCACCATTCCTTCTTTTTCTTGGAATACCGATCCCAGTCAACCTTTTTCTCGACGGAGGCGAAATCGCTCCGCCCCTCCGGCAGGCCGGACTCGTAGTAATCGACGAATCTCTTCTCGGTCTTCTTCATTTCCAGCCTCCTTTCAGCTCCTTTCGCAGCTTGTCTATCGCCCGCTTGTATTTGCCTGAAACGGAATCCTCGCTGACGCCACGTCTTTCAGAAATCTCGCGGAATGTCAGCCCATATTCTAGGTGCTTGACCACGAGGTCTGCCTCCTCTGAGGTCATGATCTCCTTGGCGCGCCTCAGCGTCTCGATCCCATCGAGGGACGACGGCACGTCGGGGTCGAGCGACTCCGGCTCCTCGTCGGCGGGAGGCTCACCCTCCATCCTCCTCCTGGCCTTGTAGCTTATGAACCGCGCCGAGCTCACAAGGTAGTATTTGATGCTTTTGACGTTTCCAGCCTCCTCCAGCCTCGAGAAGAAGGAGACGAATGCCTCCTCGGAGGCATCCTCCGCCTCTTCGGCCACCCCGGTTATCTCGAAGGAGACGTGGAATAGCAGGCGGCGATATTCGTCGTAGATGGCCGAGCAGACGGACTTTATACCGTCGACGTCGCCTTTCCGGATGGCTTTTTGCAGGTCGCGCTCTAGTGACATGAGCAAATACTACCACTGCAATCAATTAGTGTCGTTACCAATTTTTTCCGTCGGCAAAGAGACAAGCAAAAAATGGCCACCGCAAATGAATGATTCAGATTTATCGTTGCTTTTTTGATTAGCAGTAGCCGACAATGCTACCAAAAAAGTTCTGCGGTTGGTTGCTTGAATCACGATGACAAGCGCCTTCGTCATCACGGCGCAAATGCTCTAATGCTCTTCAAATGTCTTTCTTCTATAAGTCAGTTCTTGAGTATAAAACGACAAAAAATGAAAATTACTCCGCCTGAAAATAGCTAGGTTCTCATTCAATGGCTAAGCAAAAATGCCAAGGACCACCCATTACCACTTTGCCAATCTCGCCTAACAAACAACTATTGAATCTGAATATTGCGAACGTTTTAGCTTGTCTCAATGCCTACGAGATCCAAGCCTAGGAAAGACCAGTTTAATATGAAACTCGTCAAACTGTGACACGGCCAATTTCGAGACGATGATAGCCTTACCACACGACAGCAGAGAGACTCCCAAACAAAGACCCACAAGTTCTTCCTTGGCAATGAGTATGGCGTTCACGCACACGACAAACTCGCTTTTGGCCTCTTTTATGAGGAATGCGACTTTTACCGTTCCCTTTTGCTAGATGGCGTAATCTGGCCCTATGACATAGGTTCTTTGCTGACTATCGCGTGGTAGGCGGCCGCCGACAATGTGCCTATTCTCAGAAATTTCACATTGAGCTCGCACAAGTATGCCGCCTTCGACTCCTTGATATCCGCCAACACCCCTTTGCCGAGAAAGCCAAAAGCATCATTTCCCATCGTTGCCAAGGAGAAATCTGGACACGCCAGCGTTGGGCACCCTGCAATCGTGCTGATAACTTCCTCAACTCCAGCCATGATTATGGCCTTTCGGAAGAAATCCATCGCCAAAAATAAGGCTGATCTTATATGATTTCATCCTTTAGATGGTCTAAATCACAAAGGGGCTGTTCCGGTACTGCTTTCCTCGATAGCGCCAAGAACCGTCTCTGACCTTGGCAACGGCCACAAAACGATTGCACAGCGACTACTGGGCCGTTCTTCTCC
>Ga0172378_10006939_pt1 | contig 10550 bp, 4 predicted proteins | sample GrowelOW332metaG_FD_119755 | JGI IMG/M metagenome (GOLD analysis project Ga0172378, IMG submission 119755) | Groundwater microbial communities from an aquifer near a municipal landfill in Southern Ontario, Canada - Pumphouse #3_1 metaG | ecosystem: Environmental > Aquatic > Deep subsurface >... | reverse complement strand
GGTTATTTACGCATACTGCGCTGTCCAAATGGGATCATGTGGTGATTGTGGCAGCTTTTCATACGGCATTTAGTGTCTTAGGTGCCTTATTTGTTTTGCCTAATTTAAGGCGTTTTGAAGCACTGATTACACGTCTGCTGCCTGAGCGACACAGCTCTATTTTAACTGTGCTGGATCAAGCCAGTTTATCTGTACCAAGCCTTGCCATTCAAGCTGCCAATCAAGTCATGCGACATATTTTATTAAGCTTATATCGGTTTTTACAAAACATACTGCATCAAGCCCAAGCACCAAGTCAGCATCAGTTGCAGCAACTTGATCAACAAATCGCTGCTTTGCAACGTTATTTGGCTGATATTCCCATATCAGAAGATGCCCCTGAACGTCGTAAACTCACCAACTTATTGCGTATGATGGTCTATATTGACGTACTACGTGGCGACGTTGATCAGCAGCAATATCAAGTGTTATTGGCACATGAAACCGATTTGTCCACCTTGCGTTTAGATTATGAGCATTTGGTACAACGCCAGATTCAATACTTAAAACAACAAACCGATAGTATTTTAGATATAGAACGAGATTTATTTCATTTAAAACAATGGACTGATGAAAATCGTAGTCAAATTCGTGAACACCTCATGCAATATGCAAGTCAGGCCAATATGACAGCGGCGAAAAGTTTTGATTTATTGGCGGCGCAGCGTTGGTTAGATCGTACCATCGCGCATAGTCAGCGTTTAGCCAAAGTCTTGGCAGAGCATCAAGAACCACCAGTTGTGCAGGATGTTGGCAAAAATAGCAAATAAAAGCCTGACGATTTATCTTTATAGAGCACAGCGTTACAATACAGCTTTACTTCATCTAGATGACACAAGTTATGCAACAGCGCATTCGTGACCTGATCCAAGTATTAAGCAGCAATATGTTTGAACGTGAACAGATGATTGCACTGTGTGTTTTAGCCGGAGTTGCAGGGGCAAATAGTTTTTTATATGGTGCGCCAGGAACGGCAAAAAGTTTGATTTCACGGCGTATTGCAGCGGGTTTTGAAGTCTCAGAATATTTTGAGTATTTAATGAACCGCTTTAGTACGCCAGAAGAGTTATTTGGTCCTGTGTCTTTAAAGGCCTTAAAACAAGACCAATATACGCGTAAGACCGAACACTATTTACCCAAAGCTGAATTTGCTTTTTTAGATGAAATTTGGAAAGCCAGTCCGGCAATTTTAAATACGCTACTCACCTTACTCAATGAAAAAACCTTTAAAAATGGCGATGTGGTACAACAAGTTCCACTTAAAGTACTCATTAGTGCCTCTAATGAAATTCCACAACCTGATCAAGGTTTAGATGCGCTATATGATCGCTTCGTACTACGTTTGCAGGTTCATCCGATTCAACAACAGCAACATTTTTTTCAATTATTACAAGCAGCTCCAACCAGCACTAAGCTTAAAGTCAGTGATGCGCTTAAAATTAGCCGCGATGAGCTGCTGACTTGGCGTGAACAGATTTATCAAGTGAGTCTGCCTGACAATGTGTTGCAGGCTTTTATGCAGATTCGTCAGCAATTGCAGCACGAATTTTTAGATCAAAAGATTTATATTTCAGATCGTCGTTGGCAGCGTATTGCCTATTTAATCAAGGCTGCGGCTTTTTTAAATGGGCGTAATCAGGTTTTTATCAGTGATTTATTTATTCTTAAACATTGTTTATGGAATCAGCCAGAAGATATAGCCTTTATTGAGCAACTTTTAGAGCAGGTGTTGTTGTCGCAAGGCTTAAACCACGAATTACAGCTTGAGCATTGGATCAATGAAAAAGAACAGCTTGAACAAGAGATTTTAAATCACTTTTATTATACTGATGATGTTTACTACAGTTATTTAATTAGCGGGCATGACTATTTACATGCAGTGACCAATTTAGACCATCATTATAAAGATCAAGATTTATATTTGTCTTTAGAGCATATGGGCAGCAATAAAGATTTCTTTGCAGTGGATGCCAAAGGTGAAGAAATTCGAGGCATTGTATGTAACTTTAATGGCACACGCCAATGTACCTTAAAAGGCGGATATTACGGCTTAGAAGAAGTAGTGACCCCAAGTATTAAATATCCTAAAGGCAGTTTGCGTCAGCATTTAAAAGCACAACAACAGCACCAACTGCAACAACGTTTAGCTGATATTCAAACCCAGTTGTTACAAGAACAACAGACCTTAAAGCAACGTTTTACTGTGCAAAAAGACCACTTTAATTCAATTTTTGTCGAGCACAAGCATCAGCATGCCTTGATTGAATCGATTGAAAAACAGCTACAGCGTTACCAACTGCAATTACAAGATTGCTTGCGTTTGGAACAATTATGCCAAGCTTAAACACGCCTTTGGCACTCACCGCAGCCACTGAACAATTATGGGATAGCCTTGCCCAATCGAGCTTAAAACATTATTTAAGCGATCAAAAAGTGATGCAACATGTTGAACAAAAAGTGCAACAGTGGGCCTATCAAGCCAAATCTAATTTAGATCAGCAACATCCGTATGTGCAAGCAGAGCAAGATCTAGCGCATTGGCTCAGCTTAGACCAAGTGAGTTTGGCAGATTTTCAATATTTACTACAAGATTATCAAAATTTTACTCAACAATTGGGCTGGTCAGATTTAGGTGATTTTTGGCAGCAACAGCAACAGTTGCAACGTTTACAAGAGGCTAGGTTTCGGGATATACAATTTCAGTTACTGCGTGATAAATGGCAACGTAAATTGACTGAAGCGGTCGCTGCATGGGAATTTGAACAATTGGCCTTGCAGCGTGATGTATTTTTAGATGACATGAAAGAGTTTTTAGCCAGTTTGCAACGGATGGCCAAACACAAAGACTCTTTAGGTTTAGATACCGGTATTTTTATTGACTATTCCAAAGGAAAACTCAGCCCACAGGATGTAGATCAATTTCAACAGTGGTGTGAATATTTAGAACAAGATCGTGAGTTATTGCGCTTGGCAAAATGCTTAGGCTCGGCACAACCCTCTAAATATCCACGTCGGGCAGCGCATCTGCAATTGCCGCCCGATGCCCATGTTGCTGTACAAACGCATCAGGTACATGAAGCACTTATGGGGATACAACTGGCACGCGATTTAAAAAATACTTTGCCGCAAGAATTGGCCTTATTGGCAGATCCTGATTTAGAAGTTTTATTTGATTTAAAATACTTAGAAGAAAATTTAATGAGTTTTAGTCTGCACGGCACCAGCCAAGCTAAAGTCATTGATCAGCCGCAACAGCAAAAAAAACAATTGGGGCAAAAGGGACCCATGGTGTTGTGTTTAGATACCAGTGGTTCCATGCATGGACAGTCTGAATTGATTGCCAAAGCTTTAAGCTTATTTTTAGCCATGCAGGCGATGCAAGATCAGCGTCCTATGTATTTAATTAATTTTTCCACTCAAGTGACTACGTTACAACTAACCCAAGCGCAAGGCATAGACGACTTATTGCAGTTTCTAAGGCAATCTTTTTATGGTGGGACAGATATTATTCCAGCTTTAATGCATGCTATTGAAATGTTGGAGACAGCTGACTTTTCTCATGCGGATGTGGTGGTGGTGTCTGATTTTATTATGGGGCAATTACCCGAAGATTTAATGCAAAATATAGAAACGGCCAAGCAACAGGGTCATGGTTTTTATGCCGTTGCAATTGGTAATTTTCGTTTTGATCATTTGAATTTAGGTTTATTTGATCATCAGTGGATTTATCAAGCCAGAACAGGGCAGGTGATTGAGTTAGTGCATCAATAAGCCATACGCATTGAGATATAAATTTTAAAACTGATCTGCCTGATGCAAATGCAACATCAAAGTATATACATCGCTTAGTTTCTGATTGACCTAAAGAAACACTGTATGAGTTGTGTATTTTGTAATTTTTTTACAAGGCTTTACACGCCATATACATCTATTAAATTTCAGTTAGGATTTTTTTGATAAAATACTACAAATATTTGAAAAATAATAATATATAGTTTATTGAATATTTTATGCTACATATAGACACACAGATTGGCAACATGTTCTGAACCTACAAAGTCACTCCATTGCAGACAAAAGCGTGTTGAGTCATCATCTAAATATGATCCAAATATAGACATATTGTAAATAAATAGCGTTAAACGCACATAAAATGATAATACGCCCTTTATTTGTTAAATTAAACCAAATAATTGTTACAAAAAAAAACAATTAAAAGCTTTTAAAATTATAATTTGAATCTTTTATAGCCAATTTTTAAGACAAAATAGCTATATTGCATTGCATATAGATGAAGTAGATCTTAATAAATATGTAAAATATCTTAAAAGTATTTACATATAGGGGTGATATTGTTTTAAAAAAGTGAATTTGTTTAGTTTTACTTAACTATATATAGACTTTATAAGCATAAATTAATAAATAAGTGACACAATTATCATTTATAGCTAGAATGAACTCCAAAATGGTTACATATCATTTACATTAAAAAACAAGGTAACAGGGGTCAATAATGAACAAAGTATTTAAAACTGTCTGGAATGCATCTCTAGGGGTGTGGGTTGCAGTATCGGACACAGCCAGCAGTCAAAAAAAGGGTTCAAACAAACTTAAAAAAGCCGCAGCGAATGCTGTTGCAACTGTAGCCATTGGTGCAGCGACCATTGGTGGTGTGCATGCTGGTTGGAGTAATGGGCAAGGTACGGTATCTACAGATAGTATTGCAATTGGTACAACTGAGGGTAAAGCGGATGCAAGTGCAGAAGAAGCAACTGCAGTAGGTAGTGGCGCAAAAGCAGGTAGTGGTTCTGTTTCATTAGGTTTCAAGGCAGACAGTACTGGTCAAGATGCTTTAGCACTTGGTGCCAATGCAAAAGCGACTGGTTCATCTACAATCGCAATGGGTTCTAGTGCACAAGCAACGGGTGTAAACAGTTTGTCGCTTGGGACGTCTTCAAGTGCTTTAGCTAAAGACGCTACAACGATTGGTGCATATGCTCTTGCCAACCAAGAAGGTGCAACATCAATTGGTCAAGCTGCCCAAGCCACAGCGATTGATGCTATTGCGATTGGTCGAGGTGCTAAGGCATCTGGTAAAAATGCCATTGCGGTGGGTAAAGGTACCAAAGCTGAATATGAAGACAGTATTGCCATTGGTAGTAAAGCTGTTGTCAGTAAGGCAGGTGCGATTGTCATTGGTACAGGTACAGCCTCAGGTGCTGATTCAACAGTAATCGGGGGCGGTACAGCATCAGGTCTAGGTGCGCAAGTATTTGGTTCTGGTAAGGCAGGTGCAGCAGGTGCTTTAGTACTAGGCGCAGGTGAAGCAGCAGCTAAGGACAGTATGGCTTTAGGTACTTCAACTGTTCTAGCAGAAGAGTCAGTTGCAGTTGGTGCATTCAACACGATTAATGCAACTGCGACAAAAAGTTTTATTTTAGGTAGTAATGTTGTTCTAAATAAAGGGAACAGTGTTGTACTAGGTGATAACTCTGTACTGCGTAATATTCATCATGCAGGTGCTGTGAATAATCCAGTTATCACTAAATTAGATAATGATGGTAATGTTGTTCTAAATAGTGAAAAAGACCGCAGCTATACGATGAGCTTTGCAGGGACCACGATAAATGATGCCCCAGGTGCTATTTCAGTTGGTGCATTTGGTAAAGAGCGTCAGATTCAGTATGTAGGTGCTGGTCGTATTACTTCAACAAGTACTGATGCGATTAATGGTTCACAGTTATATGCAGCGTTAACAGAAGTTGCAAAACTTGAAGAAAAACCAATTACTTTTGTCAATGTGGACAAAAATGGTCAGCCATTGACACAAACAGTAGATGTGCTAGATGCAGCGGGTCAACCTACTTATGATCCTGTCACTGGCGACAAAATTACACAAGACGTACCATTTGAATCTCAAGTAAAGCTTGGTGATACCTTTAATATTCAAGGCGCTACGATCACTACTGATGTTAACGGTAAACATACCCTCACTGTAGATGCAGCAGCGGCAGCAGCTTGGAAGCTTGCAACAGGTAGTGATATTGCCAATGCATCGACTATTGGTGGTGCCACCAATACTGTTGATTTTGTAGGTAGCAATAATGCTAAAGTTAGCCAAACTGAGTTAAAAGACACTGCGGGTAATGTGATTGGTACTCAAGTTAATGTTGAAGTGGCTGATAAAATTGAGTTAACTCAAAACGGTGGCTTAACGATTGCTGGTGTTCCTGCGTTAGACCCTGTTACTGGTGCTCCTTTAGTAGATCCAAATGGCAACCCTGTTTATGAAGCAGGTACATCAATTACCATCAATCAAGGCAATGTAAGTTTTGGTGGCAACCGTGTAGAAAATGTAGGTTTAGGTCGTGATGGTACTGACGCTGTAAACGTAAACCAATTAAAAGGTTCAGGTTGGGCAATTGCGGGTACTAATGCAGCAGGTACACCAGTACTAGGCAATGTTGCACACAATAACCAAGTTGAATTTAAAGCAGGTGACACAAATAACGTTACTGTAAATACAGTAACGCAACCAGTTCCATTATTAGATGAGAATGGCGCCCCTGTTTTAGATGCTAATGGTCAGCCGGTAATGACTCATAATGCGGCAGTAACCGTTGAGTTAGCTGATCAGATCAACTTAAGCAAAGATGGTGGTTTAACGATTGCTGGTACTCCGAAATTGGATGCTAATGGTCAGCCTGAATTAGATCCAAATGGTAACCCTGTTTATGAAGCAGGTACATCAATTACCATCAATCAAGGCAATGTAAGCTTTGGTGGTAACCAATTGCATGATGTTGCAGCAGGTCATGACGACACTGACGCTGTAAATGTCAGCCAACTTAAAGATGCCTTAGATACTTTAGGTGGTGGCGCAACGGTTAATGCAGATGGTTCAATTAATGCCCCGAGCTATACTGTAGGTGCTGGCAATACAACTGTGAATACAGTTGGTGATGCGATTGACGTATTAAACCAAGGCTTTACGTTAACCTCTTCAAATGCATCGGGTGCTGCGGATGAGACAATCCAAGCAGGCGATAAAATTGACATTACTGTGACTAAGGAAAACAATAACTTAGTTGTAAAACAAGATGGTAGTACAATTGAATTTGCACTTGCTAATCAAATTGCTTTAACTGGCGATACTGCTGGCCTAACAATTGGTGCAGGTAGTAACGGTAATCAACCAATTGTGATTCAACAGGGCAATGTAAGTTTTGGTGGTAATGTCTTACAAAACGTTGGTGCTGGTGTAAACCCAACTGATGCTGTAAACGTAAGCCAATTACAATCTGCAGGTTGGAACATTATCACGCAAAATAAAGATGCTGCGGGTAATGTAACGGGTACAACTGAAAATGCGGTAAACGGTGACAAAGCAGAAAATACTAGCGCTGTACAGTTTAACGGCGACAACAATATCTCTGTATCTCAAAACTCAGTAACATCAGCAGATGGTAAAACCACGACCACGATTGAAGTAGAACTTGAAAAAGATATTGATCTATCTGAAGAAGGTTCATTAACGATTGGTAATACATTACTTAATGACGCAGGTTTAACACTTGCTGGTGCGACAGTAGGCAGTAACGTTTATGGTCCAATCGTGATCAACCAAGGTAATGTAAGCTTTGGTGGTAATCGTCTGCAAAATGTTGCAACAGGCGTTGATGGCACTGATGCAGTTAACGTTGACCAACTTAAAGACGAAATTGGTAAAGCAGTTTCTGATTCTGGTTGGACTTTAACCACAGCTGGCGACAGTACAACTGCTGAAAAAATCAGTCCAAATGATACTGTTGACTTTTCAGGTGACGCACTCGGTAATATCCAAGTGAGCAATACAGGTGGCAACGTTACCATCGCACTAGACCCAACAGTTGATCTAACTAAAGATGGTTCACTAACGATTGGTGATACGCTTGTAAACAATGATGGTCTTAGCGTTGGTGATACCTCTGTAAATAAAGACGGTCTGACAGTTGCAGGCAATGGTGTTGCACAACTTGATGCTGCAGGCAATGTAGTTCGTGATCAAGACGGTAATGTTGTTTATACAACTGGTAAAGGTGATATTACTGTAGAACAAGACAATGTAAGTTTGGGTGGTAACCAAATTAACGATGTTGCGCGTGCAGACCAAGATCATCAAGCAGTCAACTTAGGTCAGTTAAAAGATGAGCTTGGTGGTTTAGAAAAAACCATTAACAATAATATTAATACAGCAGTAAATGAAGCAGGTTGGGGTCTAGGCAATGCGGTAGTACTCGATGCCAATGGCAATCCAGTGCTCGATGCAAATGGTGATCCTGTAACCACCACAGCAAAAATCAATCCAAATGATCAAGTTGAGCATAAAGCAGGTTCTGACAATGTAACAGTGGGTACAACTGTACAACAAGTTCAGCTTACCGATGCAAATGGTCAGCCTGTTGTAGATGCAGCGGGTCAACCAGTGATGATTGATAAAGCAACAGTTACTGTTGATTTAGCTGATCAAATCACTTTAACGGGTGACAACGGTAGCTTAACCATTGGTAAAGGTAACAATGCGATTACCATCGAACAAGATAATATCAGCGTTGGTGGTAACCAAATCCATAATTTAGCGGCTGGTACAGACGGTAAAGATGCTGTAAATGTGGATCAGCTCAAAGGTGCAGTGAATATCTTTGGTGGTGGTGCAGCAGTAAATCCAGATGGTTCAATTAAAGCACCAACTTACAATGTTAATGGTGGTTCTTATGACAATGTAGGCGATGCATTGGGTGCGCTTAATCAAGCAGATATTGATTTAGGTGACCGTGTAACGAACCTTCAACAATCATTTAATAACCGTATTGATGATGTTGAAGATCGTATGAGTGCAGGTATTGCATCAGCAATGGCTTTAGAAACAGCACCTTATGTACCAGGTAAATATACTTATGCAGCAGCAACGGCTTACCACAATGGTCAAGCAGCATTGGGTATTACTTTACGTAAAACAGCAGACAATGGTCGTTGGTCATTAACTGGTGGTGTTGCAACAGGTACAGAAGGCGATCCAAGCGTACGTCTTGGTGTAAGCGGAATTATTGATTAATCCCTTTGGGATTAATCAACTTCCCCTGAACAACATTGCATACAGTTTACAAAATTAAGAGAGATCAACATGAATTTATTAAAAAAGAGTGCATTACTTGTTGGCTTAATGACAGCTTTTGGCCTAACACATGCGAACGTAAGTTCTGACGTACACGTTTACCCAGGTTATGCAGCAAATAACACAGCAGAAGAAGTAGACTTTCCTGAAATTAAAGAAAGCTATTTAGATCAAGTACATCGTTATGAAGCTGTAGAAGCTCTACAGATGAACAATGGCTTAACCAAAGACCAAATTCGTCATATCTTTGGTCATCCAAACTTCTCTGAAGGTCTATTTAATGTACGTACATGGAACTATGTATTGGCATTGCGTCAACCAGGTACGCAAGACTACAAAATTTGTCAATTGCGTGTAGATTTTGATAAACAAGATGGCGATTACATTGCAAAAAGCCATTATTGGAAAGGTGCAGGCTGTCAAGCTTTAGATAAGCCTCAAGTAATTACTGAAACTATAGTTAATAACGTGCCAGTGATTATTGAAAAAGAAGTGTTACCTGAGCCAAAACAACATGTGAACGTAGTGTTTAACTTTGACCGTTCAGATGCAGGCAATATTGTTGGTGGCGTTGAAGATGTACGTACCCTTGCTAATCAAATCATTGCAGATCAACCACCTATGGTTTATGTGGCAGGTTATGCAGACCGTTTTGGTAATGCAGCCTACAACAAACGTTTATCTGAAAAACGTGCTGTGACTGTGACTCAATTGTTACAACAGTATGGCGTTGATGCTTCAAAAATTAAACTTGGCGGTTTAGGTTCAACAGAACAGTTTAAACGTTGTGAAGGTGCTGCGAAAAGCCCTGCATTGTTGAAATGTTTAGAAGAAAACCGTCGCGTAGAAGTGAAATGGTAATTTGATTACCACACTAAAAACCCCTTGAGCATGATGGTTAGTGCTCACCTTAAAGGTTCCCTTCGGGGAGCCTTTTTTTTCGACTATTTGCTAATACTTTAAAATATAAAACTCGTTTACTCTTGTAGAGATTTTTTTTAAATTCAAATGGATAGAGCTATGGAGTTGCGTCATCTTAAATACTTTGTGACAGTGGCTGAAGAACAGAGCTTTACCAAAGCAGCAGAAAAATTATTTATCGCACAACCGCCTCTAAGCCGACAGATTCAAAATTTAGAAAATGAGCTAGGTGTATTGTTATTTGAACGTGTCAGTCGCCCGTTGCAATTAACGGAAGCTGGACAATTTTTATATCAACATGCAGTCAAACTGATCGCCAACGCTGAAGAAGTCAAATCAATGACTAAGCGTGTGGGCATGGTAGAACGTACTGTGCGTATTGGCTTTGTCGGTTCACTTTTATATGGGTTATTGTCACGGATTGTCTATTTATACC
>Ga0172378_10006938_pt1 | contig 10552 bp, 11 predicted proteins | sample GrowelOW332metaG_FD_119755 | JGI IMG/M metagenome (GOLD analysis project Ga0172378, IMG submission 119755) | Groundwater microbial communities from an aquifer near a municipal landfill in Southern Ontario, Canada - Pumphouse #3_1 metaG | ecosystem: Environmental > Aquatic > Deep subsurface >... | reverse complement strand
GCCAAATATTGTAAGGACGTAATTACAAGCATTATAACAACCAAGCCTAAGGCACTAATCAACCGTCCCTTGGTATCGTAATAACGCTCAAATAGTTCCGGTATAGTAGTCGCTTTTAGCGCTCTATATTTTCCTGCGGCCACAAGCCCCATAACAATTGCGCCTGCGGACCATGCCGCATTATACCAGCCTGCCGCCATACCGATATTGTAAGCTTTTTCCGCTACGCCAACAGTAGAGGCAGCTCCCACTGCTAATCCTGTAATATTTACTGCAATAAGCAATGAAGATAATTTGCGCCCTGCAAATAAATACTCTGTTGACCCTTTATCCGCCCTCTTTTTTGCCCAAAAACTAATACCAAACAACAAAACAATGTACGCACAAACAATAAATAACTGAATAGACAACTTCCACACTACCCTTCTACGAAAAATAAATTATAAAGACCTTCTACCATACTACCTTCCTACATTAAAACCTACAAAATAATTACTCCCTCATTATAGCAATAAAATAGTAGAAAAAAAAGAAGATTATTGTCTATACTTGCTATTTATATGAAATTTACGTTAAAATGGTTCTGGTAATGACGTTTTTTTAATTTTGTATTATAATAATTAAGATGCAACTAAGCTACACCTGTAGCCATATATATAATATGCTGCAAAAACAAATACACTTACCTAGGAAAGGAGGATACTCCTATGTACAAAATTTTTAAAAGTACAACAACCGGTATTGATGAATTAGAACTAAATCAGTCAGAAAAAGGTATTTGGATTGATATCGTTAATCCTACTTCCGATGAACTTAAAGAAATATCTGCCAAAACCGGCATACAAATGGATTTTCTCTCAGCTGCTTTGGACGACGAGGAAAAAGCACGTATTGAAATTGAAGATGACCAAATGCTGATTTTGATAGATATTCCTTTATTGCGCAGTAATAATGATTATGACACCATCCCCTTAGGCATTATAATTACAGCTAATTATGTTGTTACTGTTTGCCTAGAGGTTAATGCTGTTTTAGCTGATTTCTCCGCCCCCAATTATAAGCTTTTCAGCACCTACAAAAAAACGCGATTTTTGTTCCAGATACTCTATAAATCTGCCACCCTATATCTGAAGTACATCCGCAATATTAATCGCCGTACCGATGAACTAGAGCAGCATCTACGTAAATCTATGGAGAACGCGGAGCTTTTTAATTTATTAGATGTTCAAAAGTCTTTGACTTTCTTTTCTGCCTCTTTGCGCAGTAATTATATTGTTACGGAAAAACTTTTACGTCTACGTTCTACCACTCAGATGAAACCCTTGTTGAAGATTTATGAAGAAGATGAAGATTTACTGGAAGATGTTATAATTGAGTATAAACAGGCTATTGAAATGGTGGAAATGTATAGCCATATTTTAAATAGCATGATGGAAGTTTTTGCCTCAATCATTAATAATAACATGAACTTGGTAATGAAATTTTTGGCCGGCGTTACTATTCTCTTAGCTATTCCGACTGTTTTGTCAGGCCTTTGGGGCATGAATGTTCCTGTGCCTTTTAGCAATGACCCCAATGCCTTCTATATGGTCAGTGCCATTGCTATGACTATCGCTGGAAGCTTTGCCTATTTTTTATGGAAGAAAAATATGTTCTAATGAAATAAGGAGTGAAATATGTCAATAATTGTGGCCGAGCAATTAAAAGCCGGCGTTATTTTAGGTGATAATGAAAATAGTGAATATGTTTATATGCCCGGTAGTGAAATAGGAGCAGACGATCCTATGTGTATTTTTGAAGCCGGAGAGAAAAAAGAAGACTTGCATTTAGAAGCTGCTGTAGCACTTGCTAAACGACTTAGTCTCATGCCGGTTAAACACCCCAAGTATGGAAAACGAGCATATTAATTAACTAAAGCAGAGTGTCCTCATTGATATGAGGCACTCTGCTTTTATTTGAATCCACTATACCCATGACCCTTTACCACACCATTTTAGCATGCTTTTATTTTAGCTTTAAACAAAAAAGTACCTGCAAAATAAATTCGCAGGTACTTACAACTTGCTGTTACTTAACAATTACTACCGGGCATTTTGCAAAGCTAATAACTTTGTTACCAACACTACCCAGCAATATCTCAGCAAATTGTCCCATGCCACGGTTACCCATGACAATGGTATCAGCTTTAAGCGCTGCGGCTTGTTCGACAATTGATTTAGCAGGGTCTTCGCTAATAATACAACGATATTCTATTTCTAATTCTTTTTCCTTAGCTAATTTCTTTTTAGCAATTGCTAGGACTCTTTCTTTACCACAATCCTCAACTAAATCCCCCGCCGCGTCCTTAATTTTTGGTGGTATTTGTGGCGAAACTAACACAGCCATTTCCGAGTTCCGTAAATTGGAAGCATCAGAAAAAATATAAGGAAATACCACAGTAGATACAACCAACTTGCTACCACAATCTTTGCATAAGTTAACAGCATACTTCAAAGCTTTAAAAGATGTTGTCGAGCCATCTACAGGAACTAAAATTGTTTTTAACAAGATACTCTCCCCCTTCAAATGCACCCTACTACTTTACAATAATAACTGGGCAATCAACTGATTGAGATACTCTGCTACTAACACTTCCCATTATCAAACCTGCCCAACTTCCTAACCCTCTGTTACCCATAACTACCATATCCGCTTCACGTTGTGCTACTACTTCCACAATTCTTTCTGCCGGATCAGTACTAATCGTTTCCAAAAGCATGATTTTTTTGTATCCAGCTTTATCAGCCATACTTTTAGCGGCTTCTAACGCGGTTGGTTCTTTGGGCGCGCTTGCCATTTCTGCAGCTTCTATTGCATTTTTCGGCTGCCTTTTGGGAAGTTTTGTGAAGTCATACGGAACTTCAACATTAACCACAATAATCTCACTATCAAACTTACAACCAATAGCCATAGCAAAATTTAAAGCATTGAACGCAGTTTCCGAACCATCAACAGGAACCAAAATTCTTTTTAACATAAAACCCACCTCCTCTAATAACTATAAGGCAATATAAATTGCCTATTGGCCATTATTGGCTGAAATTATGTAACTTTAATGGCCTATATCAAGCCTCAGCAAAAGGCTCAATTATTTAACGATTAAAACCGGAATAGTAGCATATTGAGAAACTTTTGAACTAACACTGCCTAAGAAAAATTCAGCAATGCCACTCAGTCCCCGACTGCCTATAACAATGGAGTCACAGTTTTCTTTTTTTGACAAAGCTATTATACGCTCGGAAGGATGACCCACTTCCAAAGCAAAATCAACTTTTCCTTTAAAACCGGCTGCTTTTTCTTTAGCAATAGACAAAACCTTATCCCCAATTTTTTGCAACTCATTGTTGCCCTGGGTAATAGTAGCTTGATCTAGTGGTACAGCCAAAAGAGCAGCATTATTATAAGGCTGGATAACATTAACGATATACAATTCACCAAAAAACTTTTCTGCTAAAAGCTGAGCTTCTTCCAACGCTCTCCAAGATGTTTCAGAACCATCTACCGGTACCAATATTTTCTTAAACATAACGCCACCTCCAAATTTTTTCTATTTTTCTTTACGCAAAACTCTATAACTTTAATTCTACCTCTAATAGTATATATTCTTTATAAAGTTTTATATTCCTTCTATTTTTTTTCTTTTCTTTTGTTTTTTCTTTCAGAATATTTTACAGCTTTAGCACTTGGCTTTTTATCTTTACCTGCTAGCTCCATAGGAGTTGGATCTTCCTTGCCCCAACTTCCACCTTTTACAAAACGATAATACAATAGCATAATTGCTATAGCGGCCATAGGAACGCCGCCTACATAATATCGATATTCCAAAGGACTAGTAATAGTAAGAAAATCCCAGCCAATTATAGCTAGTGGTGTTAAAAAAATTTGACTGTAACGAGATAATTTTCCCGTTGTGCCAAATAACCAGATTATAAATGCATAAGCCACAAAGGCCATGGCAAAAGATACCATCGACATATAAATTAAAAATATAAAAAATTCCATTGTTAACCTCGCTAGTTAAATTTTTTGTTTTCGTCGCCTAACGGCTCATTTTTCTTAGGATCATTTTTAAACAAATCCACATTTTTCTTTACTTGCTCAATAGCATCACCATAAACCGTTTTAAAAGCACTCATATCTTTTGGCTTACCTGCCTTAAACCACTGATTGACAACTTTTCCCAAACCATAAGTCGTTCCCATGGCAATTGGTATTTGCATTGGTGCAAAAGGAATTAAGGTTAATGCCGTCTGCCCCACATAGGCAGCTCCTAGTGAACTCAAAATACTAATTGCTGCTGATTCTGTAACTTTTTCTTCATAAACTTGGCCCAACTTACAAATAAGATAAATTTGATTAGCTAAAAGCGCCATAGTTCCTAATAACGGCGCAACTACTATGACCCCAGCCCTTGCCGTTGCCCATTTGCAAAGAGCCTCCGCCTGTTCTTCTCGGACTTTATCATCAATAACGGTTACTTTAGCGCGCTCTTCCATTATAGTCCCTCTCTCTCCACAATAGCGTCCAAAATTTCGGCAGCTTTAAAAATAATAGGATTACATTTTCCTTTACCATGTCTATATTTTGCTTTTAGATTTTTACAATCAGTAAATTCTAATTCTTCTTGTAAGCTAGCAAGAAATTCTTTCCCCAACTCTTTTATCCTTGTGCTTTCATGAGCATTTTGATTAACATACAAATGGCTTAGAACCATAATAGCTCCGGTTGCTGCGCCGCAAATTCCCTCAACTCCCATGCCGCCGCCAAAGCCAGCTGATAATTTCAACGCTACCGGCGGTAATTTTAAATCATAAGCCCAAGAAGCGCCGTACACAATTTTTTCTGCGCAATTTAAACCCATAACGTCCCCATAACCATTTTCCAAGAGCTCCTGTAGCTTCAAGCTATTTCCTCCATTTTAAATGCTTTTATCTTACCTATTTACATATAAAACAAAAGCACTTGCTTTGCGCTATGCTTTTCACTTAGACACACCTGCAAACATGGCAAGTATTGCCTCTTCCAGGCATTCCCATTGCCGGCCGCCTTTGCGCATGTCCATATTAATTTGCGCTAAACTTATTAAACAATGTTTAAGCGCATTTAACGGGAACTTTTGACAGGTTGCCGTCAATAATTGTGCTGCATAAGGGTGCATTTTCAGTCTGGCGGCAATCATATCCTTTTTCTCTCCGGCATCAATAAGTTCGCGTACTTTACATAAACGTCTTATCTCAAAACTAATCCTAGATAAAGTAGGTATAAAATTTCCGCTGCCTTTTTTTTGTTCAATAGCTAACAATTCTAAAACCTTAGCAATCTTGCGTTCACTAATAGCATTCCCCAAAGCGAAGCCTGATACCTCCGGCAAATGTGAAAAAATTTCTGTAACGTCTTGTGCGGTCCAAATTTTACGCTGCCCGGCATAAAGTGCCAACTTTTCTATTTCTCCACGCAAAAGCAACAAGGGAACGCTTTCAGTAACAGACATATATTCCATAATAAGTGCCGTAGCTTGATACTCGAAGGTACAACCAAAACTTTTGGCTTGTTCTTCCAGCCAAGGTTTTAGGGAGTAGGATTTAATCGAGCTGCATTCTACTAATGTAGCAATTTTACTAATAGTTTTATAAAATATTAACCGCTTATCTATTTTACCACAAAGACAGACAACATGGGTGAATTCAGGAATATCTGTCAATATTTCTGTGAATTCCTTCAAATCTTTTTTGCGATTATCACTTATGCCATTGTCACCCTTTTTTTCTTTATCCAACAATTTAGGCTCTTTAATAATGACAAAGTTTTTTCCCGAAAAAAACGGATAAGTATTAATACCCTCACGCAGTGCAGAAAAGTTGACTTCTTGCTCAAACGTAAAAATCGACCTATCCTGTGTAGGCACTTCTTGAAAAATTTTGGCAGTCAAAATGCTCATTATACTGTCTTTATAGTAGGCTTCATCACCCCAAGCTATAATAAGGTTGGGAACAACGCCGCCATCACTTAAAGCACTAATAAATTTATCTGCAGTTATTAACATAAAATACACACACCTTTAAAAGCATTCTTTTTGATATCGATAACTATAACACTCATATTGTGAACCGTCAAAAACCACTTTAATAGCTCCTAGCTCATCAGTTCTGTAAGTTTTAATATTAAGTTGTTGCAGTTTATATAAAACTTCCGCCGACGGATGTCCAAAGGTATTATTTCTTCCCACTGATATAATTGCCGCCGACGGATTTACGGCTTGTAAAAACTCCCTTTCTGATGAACTGGGGGAGCCATGATGAGAAATCTTTAGTATTTGTGCCTTAATATTTTTTCCTGAAGCTCTTATTTCTGCTTCTCCCGTGGCATCACCTGTAAACACAATACTATTTTTGCCGTATCCCAGACGAACAATAGCGCAAGCTTCATTACCATTGTCAGTTTCCATAATTTGAGTTGGAGTATCTATTACTTCTATTATACAGTTTTCTAGGTGAATTTTCTGCCCCGGAACCATATTTATTTTCTTTATTTCTTCCCCTAGTGAACACAATAAGTTCTTAACCTCCGGAGATGGTTTTTCTATGGGTAACAGTACTGTATCTATTGGCACCAGCTGAGCCAACCTTGCGGCCCCGCCGGCATGATCCATGTGACCATGACTAAGCATAAGTACGTCTAGTTTTTTCACTCCTAAATAGCGCAATACGGGCATAACAATCCTTTCTCCTGTGTTAAAATTCCCTTTAAAACCACCAGTATCAATTAGTATGCTCTTTTTATCCGGAGTAAGAATTAAAGCACTATCTCCCTGTCCCACATCCAAAAAATATACTTCAAAACGCTGAGGCAAAAAATAAATTCCTGCCTGCTGTAACACCAACACCACAAAACATAATGCCGCACAAATTTTTCTTTCTTTTACAGAAAGATTGTGCAGAGGATAAAATTTGCCTACAATCCACAAAGCTAAATAATAGACAACCGCCATGAAAATCGGTGTTTTAGGTATAGCTATAGTAGCCCACTCCCAACTGGCTATCCATTTGGTAATATTTAAACAAGGCCCTAAAACAAAGCTAGCAATTATAAGTAATAACGTTCCCATAGGCGGCAGTATAAAACTTAAAACCAGGCCCACTAGTGTTATTATTAGCAATATTTCTATAAGGGGAACCACCACTATGTTGGCAAATAACGAACATGGTGAAAGTTGATGAAAGTAATAAACTAAAAAAGGAATTACAGCTATTTGTGCTGCCAGACAAACAGCTAAAGAGTCAACAATAAGCCCCGGCAATTTACTACTAATAGCCTTGCGGATTTGTGGCATTATATAAATTAAACCTGCCGTGGAAAAAAAGGAAAGTTGAAAACCAATATCTTGAATCCACAAGGGCTTATAACAAAGCATTACTAAAACAGCACCTGCTAAAACAGCACCCCTGTCTGCATCTTTGCCTAAACTTAGTCCAGCCAGCATAGCTATGCCCATAAGCACAGAGCGCAAAACCGGGGGAGAAAATCCACACAAAAGTGCGTACCCTGCAATAACTGTGGCTGCAACTAAAACAGCAATTTTCTGACGTACTTTAAAATAATTCATTGCGGCTAAAACAAACCCGATAAGTAGAGCTATATGACTACCTGACACAGATAAAATATGCACAATACCCGTAGCAGAAAAGCTATATACGATATCATTATCAATACCATCATAACCGCCTAGGACCATGCCTGCTAATACTGCGCTATCCCGACGACTCATAGCGTCATTAAGTTTTTCCCTCATTGCATAACCAACCTGGGCGATGTAGGCAAGCCATGGTTTTTCTATGGGTTCATAATAAAGACCTGTGGCTTTCACCGTCATTCTGCCACCTATATTATTTATTTTTGCCGCCAATTCACTATCAAATACTCCTGGATTAGCAAACCCTGTAATGGGCAAAAGTTTTCCTCTTACCTTAAGCAAACCATATGCCGGAAACTCTTTGTTTTCAGAAAATTTTCTCACAGATAAATTAACAATTCCTTGCGTATTAGTTTTTTTAGCGCTTACTTCTACCACTTTAGCTGCCAATTTCAGGTTGATTGTACCATCTTCTCTTTTTTTTACTGTACCCGGTACAATTTCCCCTTGTAAAGAAACTGTGTTATTTGTAAAATGCCCAATATAATTGCTTGGCACCGTCGCCCCAAGCATACCGTTAATTCCTCCTGCGGCAAATAAAAATAGAGTAGTAAAGCCCAAATAAGCCTCTTTCCTAAATTTTAAGAAAAAGGTGGCTATACTACTCACTAAAGCGAAACCAAATAAAACCTGCCACAATAAAAATGGTATATTACTTATGATACCCAAATAATCCCCTAGACTAAAAACAACCGCTCCTGCAAAAATAAAACTCATATCATACCTCCAGGAGTTCTTTCATAGAGTTGAACTTACTGGGGCCAATACCTGAAATTTGCATAATATCTTCGATAGCCTTAAATTTGTTTCTTGTGCGGTAGTTTATAATTTTATTTGCGGTGGAAGTCCCTACTCCCGGCAAAGATTCAAGCTCGGCTTGGCCTGCTGTATTTATATTGACTTTCTTTATGATACTGACCACGACTTGACTCTTATTTCCGGAAAATTCTTTGCTAATTAAGGTCGACTCTTCATACCCTGCAGCCTGTAATTTTTCTTTCTTTTGCTTCGCAGTTAAAAAAGGTACGTTAACCTGTGTACCGTCCTTGCATTTTTTGGCTAAGTTCACCTTGTTTTCGTTGGCATCTGCTGCCATGCCGCCGGCAACAGCAATAACATCTACGGCCCTAACTCCGGCGTCTACCTCATAGATTCCCGGATTTTTTACGGCTCCGCTTACATATACTTTTATCCCTTGCGGCTTCTCCGACTCTACAAAGCTGCTTTCTATTTTCACCTCACTTTCCTGCAATTTTTTGGGCATACTTTCCCACATGCTAAGCCCCAAGCATGTTAAAACGATTACACATATTGCTGCGATTTTCTTCTTCTCCCATTGCTCCATTTTTATCTCCTTTTAAAATAAAAATAGACCTCCGACAATAACACTTATAGCATTATAGAAGGAGGTCTGCATTAGCGTCGTTGTTTAGTGTGTGTGTGCAACCATATTCAATTTTTTTACCCTTTTACTACAATATTAACCAAACGTCCCGGCACAGCTATAATTTTAATAATTTGTCTGTTTCCGATTAGCTCTTTTATACTAACATCAGCAAGGGCCATTTTTTCCAACTCTTCTTTAGTCGTTTCAGAGGGAACTATTATACGGTCCCTGCCCTTACCATTTATTTGTAAGAGAACTTCTACTGATTCCACTTTCATAGCCTCTTCATCATATTTGGGCCACATTGCTTTATGAATAGGCATATTAGCATCAATTGTCTTATTCCATAATTCCTCAGTAATATGGGGAACAAAAGGAGTTAATAAGCGCAAGAGGGCTGAGATCGTTTCAAAAATCAAACCGGCATTAACCGTTTTTGCTTTATCTTTGTAGGCATACAAAGCATTAACCAATTCCATCATGGAACTGATGGCTGTGTTAAAATTAAAACGCTGCTCAATATCATCTGTAACTTTCTTGATACTGGTATGTAAAATTCTTCGTAATTCTTTATCCTCTTCATTTAAATTCGTGGTATCATATTCCGTCACTTTTTGTACTAATTGGTTTTCAAAATGAGCCACAATACGCCATACTCTATTTAAGAAACGGAAGGAGCCTTCAACCCCTTGATCGCTCCACTCTAATTCTCTTTCCGGCGGTGCTGCAAACATGATAAACAAGCGTGCTGTATCAGCGCCATACTGAGAAATTATTTCCTCAGGTGAAACAACATTACCTATGGACTTGCTCATTTTGGCACCATCTTTAATAACCATACCTTGCGTCAGCAAATTAGTAAAGGGTTCTCCTGAATCTACCAAACCAGCATCTCTCAACACTTTCATGAAAAAGCGAGAATAAAGCAAATGCAATATTGCATGTTCAATACCGCCAATATATTGATCTACAGGCGCCCAGTGATTAACTGCTTCTTTGCTAAAAGGTGCTTTATCATTTTTCGGATCAGTATATCTTAAATAATACCAAGAAGAACACAAGAAGGTATCCATTGTATCTGTTTCTCTTTTAGCCGGCCCTCCACATTTTGGACAAGTGCAATTCATAAAACTTTCAGAAGTAGCAAGAGGAGAAACATTACCGCTTTCAAATTTTACATCTTCGGGCAAACGTACAGGCAAGTCTTCCTCCGGTACTAGTACTTCACCGCACTTGGGACAATACATAACAGGAATAGGTGCGCCCCAATAGCGTTGACGGCTAATTAGCCAATCACGTAATCTATAATTTACACGACGGGTACCAATACCCAATTTCTCGACTTCATCACTAATAGCAACCATAGCCTCTGTATTGGTCATCCCATCAAATTTACCGGAATTAACCATAACACCATCTTCATCGTAGGCTTGAGT
>Ga0172378_10006937_pt1 | contig 10554 bp, 7 predicted proteins | sample GrowelOW332metaG_FD_119755 | JGI IMG/M metagenome (GOLD analysis project Ga0172378, IMG submission 119755) | Groundwater microbial communities from an aquifer near a municipal landfill in Southern Ontario, Canada - Pumphouse #3_1 metaG | ecosystem: Environmental > Aquatic > Deep subsurface >... | reverse complement strand
GATCAATTAAATCCTGATGATATAGTAATTGTAAATTCCGAGGGTATTAAACTAGCCGGAGCACGAACACCTTCTACCGAAATAAAAATGCATTTAGCTTTATATGCCACTAATCCTGAATTCCGTGCTATTGTTCATACACATAGTACTTACGCTTGCGCAGTGGCTGCTATGCGAGAAAATATACCACCTTTTATTGAGGATATGGTACAAGTTATAGGTGGTCCTATTAAATGTGCAAAGTATGCTGTTGCTGGTTCAGAGGCTTTGGCCAAAAATACTGTAGTTGCTATGAATGGTTCCAATGCAGCACTTTTAGCAAACCACGGAGCAATTTGTTGTGGTAAAACATTACGTGAAGCATTAAATATAGCGGATATTGTAGAAAAATCAGCTAAAATTTTTTGTGTTACCTCTTCTATGGGTGGAGGCGTATGCATTGATCCCAAAAATGTAAAAATAATTCGTTCTTTTTACAAAGAACATTATAGTAAAAGACAAGCAGGTGAAGAATATTGAGTTATGATATTGCTATTAAAGGCGTAGAAATAATTGCAGAAAAAGATATGGGGCTTTGTAATATTGGTATTTCAGGAAATAAAATTGCGTATATAGGTAGTGAAGAAATTGTCAGCAATAAAACCATCAATGGCTCCGGTCATATTGCTGTACCAGGTATGGTTAATGCACACACACATGCCGCTATGACTTTGCTACGAAGTTATGCTGACGATATGATACTTATGGATTGGTTGGAAAATAAAATATGGCCGGTTGAAGCTCTCATGACTAAAGCGGATATTTATTGGGGGACTATGCTGGCTGTAGTTGAAATGATAAAAAGCGGCACTACAACTTTCGCCGATATGTATGCGGATATGGAAAAAGTAGCAGAAGTTGTCGAAGAAACAGGAATAAGAGCCTCTTTAAGCCGCGGACTTATTGGTGTGGTTCCTGAGGCTGCTACAAAACTACAAGAGAATATTCAGCTATTTAAAGATTGGCATGGTAAAGCTGATGGACGCATTCAAGTTATGATGGGCCCTCATGCTCCTTATACTTGTCCACCTGAGTATTTAAAAAAAGTAATTGCTGCAGCCGGTGAACTTGGCTCAGAGATTCATATGCATTTGTCAGAAACTAAGAACGAAGTAAGCAACTGCCTTAAGGAATATGGAATGACGCCCATAGCGTTAATGGACAAATTAGGTATGTTTGAAGTGGGCACTTTAGCTGCTCATTGTGTTCATGTTACCCCGGAAGATATTCAAATCATGGCTAAAAAACATGTGCGTGTAGTACATAATCCTCAAAGCAATTTAAAACTCGCTAGTGGTATAGCGCCTATACCTGCTATGCTAGAAAACGGAATTACAGTTGCTTTAGGTACTGACGGAGTGTCTAGTAACAATAATTTAGATATGTTAGAAGAAGCAAGACTCGCTGCTTTTATACATAAAAATGCAACAGGCGATCCTACCGTCATCCCAGCGACTACTGCTTTAAAAATGGCAACTGTAAATGGTGCTCATGCTGTTGGTTTTAAAGATTTAGGCGAATTGAAAATTGGTCAAAAAGCTGATATTGTTCTTTATGATATGAACAAACCTTATTGGTATCCACGTTATGACCGTACTTCATCCTTTATCTATGCCGCAAATTCCAGTGATGCTGATACGGTATTGGTAGATGGCAAAGTTGTGTTAGAAAATGGTCAATTTTTAACTATTGATGTGGACAAAGTATACGCAGAGGCTAATAAATGCGCTGTGCGTTTAACAAAATAAAAGTTAGGAGTGAAGAAAAGTGGCGAAAATTCTTGATAAGCAATGTTTAGCTCCACAAGTTTACGAGTTCTTGATAGATGCACCTTTAATTGCACATAAATGCCAACCGGGACAATTTATTATTACCCGTGTGGATGAAAATAGCGAAAGAATACCTTTAACTATTGGTGATTTTGATAGGGAAAAAGGAACAATTACCCTAGTGGTACAGGCAGTAGGTAATACCACAAAACATCTTTGTGAAGATTTTGCTATTGGTGAGGAGCTTTTAGATATAGTTGGTCCTCTTGGTCACCCTTCAGAAATGAAAAAATTTGGTACAGTAGTTTGTATTGGTGGGGGGATAGGAGTCGCGCCTATTTATCCTATTGCACGTGCTTATAAAGCTTTAGGCAATAAAATAATTTCTATTATAGGTGGTCGAAATAAAGAGTTAGTTATGTGGAAAGAAAAAATGGCAGCAATTAGTGATGAATTAATCATTACTACCGACGACGGTTCTGCCGGTCATAAAGGTTTTGTTACCGATCCCTTAAAAGCTATGTTAGAAAAAGGTGAATTGCCGGATTTGGTTTTGGCCATTGGACCGGTAATTATGATGAAAAATGTAGCCTCTACTACTAAACCTTATAATGTACATACCACTGTCAGCCTCAATTCAATAATGGTTGATGGAACAGGCATGTGCGGTGGATGTCGAGTGCAAATAGGCAAAAAGAGCAAGTTTGCTTGTGTTGATGGCCCTGAATTTGATGGACATTTGGTAGATTTTGCTAATTTGGTGCAACGTCAACAAATGTATAAAACACAAGAAGCAGTGGAATATAGTTGTGGGGGGCATTGCAAATGCGTGGAGGACTAAGAAATCCTATGCCGGAACAAGCGGCAAATATTAGAAATAAGAACTTTGAAGAAGTTACCTTGGGTTACACGGTAGCCATGGCGGTGGATGAGGCTGAACGTTGCCTTAATTGCAAATCTCCTCGTTGCGTTGCCGGTTGCCCTGTAAATGTTGATATTCCTCAATTCATTCATGCCGTTGCGGAAAATGATTTTGATGATGCTATTAAGATTTTAAAAAATAAAAACAGCTTGCCGGCTATTTGTGGACGTGTTTGTCCACAAGAAACCCAATGCGAGGAAAAATGTATTCTAGGTATTAAAGGTGAGCCAGTCGCTATTGGACGTTTAGAACGCTTTGTAGCTGATTATGCAAGAGAAAAAGGTACTGATGTAGTAACTACAAGCAAGGCTAATTCTAAGACGCAAAAAATCGCCGTTGTAGGAAGTGGGCCTTCAGGTTTAACTGCTGCCGGAGATTTAGCTAAAATGGGCTATGATGTTACTTTGTTCGAGGCCTTACATGCTCCAGGTGGCGTACTTATGTACGGCATACCACAGTTTAGATTGCCCAAAGAGATAGTTAAGCATGAAATAAATCAACTTAAAGAGTTAGGTGTAAAAATACGAACCAATGTTGTTATTGGACGCACTTTTACTATTCATGAATTGCTAAACGAAGAAGGGTTCAGTGCTATTTATATTGGTACAGGAGCCGGTCTTCCTCATTTTATGGATATTTCCGGTGAAAATTTAAATGGCGTATATTCTGCTAATGAATTTTTAACTAGGGTAAATCTTATGGGCGCTTATAAATTTCCCCATGTTGCAACCCCTTTATATGTTGGTAAAAATGTTGCAGTAGTTGGAGCTGGCAATGTGGCAATGGACTCTGCTCGTACAGCTAAACGTTTGGGAGCTGAAAACGTTTATATAGTATATCGCCGTAGCGAAGAAGAATGTCCAGCTCGTAAAGAAGAAATTCAACATGCCCGTGAAGAAGGCATAGAAATGTATTTATTGAATAATCCCACAGAAATATTGGGCAGCGATACCGGTTGGGTCAAAGGGATTGAATGCATTAAGATGGAATTAGGAGAACCGGATGCTTCCGGTCGCAGAGCACCAATTCCTATTAAAGGCTCAGAATATGTTTTAAAAATAGATATGGTAGTTATGGCTATTGGTCAAGGTCCAAATCCTTTAATAAAGTCCACAACACCTGATCTGGTAACTAATAAACGTGGAAATATTACCGTAGAAGAAAATGAAGAAACATCTATCCCGGGAGTTTTTGCCGGCGGTGATATTGTCACAGGAGCAGCTACCGTTATTTCGGCCATGGGTGCTGGTAAAAAAGCGGCCTTAGCCATTGATGAATACCTTAATAATAAATAACGTGAGCAAAAAACCAGTTGCTTTGCTGAGGCCAATGCCTCAGGCATTGATAACCTTATGATATTTGCAAGCATTACAAAATAAAGGACGGAAATCAATGATAAAAACCAATAAATTATTTGCGTTTACAGTCGCTGTGCTCATGAGTTTTGCTCTTTATGCACATGCTGCAGAACAGAACACTTTTCAGCCTGAAAGTGGGGGATATCACTTAGAACTTCCAGCCGACAGAGTAGAAATTTATCGTACAACTAAAGGTATTCGTTATATAGAAGGCACACAGCTAATTAATACTGATATTTATCCTTTGCCTAATTTTCTTGCTGTTCCCATGAAAAATTATTCCGAACAACAAATTTCTGATTTCGAAAAATTTATTTCTCAAATTGAAGATTATGCTGGGTTTACTTTAAAAAAATCTAGTTTAACTCAAAGTTCTAAAAATGTTAGCAATAAATTTGCGCCTAAACTGGTTTTAGATGAAAAAGGGTATGCTTTTACCTTGCAACCACCGGCCAATTCCAGCATTGTTCGTGATTTTATTGTCGGTAAAGCTTACCAATTGAGCAATGATAGACTGCTTGTGGTGCGCGTTAGTGCTCCTGAAAAGGATAGGGTCCTTGCTCAGAATACTCTCAATGTTTTGACTCATAATTTTAAAATTTCCAAGCCCAAATATATCGATAACAATATAATTAAAGCCAAAAATTTAAACTATGAAATAACCTTGCCCAGTGGTTGGCACGCTTTTACCATGCTGGCAGACAACATTATTATGGCTAAATCACTAAGTAGCGTACACAATGACGAAGCTCTGATTCGTTCTTTTAAGACCAAATCATTTACTGCTTTAGCAAATGCTGATGCAAAGAATATGGCAACAAAAGCAAGCGAATTCGTGGAGAAAATAACAAAGTTTACGCCAAACGTGAAAGTTATTAAACATGAATCTATAGTTGCAAATGGTATTAACGGTATTATTATAGAATCGACAGAGTTGGTTAACTTAAAAAAAATCTTCGTAGTAAATGCATATTTTTTTGCTAAAGATGATTCTGCATATCAAATTAAGTTTACAACTGATGATACAATTAACTCTGATATAAAAATCAATGCTTTTAAAAATGCTATTAAGAGTTTTCAAAAAACAATTAAATAAACATCTACTTCATAATGAACAAATTATAAGGGATAACGAAACGTTTGTTTTGCTATCCTTTATAATTTTTACGCCTTATTTTACATAATATATATTATCGGACGTTAAATGCGAACGAGTGTTTGACACTTTTAAGCGATACTGCTATACTATCTTTAGATAAAAGAAAATTTTCGGAGGGTTATGTTATGAAAAAAAATACTTCTGCTACAACTGAAAATGCCGAAATGTTACTTACTGCTCGACAAAAACAGATTCTAGCTTTCGTTCGCGAATATATCTATTCCAAAGGATATCCACCTGCTGTCCGTGAAATCGGCACAGCTGTTGGCTTGTCTTCTAGTGCTAGTGTTCATGCCCATTTACACAAATTAGAAGCAGCCGGTTTTTTATCCCGTGATCCTTCAAAACCAAGAGCCCTCGAGTTAACACAGGAAGCTTCATGGCGACAAAAGACACTAGTCCCCGTCCCTCTCGTTGGCAATGTTCATGCTGGGCAACCCATTTTAGCGGTGGAAAATATTGAAGAAACCTATCCTATTCCTTTTGATTTATTAGGCTGTAAAGAAGATGTTTTTATGTTGGCAGTAATTGGCGATAGTATGGTTGGAGCTGGAATTTTGGATCATGATTACGTTGTTGCCCGTAAGCAAAGCTATGCTAACAATGGTGATATAGTAGTTGCCCTTATTGACGACGAAGAGACCACTATAAAGCGTTATTTCCGAGAACTTAAACAAATACGCTTGCAACCGGAAAACGACGCTTATCCGGCAATTTTGGGCACGGACAATATTCAAGTTATGGGAAAAGTTATAGCGGTGTTTAGGATGCTATAGTTAAAATAAAAACAGCCATGCTATGGGTGAAAAATCACCCATAGCATGGCTGTTTTTATTTTGGTGATTTCTCACCCATAGATAATATAATATTTTTAAATGAATATAACAGGTCAAGAAGTTGACCTGTTGGTGATTAAAATTTAAAGACAATTCTACTAAAATACGTAATTTTCTCTTTATAGCTCTTAAATGCTCTTTTTTATAGGTACAAACGTTAGGACCCCCTAAATAAAAACGCTCAGAACGCAAATTTGGAGGTCCATTCCTGAGAGCCCTGTAAAAATGCGCCTCTCAGGGTTTTAGCGGAAAAATATAGCAAATTCCACTTCAAAGAGCTCTAAACAGGACAAGAAAGTGAATTTTTTTTTACACTGATACATTTTACTTATAATGACCAGAATGATCATCTTCACTTGTGAGCATACCATTAATTAAATAGATAAACCCCTTCCTAAAATTATTCCATTTCTGAAACAATTCTAGCGGCTTCCATAATAGCTAAACGGCCATGTTCAAAGGTTAGTCCACCTTGAAAATAAACGTTATAAGGTTCTCGTAAAGGACCATCACAACTAAGCTCAATAGAAGCACCTTGAACAAAAGTTCCTGCTGCCATAATGATCTCGTCTTGGTATCCGGGAATCATTGCTGGCACAGGGGAGACATGGGCGTCTATGGGAGAATTAGCCTGAATAGCTACACAAAAATCACATAGTTTTCTTCTGCTGCCTAGGGTTATAGCTTGAATAATATCACTTCGCGCTTCATTGGGTTCGGGAGACACTTTGTAGTCCATAGCTTGAAAAACAGCAGCAGCAAAAATAGCAGTTTTAACTGCTTGTAAAACAACATGCGGAGCCAAGAATAACCCTTGATAAAATTCCCGAGCAGTGTCACCTAAAGTTGCCCCCATTTCTGCGCCTAGCCCAGGAGCCGTTAGTCGGTAAGAAGCTGCTTCTACTAAATCTGCCCTTCCTGCAATATAACCACCGGTAGGCGCCAGTCCCCCACCAAGATTTTTAATTAATGATCCTGCCACTAAATCGGCGCCCACTTCTGTAGGTTCTTGTTTTTCCATAAATTCACCATAACAATTGTCTACAAAGCAAATACAGTTAGGATTAACCGCTTTAACTGCAACGCAAATTTCACCTATTTCAGCGATGCTTAAAGTTTTACGCACACTGCTATAACCACAGGAACGTTGGATATGCACTAATTTGGTCTTAGAATTAATAGCGGCTTTCAAGGCTTGAAGGTCAACTATTCGGCCAATCATCGGTATTTCTTTATAGGTAATACCCATATCTATCAGGGAACCTTGAGTTTTTACAGGTGAACCAATAATTGTTTGCATAGTATCATAGGGGGCTCCGGTTGCTGCAATTAGCTCATCTCCCGGTTTTAAATTTCCTAAAAGTGCCACAGCTAATGCATGAGTTCCTGAAACAAACTGTGATCGTACTAAAGCTGCTTCTGTTTTGAAAATATCAGCATAAATTAAGTCTAAATTATCTCGACCCACATCACAGTAGGCATAACCGGTGGTTGGTTTCAGATAGTAATCGGCTACTTTATACTTACGAAATGCGGACATAACTTTTTTTGTATTAAAGAGGGCTGCTTCTTCATATTGTTTTACGCAATTATTAACTGTTTCTAAAGCCTTACGTTCTAATTGTTCATAATTAAGCATTAATTAATATCTCCTATTTTTCTATATATTCATCATATTTTTTAGCTATTTCTATGGGTAGGCGTACTTTTAAAGCAACACCTGCTTCGACATAGGTTTCTTCTAATACTGTTGCAATTTCATGAAAATGAGCTGCTTTACCTGTTTCGCTATAAGGAAAGAGTAAATTAAGTTCAACAGTGTGCATTTGTAAGTTCTCTACAATAAGCTCTAACAGGGCGTTTAATCCTAGGCCTTTCTTGGCAGAAATACAAACGCTATTTTCTTTTTGCGCCAACCTTACAAGTAATTCACTATTTTCCGGTAATTTATCCACTTTATTAAAAACAGTAATAATATTTTTTTCATCTGCGCCAATGTTTTTGAGTACTTCATAGACCGCATCACTTTGCTCTTTGTACAATTCATGACTCACATCTATGACATGCAATAAAAGATCTGATTCATTAACTTCTTCCAGTGTTGAGCGAAAAGCAGCGACCAACTGGTGAGGTAGCCTTTGTATAAAGCCTACAGTATCGGTTAACACAGCTTCTTGTTTATCAGGAAGTGCTAGCTTTCTAGTGGTAGGGTCCAAAGTTGCAAACAATTGATCTTGTGCGTAGATATCAGAAGCTGTTAACGTGTTTAATAGGGTCGATTTTCCTGCATTTGTATAACCCACTAAACTAATAGTCGCAATTCTATTTTTATTGCGCTGATTACGATGTAAGGTACGAATTGCTTTTATCTTATCAATATTGTCATTAATAAATGTAATTTTATCACGTATACGACGGCGATCAACTTCTAATTTAGTTTCCCCGGGACCTCTGGTTCCAATACCACCGCCTAGACGGGAAAGGCTTAATCCTTGTCCGGAAATACGAGGTAAGGTGTATTTTAGTTGGGCAAGCTCTACTTGCATTTTGCCTTCGCTAGTATAGGCTCTTTGAGCAAAAATATCAAGAATAAGGCCTGTTCTGTCCAAAACACGAACTCCTATAGCACGTTCTAAGTTGCGTTGTTGTGCAGGCGATAGTTCATCATCAAAAATACATAAATCAATGTTTTCCTGCTGGGCATAGAGAGCTAACTCCCCTACCTTCCCTTTGCCAACAAAGTAAGCTGGATCAGGTTTTGGTCGTTTTTGAAAAAATTTTTCAACTACCAAAGCACCAGCTGTATCCGCTAATTGTTTTAATTCTTCTAGAGAATCCTCAGGAGTCCAAGCACATTTACTGTTTCCCCACTCTAGAGAAACTAAAATTGCTCTTTCTTGGACTGGCACTAAGGCAGTACTTGACGTTTCTTTATCCAAAATACGCTCTAAAGTACTAATTATGTTAGGAAAATAAAATTCTTCAGCATCTTTTAAACTGAGAGGCCCATATTCATCACAAGTTAACTGTTTGTTTTCATCAAGGCCGGTAATCATACCAAAAGAAACTACTGATTTAGAAAAATCAGGACCGATAACACCAATTGTAACCATGGCATCGAAACGACTATTTTTAAGTGCAGAATAATCTACTCCACTTAAAGCACTATTTCCGCCTAAATGAGTATGAACACAACGAATACCGCTTAGACGAGATTGGCTGCGTTTACCATCGAAATCAGGAAGCTCAACGCTACTAGTGTTTCCTATGGTTATGCTAGTTATCGTTCCATCTCTGGCAATATAAAGAGAAATTTCTTTATTTATAAACTCGGAAATATCTGCGAGTTTCATGGCCATTTCAGCAGAAATTAGCTGCCCTGGATAAATAGGCATTTCATATATTTTTTTTATTTCATCTAAAACAGTTTCTTTAATGCCTTTTATATTACCAAAAATTTCAGACATAGTATGCTCCTTTGAATTTGCATTATTAAGTTAAGGAATTCACTGCTCCTACTTATTGTGTAATTATAACACAATAAAAGAAGGTATTGCTATACGCAATACCTTCTCCTAGGATACTTACTTATTATTTGGCTTTAGCAGGTTCAATGTTAACTTTATAGCCTTTAATAGTGTTTCTGTGCATTACAGCTAAAACTTTTTCCGCTGCATCTGCAGGAACTTCTACGAAACTAAATTTATCGTAAATGTTAATAAGCCCGATGTCTTTGCCTTGAATATCAGCTTCGATTGCTATTGTTTGCACAATATCTTTAACTGTTATCTTTTGGCTGCGGCCAATATTAATAAACATACGAACCATACCTGGACGTCCACCTGTGTTATCAAGGTCAGCTGTAGAAGAACCTCTAATTTCAGCAGGAGCCTCTAGAGCCTTTACGCCTTCTTGCATCAATTTTAAAGCAGCAGCAGCGATTTCTTCTGCATTATAGTCCTTCTTCAAAGTATCAACAATGCTCATATAATCGGTGTAATTAGCTTGATCTAAAACACTTTGCATTTTGGAAACAATCTGCTCTCTTTGGCGTTCTAAAACATTGGCATCAGTAGGCAACTGTCTACGGACGATTTTTGTTTTTACGGTGCGTTCAATTAATTTTAATTGACGGAACTCTCTTGGTGTAATAAAAGTCATAGCAATACCGGTATTACCGGCACGGCCGGTTCTGCCGATACGATGTACATAACTTTCAGGATCTTGAGGAATATCAAAATTTACTACATGGGTTATATTATCTATATCTAATCCACGAGCAGCTACATCAGTAGCGATTAAGATATCTGTATTACCTGAACGGAATTTTTTCATTACGCGGTCACGTTGATTTTGACTCAAATCGCCATGTAAGCCTTCTGCTAAATAGCCACGTGTTCCTAAAGATATTACTAATTCATCCACGCCTTTTTTAGTACGGCAGAAAATAATCATTTTGCAATTAGTTGCT
>Ga0172378_10006936_pt1 | contig 10557 bp, 12 predicted proteins | sample GrowelOW332metaG_FD_119755 | JGI IMG/M metagenome (GOLD analysis project Ga0172378, IMG submission 119755) | Groundwater microbial communities from an aquifer near a municipal landfill in Southern Ontario, Canada - Pumphouse #3_1 metaG | ecosystem: Environmental > Aquatic > Deep subsurface >... | reverse complement strand
TTGGTCTATCCTCGGTCGGTTACTTATATGTGCATGGTCGGATTGCCGGAATCAGTGGGCTGATCAGTCAAATTTTAAACCCTCAAAGCGTCTTTAAAACCCCAGCACTTTGGTTTGTCTTAGGGCTAATTGTCGTGCCTTTTTTTTATGCACCATCGACAGTGACTGAAATTGAACTTGAGACAACACCATGGATGATGATTGTTGCAGGCCTGTTGGTGGGTTTTGGTACACGGCTTGGTTCGGGGTGTACCAGTGGGCATGGGATTTGTGGCATCAGTCGTTTATCCAAACGTTCGATCGTGGCGACGATGACCTTTATGGCAGCAGGATTCTTAACAGTTTACAGCATGCGTCATATTCTAGGAGCAGCCTAGTATGAAAAATATTTTGGCCTTTATTTTTGGTAGTTTATTTTCTGTTGGGTTGATGTTCTCAGGGATGTCGAATCCACAAAAAGTATTAAACTTTTTAGACTTATTTGGTCATTGGGATGCCAGTTTGGCTTTTGTGATGTTGGGTGCAATTGCAGTGGCTTTTATTCCTTTTCAAATGGCTGTACGCCGTGCTCATGCTAAAACTGTATTTAATCAAATGATTGATCTACCTAAAAATAATCACATTGATAAAAAATTAGTCAGTGGAGCAGTCTTGTTTGGTATTGGTTGGGGAATCGCAGGGATTTGTCCAGCGCCAAGTTTAACTTTGATTGGTTTGGGTCACTATGAAGCACTGTATTTTATTGTGGCTATGTTGTTAGGTATGACCATTCATCGTAAATGGTTAGAGCATTAATTGATGCAATCACATGTCTAGGCATTTATTTCATGCATAGAATTGTTTATGTATCGATTGAATTTTCATCAATTTTTCATTATTTTAAACCTATTAAAATAAAGAGCTCACTAGAGTAGAGTATATGACCTATTCCCATCATGCAGAACGGCATTATCTAGAGCGAGCAGGTTGGTTACGTGCTGCTGTATTGGGCGCCAATGATGGCATTATTTCTGTGACCAGTTTAGTGGTGGGTATGGCAGCCACTGGTGCATCGAGCCAAGTGCTTTTAATCACTTGTATTGCAGGTTTAATCTCAGGTGCTGTGTCGATGGCAGCGGGTGAATATATTTCGGTTAAATCACAGCAAGATATTGAAGACAATGATCTGAAGATGGAAGCACGTGAACTAGACTTGCATCCAGAGCATGAACTCAAAGAATTAACACAAATTTATATTCATCGCGGACTTACCCCTGAATTGGCCCATCAAGTGGCTGAACAATTGACGCAACATAATGCTTTGCAAGCCCATGCGCGTGATGAAATAGGTTTGCTCGAACAAACGGCAGCGCAACCGCTTGTTGCAGCAGGCTCCTCAGCATGTGCATTTACACTCGGTGCACTTTTTCCTTTGCTATCTATTTTGGTGTTACCAGACGCCTATTTGGTACAAGGAATCATGTGGGTCGGTGTGATCAGCCTTGGGCTGATGGGAGCTGTTGCAAGTTATATCGGTGGTGGTCAACCTTATCGTGGTGCACTACGGGTGATGTTATGGGGCGTTGCCGCGGTGTGGTTAAGTACATGGATTGGCTCTTTGTTTGAAGTCGCGGTTTAAACACCTGTTCCAATTAAATAATAGTTTGCACCAGCTTAGCCTATGATTAGGCATTGAAGGGAGCTAAGCACTTACATACCCTTGTTTAAATAATCAAGTTTGAAGAAGAAGCTGTTACACTGTGCGGCTTCGGGTCTGTATTGTAGCTGACACTTTGTCAGCTAAGTAAAAGACCAAGGATCAAACCATGATTGTTGTTCATGTTAAGGACATCGCACAACAAGCCAAACACTTTACTTTGTATGAGCAAATTGATATTGGGTTGCAATATGCGCTCAAAGCCAATCCCACAGATCCTGATTTAGCCCAAGCCCGTGCGTGGTTTTGGGTTGCAGCAAATCACTATGATTCCTTTTTAGCGCATTATTATTGGGCCATCACTTGGCATGAGTTTAGCGCGCAAGATTTCCCTAAAGAAATTGAGTTAATTCAGCTTAAACAGATTGCAGCAGAAGGGCAATTGGCCGCCATTTATATGCTGGGTCTATTTTATGAAACAGAAGATACTGTGTTAGCAATTGAATACTACCGTTATGCAGCTGAGCGAGATTTTTACCCTGCAATCAATAATTTAGCCGATAAATATGAACATGGTTTAGGGATGCGTCAAGATTTAGAGCAGGCAGTGGCCTTATACTTACGTGCAGCCGAGCATAACATTGCTGCAGCTGAATGGAGTTTAGGCCTACTCTATGCCTATGGTACAGGGGGCGAACAGGATCATCAATTGGCTTGTTATTGGTTGCAACGCGCCGATCAACACGGTTGGCAAGGTGCAGATGACATGATTGCTGATTTGCAACGCAACAGCTGCTATTGTTAGCCACAGTGGTATATATTCGGCTCAGTGGGTGAGCAAACATCCACAGCTTAATTGTGTAAATTGAAGTCATCATAGTCTTTATATAAATTTGAGCCTAAAGACAAAAAGAGCAGCAACTTACATGAGTTTTTATACAGACTCTTTCATGTAGGTTGTGAAATATATGTGAATTTAATCAAAAAGATACGAAATATAGTTGTTGTTATTTCGCCCATTTTTATCTATTCTTTTTAGTGAAGAAGTTACATGTTCACTTCCTCTTTTTGTCCCATACGCCCCCCAAAAGTATGGGATTTTTTTTATCAGGATGATTTGTTCAATGCACAGTAAAGCGTATATATTCCGACAACAACAACTCTTGGTTGATCAAGATTTTCAATTGCCTACTGCTGAGCCTTTAGACACTGATTTGCAGTTAGAGGCGACAGCGATTGCCCGCGATGCTGCATTAGATGAGCCTGTGCCTGTTGGCTATCAATTTGTGCCGATTCGTCAATTGGTACAAGTGTGGACAATAGAAGAATTTCAACAGGCCAGTCGTGCGGTGCAATTGTTGGAGTGGCGGCGTAATCATCAATTTTGTAGTCGTTGTGGACATGCAACCCAACAACACGCTACCCAGTATGCTATGAGCTGTACGGCTTGTGGTTATAACCAATATCCACGTGTTAATCCTTGTGTGATTACCATTATCACCCGTGATGATGACCAAATTTTATTGGCAAGAAATGTACGTCATCCCACCATGTACAGTTTAATTGCCGGCTTTGTGGAAGTCGGTGAAACACTAGAAGAAGCAGTGCGCCGTGAAACCTTAGAAGAAGTGGGATTAGAGATTGACCATATTGAGTATTTAGCCAGTCAGCCATGGCCATTTCCAAGTAATTTAATGTTGGCTTTTAAGGCACAATATGCAGGCGGTGATATCAAATTGCAAGAAAGTGAACTTGCAGATGCACAGTTCTTTAAATTTGATCAATTACCTGAAATTCCATTTAAAGGCAGTATTGCTTACGCCATGATTAAACATGTTATTGAAGGCAGTAAAGTGGCAGATGATACGCATAAATGGTTATAAAAAAATAGGAGATCACATCGGTCTCCTATTTTTGCTTTAAGCTTGGATTAAAAGTCAGCAGTGTCATATAAATGTGACATGCGCTTTTGTTTGGTGCTCAAATAATCTTGATTAAATAGATTTAATCCTACAGTCAGTGCAACGCGATCAACGACATTGATCCCTAAGTTTTTGAGTGCATCAAGTTTTAGTGGGTTATTGGTAATGAGTTTGACGCTGTGTACATTTAAATGATCAAGCATAATTTTACACATATCATAACGGCGTGCATCGGCGGGTAAATTCAGCAATAAATTGGCATCGACTGTGTCATGCCCTTGATCTTGTAAGGCATAGGCACGAATTTTGTTGCTTAAACCAATACCACGTCCTTCTTGGCGTAAATATAAAATCACGCCACGTCCAGCATCCGAAATCATTTGCATGGTGTTATGCAACTGCGGGCCACAGTCACATTTTAATGAACCAAAGGCATCACCCGTAAGACATTCTGAATGAATACGCACCAATATCGGTTTGTTAGAGGGTGTATCTAAGCCTTTAGACAGGGCTACATGTTCTTCGCCGGTTGTAGGATCTTGAAAGGCAACAATGTCGAAATTGCCAAAAGCTGTTGGTAAGCGTGCTTTAGAAATAAACTGTATCGCCATGGCTATATCCATTTTGAGTAAAAAATGAGATGAAAAATGTCATCTTGGCTCAATTCGCATGATGAAAGCTGCTTAACCCTAATCTGGTCTTAAAAATTTACATGACTGCGAATGACAAAGATCTGTTTGTGCAATAAAGAGCATAAGAATGCCTGAGTGAATTTTGTGTGAATGAAGAGGTGTGATACAGATAAGATCGCTATGTCCTAAGATAAGGAGGCTTTTCGTTGTTGATTTATTTTTAATTTTTTGAATAAAAATCACATAACAAATATTTACCAAGCATCACACACTCAATTTTATGTTTGATCAGGGCAAAGCAGCTGATTTATCTTCAAAAAATGAGCATGAAAGATGATTGTCACCTTTATCAGTTAGTGTGAAAAAAAGCGATTTCATGTACACGGCTATACGTGATGCTTTTGCTGAGCGTATTGGTGATAACATCAGGAATTGCAGACTTATGTCATGATTTTGGAAAAGCCGATGATTTATTTCAAGTGAAATTAGCCCCAAACACTAAAACTGAAAAGCATTATGAAACCTACCGCTATAAATGAGTTGCCCTCAAAATATTTGCAGCCTTTGTTGCAGATCAAAGTGATCAACAATGGCTTACAAAATGAGAAACTTGAGAAGATTGCAATGAAAATAAATGGCTTGAAAAATTATCAGAAATTCGTCTAAGATCAAAAAGGGTTGCTTGTCTGATTGCTATTCATCATTTAGGTATGTATCCTTTTTTGAAGATCATCCAACGTGACTCAATATACAGAAATCAGGCTAATCGCAATCTGAAAATCAGGTTTTTAGCAGCTATGGATTAAGTTCGGTGTCCTCTGTACGTGAATTTTGCCCCAATTTTTTTATACTCTTTAACAGCTTAATAAAATCAATAGGTTATGATGGTGATTTAAAACTTGGGTCTTTTATAGGATTTATGGGTTAAATCACTGTTATATCTTTCTTTTTTGTGCTAATTTTACTGTTCACTGCCATATAGGCAGCTTAGAAAAAGCAAATATGTGCCAATCGTAAAAAGTATTTGTTCACTGCCATATAGGCAGCTTAGAAAGAAAAAATTATGGATGATAGTTGTTGCAATTCGTTCACTGCCATATAGGCAGCTTAGAAAAATGGCAGGTGGCTGGCGCAAAGCTCGACAAGGTTCACTGCCATATAGGCAGCTTAGAAAGATTAATCCGGTGACAAGTGTGCCGTATTTCGGTTCACTGCCATATAGGCAGCTTAGAAAATCCCATGCCTGTATCCGCAGGCACCAAGGTGGTTCACTGCCATATAGGCAGCTTAGAAATGTTTCGCGTTCAATCGCAAACGCTACGCAGCGTTCACTGCCATATAGGCAGCTTAGAAATAAGAAGTTTTGAAGATCAAATTTTGGTATAGGTTCACTGCCATATAGGCAGCTTAGAAAATTATAAATTACCATTTATGTTTAATTTGAGAGTTCACTGCCATATAGGCAGCTTAGAAAACGCAAGTTTCTAATGCTTCTGCTCTTACTGAGTTCACTGCCATATAGGCAGCTTAGAAAGTTTTCAATAAGCCAACCGGCACCAGCAATAAGTTCACTGCCATATAGGCAGCTTAGAAAAAACGTTTGCGGGGCACAGATAAGCTTTTAGAGTTCACTGCCATATAGGCAGCTTAGAAATGCTTAACTTGAATCCAATACGGTTCGGAATGGTTCACTGCCATATAGGCAGCTTAGAAATAGCTAAAGCATTAGAAAAAGGCCGTGAGCAAGTTCACTGCCATATAGGCAGCTTAGAAATTCACTTGGATAAACAATCCCACCACTTGTGGGTTCACTGCCATATAGGCAGCTTAGAAATGCTGATGCACAGATGCCATCAATAAACATATGTTCACTGCCATATAGGCAGCTTAGAAAAGCATCCCGTCAATATCCGTGGATGCGTTAGGGTTCACTGCCATATAGGCAGCTTAGAAAGGGTGCTGCGATAGAGGTGTCGTCAAGTGGCAGTTCACTGCCATATAGGCAGCTTAGAAAGATATCATCAAGCGCTTTATCGAGTACATCAAGTTCACTGCCATATAGGCAGCTTAGAAAGATTACATCACGGTATGGAGCCGCCGTCGCTTGTTCACTGCCATATAGGCAGCTTAGAAATCTTAAAACGATGGGTTGACCGTTTAAATTATGTTCACTGCCATATAGGCAGCTTAGAAAACCAGCATTGATACCTTTGCCATCAATTACAAGTTCACTGCCATATAGGCAGCTTAGAAAGACAGACTTACCGACAGCATCGCTTACACCAGGTTCACTGCCATATAGGCAGCTTAGAAAGGCTTTTTGTGGGTTCTAAGTCTAAAGGGCGTGTTCACTGCCATATAGGCAGCTTAGAAATGCACCGCAAGCAGGATCACTAAATGACAAATGTTCACTGCCATATAGGCAGCTTAGAAAAGATAAGTCGACAGGCAGACCCCCTAAATTAATGTTCACTGCCATATAGGCAGCTTAGAAAACAACAGTGGTCGCAGAAAGGTGAGAGTGTTGGTTCACTGCCATATAGGCAGCTTAGAAACAAAGCTTTGTAGCACCCCAAGCATCGTTTGGGTTCACTGCCATATAGGCAGCTTAGAAAGAAGAATGAAGCCGCACGATAACGCAGCATTTGTTCACTGCCATATAGGCAGCTTAGAAATGATGAAGCATTCCAGGTGGCCACAGATGGTAGTTCACTGCCATATAGGCAGCTTAGAAAATATAAAACATCGATACGAGTACGTTCAATATGTTCACTGCCATATAGGCAGCTTAGAAAATCCGTTTTGACCGTATGTAACCTCATAATTTGTTCACTGCCATATAGGCAGCTTAGAAATGCTTATCAGCCTTAGGCATTGTATAACCTTTGTTCACTGCCATATAGGCAGCTTAGAAAAGCGATATAAGCAAGCGCACTTTCAAAAACTTGTTCACTGCCATATAGGCAGCTTAGAAAGTATTAATGATGCGGCACTTGCCAAAGAGGCTGTTCACTGCCATATAGGCAGCTTAGAAAACAGCTCGGACATTGCTCAACAAAGGCAAATAGTTCACTGCCATATAGGCAGCTTAGAAATAGAACAACAAGAATGGCTAAAAACACTTTAGGTTCACTGCCATATAGGCAGCTTAGAAATTGTGTATTAAATTCAGATTCAACCAAATCGAGTTCACTGCCATATAGGCAGCTTAGAAATGTATTTAGTTTGTCGAAGATAGATAAAGATAGTTCACTGCCATATAGGCAGCTTAGAAATTTTTGTTTCTGCTGCTTTGCGCTCTGCTGCTGTTCACTGCCATATAGGCAGCTTAGAAAACACGTTATTCCGCATAGCCAATATTTTTTAGGTTCACTGCCATATAGGCAGCTTAGAAATTCCGCTTTTGCCTTATGTGCTTGCTGGCGTTGTTCACTGCCATATAGGCAGCTTAGAAATGTTTCACCAAGACGGCAAATTTCATCAAGTTGTTCACTGCCATATAGGCAGCTTAGAAAAAGTGGCGGTACTGCTGTTTTGACGGCTGATGGTTCACTGCCATATAGGCAGCTTAGAAACATATAAGCCAAAAATATACTTCTCATGGTAAGTTCACTGCCATATAGGCAGCTTAGAAAATTTGCCACATTAGACAAATCACCCTGCACATGTTCACTGCCATATAGGCAGCTTAGAAAACCGATTGCGATGCCGCAGCATGTTGCAATCAGTTCACTGCCATATAGGCAGCTTAGAAAACCAACGCCACCCACTACAGCGGCCACACCCGGTTCACTGCCATATAGGCAGCTTAGAAAAATATGATTTACATGACCCCAATGACCCTAAAGTTCACTGCCATATAGGCAGCTTAGAAATTAAATCGTATTTAAGACGTTGTAATTCGTAAGTTCACTGCCATATAGGCAGCTTAGAAAAGTTTGCCAGGAAATTCAGGCAAAATTTTAACGTTCACTGCCATATAGGCAGCTTAGAAAACCAACACCCAATAATTAAAAGTGATCGAGAAGTTCACTGCCATATAGGCAGCTTAGAAAGTTGACCAGCTTAAAGGTGCAATTAACATCTTGTTCACTGCCATATAGGCAGCTTAGAAATTGAGAATTGAATTAAGCGCATGGTTTAAAACGTTCACTGCCATATAGGCAGCTTAGAAATTATTAACAACAACGGTTCCAGAGTTAGCAATGTTCACTGCCATATAGGCAGCTTAGAAAGTAAAGACATTTTAGAAATAAAGGGGTAACAGGTTCACTGCCATATAGGCAGCTTAGAAACATCTAACATTTGTTCTTGCACGGCAGGTGATGTTCACTGCCATATAGGCAGCTTAGAAATGTGCAAACTCAATCGGTGTAGCACGCTTAAAGTTCACTGCCATATAGGCAGCTTAGAAAAACAAACAAACTAGGTAAAACTAGCGGATACAGTTCACTGCCATATAGGCAGCTTAGAAAACATATATAGTTCATTCTTAAATAAATATTTAGTTCACTGCCATATAGGCAGCTTAGAAAACTGCGTCTTGATATAAACAATTATACAGACGGTTCACTGCCATATAGGCAGCTTAGAAAAGCGCGCGCGTGATGCTCAAAGATTTTGTGTGGTTCACTGCCATATAGGCAGCTTAGAAATTTGACTTCTAAGCCATCAGCACGAATTTTCGGTTCACTGCCATATAGGCAGCTTAGAAAGTACTGTTTACCAGCTTGGGTAATGGATTGAAGTTCACTGCCATATAGGCAGCTTAGAAATTAGCAGTGAGTCCGATCTTCAAGATTTGCAGGTTCACTGCCATATAGGCAGCTTAGAAATGTATTCTAACAAGTCGCCCACTGCGTCTTGAGTTCACTGCCATATAGGCAGCTTAGAAAATTGTCTACATCATCCTGAGTAACAACATGATGTTCACTGCCATATAGGCAGCTTAGAAAGAGTATATTAAGCACGTAACGCCCAGCCAATTGTTCACTGCCATATAGGCAGCTTAGAAACTACAGCAAATATTAAAAACCCTCGATTGAGGGGTTCACTGCCATATAGGCAGCTTAGAAATAAACGTTTTGCACCTGCGACCAGATCACTTTGTTCACTGCCATATAGGCAGCTTAGAAATCCCACTCCACACCGCCTTGGCCGGTTGGCGGGTTCACTGCCATATAGGCAGCTTAGAAATCCCACTCCACACCGCCTTGGCCGGTTGGCGGGTTCACTGCCATATAGGCAGCTTAGAAAAAGTATTTTATAACAACGTATTGGCGGAACCGGTTCACTGCCATATAGGCAGCTTAGAAATTGGTTAAAACCTTGGAAGCCGGGCGAGTTGAGTTCACTGCCATATAGGCAGCTTAGAAAATATTTTTCTGCTATTGCCCTACGCTCTGCAAGTTCACTGCCATATAGGCAGCTTAGAAATTGACCCGGCAGAGCCAAATGTAGGTTGTTCTTGTTCACTGCCATATAGGCAGCTTAGAAACGCCCCTGTTGTAGCTTTTTCGGCCTTAACATGGTTCACTGCCATATAGGCAGCTTAGAAAATCACTTGAGTTTCTATATGAGCGCCTAATGCGTTCACTGCCATATAGGCAGCTTAGAAAAAACAAACAGAAAAGAGGGATAAGAACACGGTGTTCACTGCCATATAGGCAGCTTAGAAAATTTACGGCTATATATCAAACCCATTTGACCTGTTCACTGCCATATAGGCAGCTTAGAAATCACTTGCAGAACGTGAATGACTCAAACCCACGTTCACTGCCATATAGGCAGCTTAGAAACAATTTGCGTAAGTCAGCAGGTGAACGGATCTGTTCACTGCCATATAGGCAGCTTAGAAAGTTGGGCGTGGACAGCATTGCATGGCATGTTACGTTCACTGCCATATAGGCAGCTTAGAAATCTTAGCTTGTGCGTGAGTAGATTGGGTTTACGTTCACTGCCATATAGGCAGCTTAGAAAATGAACATCCTGCTTTTTCTGACAAAGATTTAGTTCACTGCCATCAAGTTTTGTGCCCGATTCATTTTCTACATACTCATTAACATCATCTTTAATAGATAAGGCAAAGTTTTTTAGATCAGCTAATGCTCTTTCTGCATCCTGATCTTTAGTACTCGCTCGAACATAGATTCTTGTCGTCATTTATCATTTAACAACTAAATTCAAACACTAATGATAATACTATCATTAAATTCAAATAAATACTTTTATGATAGTTAAATTCTGTATTAACCCCCAATTAAAACGGACACTCACAATTAAGACCTAGGCATAGAACTAGAGTTAAGGAGTGTCTTATGGAACGTATTGAAGTTATTACATCTGTTCAGCGTCGTAGACGTTATAC
>Ga0172378_10006935_pt1 | contig 10557 bp, 10 predicted proteins | sample GrowelOW332metaG_FD_119755 | JGI IMG/M metagenome (GOLD analysis project Ga0172378, IMG submission 119755) | Groundwater microbial communities from an aquifer near a municipal landfill in Southern Ontario, Canada - Pumphouse #3_1 metaG | ecosystem: Environmental > Aquatic > Deep subsurface >... | reverse complement strand
TCGATGTCGCCCTTATTGGTTCATGAAATCTGCGTCTTCTGCCGCTGGATCATTCAAAAGGCGAAGGTCTGAGCAATCGCCGCTTGTTAAGATAATTCAGTTGGTCTATATTAATTGGGCTGCCGCCTTAGCTCAATTGGCAGAGCAACTGAATCGTAATCAGTAGGTTGGCGGTTCGATTCCGTTAGGCGGCACCAACAAAAAGAAAGTCCGATCCCTTCGTTTGGGTCGGATTTTTTCTTGCCTTATTCCAAGCGAAAAATCGGAAAAACTAGTCTTCTTATCTTACCAGAAAATCCGTTTTCTCTCTCCAAAAGAAGGCCGATTGCGAAACGGCAGTCAGTTCGATGGGCGCTTTTTGTTTCACGCCTCTCTTGGTGGAACGCTTTTCTTTTCGACCCTACAATTTGAGGTGTGATCAAGAAGCCGAAGGCGGGCTACGTCCTTTTCGAGGTCGAGGATGAAAATACGTAGAAAACCATCGAACTCCGCTAGCCGATTCCCGACCAAGCGGAGGTTGATAATCAAATATTACGCCATCGGACCATCCGGGTAGGTCGTTGAAGGTCGGCCGGTTCGCAAAGAAGCTGAACGTTTCCTAGAGGACTGTCCAATCGATCCTCGAGGTCTTGGAGGAAGACCATGAGATCCAGTGGGCCTCCCATTTCCACAGGGACGGCAGGATGGGTGGCGATGTTTTCGTTTACGCGGGTCTTAAGCAGTTGAAGAGGGGTGTAAATGTCTGCCTAACGATGGAGAACCTCCATGACCCAAATAACCCGCATGGCTACCGCTCGTGGCACTGAGTGACTACAAGTTCTGCCGGGTTGAAAACCTTCGATCGATGGTGAGAACGACTCTGAACCGGGGGCCTACGTCGACTTTTTGGGGAAGAAAAAGGCCCAAACCAAGGCGAATAATCGGTTCTCGAAGAGGAGGATGACCGTGAAGGTGTGCCCGAGCGGATACCCGAAGAAGAAATAAAAAAGACGACCAGCAAGGCACCAATATCTTGTCTTGTTCTTTCATCCGAAAGAAAGGGAACATCTTTCCGTTCTTTTTTCTATTCGTGTATGAGATTTTAGTAATTGGGGAAGGGTGGTTTTTTCTCTGTCTCTAATCGAAGTTTGATGAGAGAAAAGAACCATTCCCGCCATCATCACTAGATCTCAAGCGGAGAGTTCGTCGCTTTCCCTGCTTCTGAAAAAGTATTTGGAATTCTCTGAGCCATTTTTAGGTCTTTTTTAAAGGCGAATAATGGTTCTTCTTTTTGAATAAGAAATTTTTTCCTTGATATAATTCTTATGATGAATGAAAAGGCGATGTCGGACGAGAAACTCGCGGAGGAGATTAAAAAAAGGAAGCGTCAGGCGGTGGGAGAGCTTTATTCCCGCTATCATCACCTCGCCTTTTTCTCTGCCTATCAAATCACGGCTCAGGCCCAGGAAGCGGAGGATGCCGCCAGCGACGTTTTCGCCGCCTTGATCGAAAATCCGGAACTTCTCAAGGAAGGGAAAGACGTCAAAGCCTATCTATTCCGAGCGGCAAAAAATAACGCGATCCATTATGATAAATGGAAAAGAAAGACCCACGAAGAAATCGACGAAGGACTCACCGCCTCGCCCGAGGAGAAGAAATACTCCGTTTCCGATCGGACGGTTTCCTTTTTGAAAGGTGTTCTTTCCGAAACGGAACTTTCGGTCTACGTCCTACACTCAGCCTATTCTTATACCTTCAAGGAAATTGGCCTTTCCTTGGGGCTGAGCGAAGATGCCGTTTCCTCGCTGTTTTTTCGGGCGAAGGGAAAGATACAGAAAGCGCCGAAACCGATGGATTTGGACGATTGAAGTTCTTTTTATGGCGGGAGGATAAAATAGAAGAGAAAGACGAAAAGAGATTGATCGATGCCATGCCTGTTTTCTCTCAGATCGAGACGAAAGCCAACTACGGGCGTGCTAAAAGAGGGCTCCGGGTTTGAATCCCCATTTTTTCAGCTGTGCTGGCGTTCGTCGCTGCCATTTCCCCTCACGTGGTCTTTGACTCGAAGGGCACACAGGAAGAGGGCGCGACGAACGACGCTTTCAATTCGTTTCCAATAATTTTGCGAAGTATTATGGAGCTTCCATCGGCTTTTTCGTCGCCTCGAATGTGATCTATGCAGATTTTTATTGAAAACCGGAGAAGGCCAGAATGCGTCAAACTATGCCGTTGCTTCGTTTCATAGTTTGGCGGCTATTGCCCCTTTTTGGGACAAAGTCTTTTTTCTCAAAGGGAAATGTGTTCACCCATCCGAAAGATGATCGCACCTTTTGGGACGCCTAGTCTTTTTGACTGTGTGACGAATGAATATGGGTCAGGTTTTCTGGGGTTGAATCGAGGTCTTCAGCGTTTGGCCTTACCCCCAAAATGAAGAATACTCCGTTTATTAGGAAAGCATCGCATCTTCATCTTTCAAAAGTGAGGATAACTGCTTGTTGTCTTCGCTCTATAAAAGCTTGCCTCGGGCAAAAGACCATCCGCGGGAAAGGCCCATTCGTCACCCCAACTGACGAGGTGAGCGTTGGTGGAGTCGACAGCTTTAGGCAGTCTCTTCTCGCTGAACGGGCCAACACCGGGAATTCCCTTTTATTCATTCCGAAATCAGGTTTTAGAAGCATGCAAAGATATTCGCGATTGTTTTATCGCGAACGATGGCTACCGCGTTGGGCCAGCAACCTTTTCGAAAAGGGGAGGATCGCATTTTTCGACTTTCAGGAAAATGCGGGGTTTCGATTTCTGCGAGTTTCGGAACTGATCTCTCGTTTCAAAACGACATGGTCGAAACCCTCGCGCGAGGCGGCGGAAAAGAGGTCGTTTGGATGCAGACAGGAGGGGAAATATGCCAATCACGGAATGAACGTAGCGGATGTTCCTATTATCAAAAGCCCGCGAACTGGTGGTTTTTCATTCATGCGGATTAAGCGCGTTTTGTCTTATGGATGATGGATGCCAAGGGAAAATTAGCGCCCTTGATTTTTACTGAATTAGAAAAAAGGGGAAAAGGAAATTTGCTTTGAATTTCTTTTTTAAAAAAGACGGAAAAGATGATCTTACTTCTATTAATGAATAGGGGAATAAATGATGAAAAAGAAGAAATTTAGATTAGCAGCATCGCTGATGACCTTTCTGCCACTTTTGGTCTCCAATACCTTTGGAACAGGAACGACCATCAAAAGTACAGTATTTCCAGGAAACGTGAATCAAGTATGTGAAACTATTTCTAAAGGAAATGGCGAATTCGAAGCTAGGTCCGATCGAAATAACGACCTCGCGGCGACTGTCGATTACCAATATGAAGTCCTTTCGATGGATGATTCTGTCCTCTATAATCCAATGATTCATGCGAGAGCGGTCAACGTTCGAGTGACGATTATTCCAAAGAATAATGTCTTATATCATGGAGATTGGCTTAATTGGCACGAGTATAGAGGAAATCCGGCTTGTACTTACCTTACCCTTGATTATTCATTTCAGGGAAGTCAACCGGCCGATTATGCAGGGCAGTTTGACCAAAACTATAATATTTTTGATACCGTTTTCTATTATGATTTAGATAGCCGCTTAGCTTACGCTACGACGGACAGCGCAGTAAAAAAATTCCTTTATGGGGATCGCTCGGATTATGACGATCTTACTGAATCGGCAAAGAGTAGCCGTTATTATCAGAAGCTCAATCTTCCGGGTACCATTGTATATACAGAAACTCAGTTTAGTAACAATAACAAGAGAGTTTCTTGGGACTTCAATTTGCTCGACGACCGTAGCAAGTCGGAAAATGAAAGTAAACGCCTGACATTGGCAAATCTCCAAGCTAACGGGTATGATTCATTAACTCTTTATTCTACTTTTACCTTTAAATCTCAATCGTATCCGGATATTCTTAATATGCTGTTATTAAGCAAATTTGAAATTGGCTGTTCAGCTAACGGCGGCTATGTTTGCCAGTCGTTTATTCAGCAAAACGTTTCGATTAAGCTGACTAAATGAAATAAGCAATTCTGGAAGTGTTTCTTTTTGAAAAACAGATAAGTTTTTTTCGAGTTTGGAGACTCGCTCGACCTTATTCGTATGAAGGGGGAAAGAGCGGATGCTGGAAGTCAGACAGTTAAGCAAGCGTTACGGGGGCAAAACGGCCCTCGAAGACGCAAGCATCAAAATGGAGCCGGGGAAAATTGTCGGCCTTTTGGGTGTGAACGGGGCGGGCAAGTCGACCCTGATGAAGATCGTTACGGGTCTAGAGAGGCAGGATTCGGGCTTCGTCTACGTCGATGATCAAAAGCAAACGGGGAACAAGCCCCCTCATCTTGGCTACATGATCGAGGACCCGTCCTTCTACCCGCATCTCTCTGGCTACGACAACTTGCGTTGCCTTTCCTATTTCTACGACGATCTCCCCGCGGGGCGGATCGACGAGGTTTTGCAGGTCGTCGGGCTCATGGAGGCCAAAAAGAAGGAGTACCGTTCTTATTCTCTGGGCATGAAGAAGCGGCTTTATTTTGCCTTAGCGATCCTCTCCGATCCCAAAATCTTGATCCTCGATGAACCCTTCAATGGGATCGATCCGATCTCGGTGGCTTTCTTTGAGAAGATCCTCAAAGGCTATAAAGAAGAGGGGAAGACGATCCTTATCTCCTCGCATGAGATCCGGGAACTTCAGAGTTTCATCGACGAGGCGGTCATCCTCGACAAGGGGAAGGTCGTCTATGACGAACCGGTCAAAGCGGGGGATGACCTTTTCTCGATTTTCCTTTCGCGTGTCTCCCAAGGCGGAGAAGCCCAATGAGCGCGTCGAAGCGGGTCTTTCTCCACCTCCGGGATCTTGTCAAGGGAAACCGCCGGTTCTTTTTGGTTATTTCCATCCTCGTTCTGGCCTTCCTTTTCGTTGTGATGTTCGTCCCAGCCTTCGTCCCAGCCAAGGCGATAGCAACCCGGCCAGAGGGCGAGAGCATTGCGAGCAACTTGGCCTACTATCAGCGAATATTGGATAACGGGCAAGAGGATTTGAGCTATCGTTTTTTCCTCCAAGAAGGGAAGGATCAGTATTGTTATGTCTTTATTACGGATTTCGTCACGAATACCCAAGGCTATGTCTCGGCGGGAATCGGGATCCGCCTCACGATCTCGGTGAGTTTCCTCACGCCAGTTTTCTCCTTGATCCTCGGGAGCGCTGTGGAAAAGCCCTTCAAAAAAGGCTACGCTAAAAATCTCATCTCGGGGAATGCCACTAGGCACGATCTTTATCGTGCCTATGGCTGGCTTTTCGCCCTTGGGCTTTTGATGGTTGAGGCCCTTTCCTTCGTGCTCACGGTGATTTTCTCGTCCTCCCATTTGGAACAGCCGATTCTCTTTCGGGAGGTCAATGGCTATGCTTCGGCGAACTATGGCTCTTTCTTGTTGAGGATTTACTTCGCCTCGTTCGCCATGAGTCTCTTTTCGTTCTTCCTTGCCTCGTATTCGGCCATTGTTTCCGATGAGCGCTACATCGCCTTCGTAGTCGTCGGGGGCATCTCGTTCGTGGGGTTTCTGCTCTTCGCGTTTCTTTATCCCCCCGAGTTTAATGACGTTTCGACATGGGGCGGGAGCGTGATGGGCTATTTCTTGCCGGGCTTCAATGTCACCTTCCTTCCCTATTCCGTCGACAATTTTGCTTCCTTCGCTGTCAGTCTGGTTTACGTTTTCCTCGCGTTCATCTTCAGTAAGGCAGGGCTCAAAACCTATGAAAAAAGAGCGTTCTAGATTCTCGTTTCTACGGACGTTCCGTTACGAAAACATCAAACAGTGGCGGGATTCCTCAAGCGCCCTTGCCCTTTGGTTCGCTTTCCTCTTCGCCTTAGGGCTTCTTTTTGCTTTCGCCTATTTTAAGGCCCGTGGCACGTTTTGGACGGGGAACCTTTATCTCGATGAAACGGAAACCACGGAGCTCCGGCTGGCCCTTCAAAACCTCGACCCGAATTCGAAAGAAGCCGCGTTTGATCGTCTTCTTCTCTCGCAAGGGAAGAAGGCCTGCGCCTTTTACGGGCTGGACGAAGCAAGCCTTCTTCCCTCGAAATCCGCGAACTTGAGCGCTTCTTTCGCCTTTTCCTATCTTTTCCTTTCGCTTCCTTGCTTGCTTTTGTTTTCTCTCTATCCGCTTTATCAGGTCTTTCTCAAAGATAATGTTTCGGGCTTCTCGAGGAACTGGGGGGAAGGGGATTTGACTTTGAAGGAAATTCGGAAAGGCAAACGGGTTTACTTTTTCCTTTTCCTTTTTGGCGTGGAGATTTTCCTCTTTTTGATGGGTATGGTCTTGATACCAGGGGGCGAATGCGCCTATTACGATGGACAGAACTACGTTATCATTCCTATCTTCAAAGTGTATCTTCTTTCTCTTTTTGAGATGCTTGTTTGCTCATTGGCGCCGGTCTTTCTCGTTTCGTTCCTTTTCAACGAGCGCGAGACTCGAAAGAGTTTTTCCCTCAAAGTTTTTTTCGTCGTTTTCTTGGCGGCTGTTGGATTGGTCGCAGTACGCGTCCAGATTTCTCTTGCTAACGTCCCCTACCTTGGGGCAAAAGCCCTTTCTGCGCCGAATGTCTATTGGAAGAGAATCCTGATCGAGGGCCTCATTGATGCTGGAACTTTGCTTTTAGGCATCGGATTGTCTTTGAGGCCGAAAAAGAAATTCAAAAAGCGAGGAGAGCGATAGGCGAAAAGGATGGGCTCAGATGATGCCTGTGAGGTCTTCGAAAACAAGATGATCTAAGTCAAGAAAAATGGCGGCTCTGGAAAAAAGTCTGACTATAAAGGTTTTTCGTGGTGGATTCTTGAACAAGAAACGGAAAAGACGGCAAACAAGGCCACCGTTTATTCGTGTCGCCAGTCTTTTTGCAAGAAAAGGACATTTCTTCGCCATCCACGCTAATCGCGCAGGAGAGGGTGATTTGTTCGCCTTCGGAAAAAAGTTGCTTTCCCGTCCCCGTCGAAGAAGGCATGTCAGGGTTCAATGTTCTACTGAGCAGATCATCATAATGGCCGGCGGTCTTGTCGAGAAGGCTCACAAAGCGGCGTTGGACGCTTTCATCGGCGCAGACCGCCTTGTTCGAGCAGGGGTAGAACGCGCTCTCTTCGGGCTTGAGGGGAGATAGTCCCATTTGCCTTATTGATCTTTTTGACGGAATTTAATCCATGATTTTCCAAAAGAGGGATTATCTGGGTTTTCTCAATGGACGCTAATTGGTAGAATATGTCACAGCGAAAGAGTCCTCGCCCTTCGCCTTTTTTTAGTTCTTTTTTTGTAGGGCATTTATTCCGCTTGTCGACCTCGCTCGTCCGCTCAGAAAAAATTTGTGCCAAAGGAGCGCTGATCCAGTATTCTTTTCGAACAAAGAAAAGGCGTTTCGCAAAATCGATGGCGTTTTTATAAGAGTTAAAATCAAGAGAAAAAAACGGTGAAGGTGCTGCCAAGGCCCAAGGTGCTCTCGAGCGTAATCTTAAAGCCGTAATCGAGGGCGATGTGCTTGACGATCGATAAGCCTAGCCCCGTGCCGCCAACCGCTTTGCTCCGGGCGGGATCAACACGATAGAAACGTTCGTAGATGCGCGACTGATCTTTTTCCGCGATGCCTAGCCCCGTGTCTTTGACCCGAAAGTAGAAGCAGGTCAGTTCGATCGTGAGTTTGCCGTCATCCTTGTTGTATTTGCAGGCATTCTCAATGAGATTTCCAAAGAGGTTCTGCGCATCTTCTTTTGCCATAGCCAGCGAGACATCATCAAGCTTCGTTTCGACGGTTAGGTTTTTTCTCTCAATCCAAGAATGATTCTCTTTAAGCACGTCGCTGACGATTTCTTTGAGCGCGATGAGTTTCTTTTCGCGAGGGGTGCCGCTTTCGAGTTTGGAGAGAATCAGCATCTCTTCGATAATCCCTTTCATCCGTCGAGCTTCCTCGAGGGTCGTTGCCACGGCCTCGGTTTTATCGTTTTCTTCGCTGATGGTGCCGTTTTGCAGGAGCTCTTGATAGCCGATGATGGCGGTCAACGGGCTCTTTAATTCATGCGAGGCATTGGCAAAGAAATCGCGTTTCGCTTCTTCGAGTTTTCTCTTTTCTGTCACATCGAGGCTTAAAAGACAGGCCCCTTGTCCATTGGCCGAGGCAAAACTTTCCCCAAGCGGGGAGACGTTGATGAGGTAGATTCGGCTGCCTTTGGCAAGATCGATGGCGCTGGTTTGGTTGCCTTTCATGGCTTTCGTCAGAACTGAAATGAGCCCTTGGTCGGTTGAAAGAACGTGGTAGTCTTTTCTAAATAGCGTATCCTTCTCCCCAGCGAAAAGGGCAGCGGCGGCTTCATTGACCAACTGGATTTTGCCTTGACTGTCGATGGCAACGAGTCCCTGCTCCATTTCGTCGAGCAGGGTTTCATATTTTCTTTTTTCGTTGGCGAGCGCTTGATAGCGCTCATCAAGCAAGGCTTTGGCTTTGTTGATGCTTTCGCCAAGTTCTTTCGTATCGGCGTTGGGCTTCGGCTCTTCGCCGACAATCGCATCGAGTTCATCGACTTCTTTTTGCAGTGGCCGCAAAGAACGTTTGGTCAAATAGGCGGTCAAGAAACCGCTGAGGGCCGTGATGAGGATGGTGCCCAAACTGCCGTAGGCCAATAAGGAATAAGTGGTGGTCTCGACTTGGCTGACGCTCAAAGCCACCCGGACATAATCGTAAGCGGCTCCATCTTGCGAGGTGTCTTTGTCGGCAAGATAGATCATGTCGATGTTCAAGGTGGCGCTTTTGCGGTAAAAAATGGTTTGAAGGTGTTGGATCTCAGGCCGATTCAAATGGTTTTCCGTCGGTTCGCCGAGCGTATCGATTTTGACAACCCCATTGCTTCCGATGATGGTCAAGCGGACATCGCTTTTTGATCCGGCTAGCAGTCGTTTGGTGTTTTCTGGCGTAAAGATAGTGGAATTCGGAACGTAGTAATCCTCAGCGATCGAAAGATAGTTGTAAAGGGATTTTTCGGCGCTGGCCTTTCCGGAATAATCAACCAAAAGAACGCTGACCGTCAAGAGGACGAGAAGCGAGAGAAAGACGCTCAGTATCGAGGTGAGGATCAGTTTCTTTTTCATGGATTCATCCGATAACCCATCCCATAGACGGTCGCAATGATCGCGCCATGGGGGTCACCAATCTTTTTTCGTAAGGAGGCAACGTGGACGTCAAGAGCCCGCGATTCATAATCGCCTTCGCCCCACAAGGCGTTAAAAAGGTTTTCCCGCGAAAGAGCTTCGCCGCGGTGGTGAACGAAAAACACGAGTAAATCCCACTCGCTTTGGGTAAGGGGGACTTCGATGTGGTCTAAATCGAAAAGCTCGTGGGCTTTTTCATCGAGCGTGTAACTTCCGATGGTGGGAAGGGCCTCAAGCGGTTTCTTTTTCCGAAAGCGAGCGTTGACGCGGCTTGCTAATTCGAGGGTAGAAAATGGTTTTTCGAGATAGTCGTCCGCCCCAAGATCGAGGCCAAGGACTTTATCGGAAACCATCCCTTTGGCGGAGACGATGATGACGTCGATGTCGCTCTTGGCTTTGTCTTCTCTTAATTTCTCGAGCAAACTGAGTCCGTCGATATCGGGCAACATCAAATCGAGGATGATGAGATCTGGTTTTTCTTTGGAAAGAGAGGCGAGGAAACTCGCGCCATCGGGGTAAACGGTGGTGCGATAGCCCTCCTTCATGAGGGTCAGGCTTTCAATGTGGGCGATTTCTTTATCGTCGTCGACGATGGCGATGCTGTTGTTCATAGTTAAAATATTTGCTTATCCTTATGATACCCTTTTACGACGAAGATAACCCATTCGGCGACATTGACCGCATGGTCGGAAATCCGCTCGAGGTATTTGGCTAAGATTCCCGAATAGAGGATGGCGGCGTGATTGGCGTCTTTTTCTTTGTCGAGGGCGATCAGGCTGTCGATGCATTCGTCATAGAGCTGATCTTGGACATCGTCTTCTTTTTCGACTTGCTCGGCTAAGCCCTCGTCATGGCGGGCGAAAGAGAGGAAGGCGCTGTCAACCATCTCGAGGGCAATCCGAGCCATCGTCTGTATTTTGACGAGGGGCCAGCCTTTGACGTTTTTGATTTTGCTCGTCCATTCGGCCACGTCTTCGGCGTGATCGCCGATTCGTTCGATGTCTTCGATAACTTTCAAAATCCCGGCGACTTCTCTCATGCTGCCGGCATAGAGCCGTTCACGGACAAGGCAATCGAGGCATTCGCCTTCGAGAGTCCTTTCGTAGTGGTCGACGGTGTCATCGTCGATTGGGACAAAGTCTTTGGGTTTGATCTCGTTTTCGTAGTAGGCGAAAGCCCGCTTGAGATTGTTCTCTGCGTAGATGCACATTTCATTGCATTCTTTTTCGAGGTCGTCAATTTTGGTTGGATCGCTCATAAGGTTACCTCCTTGATCCTTTTCTCTAGCCGAAGCGGCCCGAGAGATAAGCCTCGGTCTTCGGATTCGAGGGCTCTTTGAAGAGCTTCTCGGTCGCATCGAATTC
>Ga0172378_10006933_pt1 | contig 10560 bp, 5 predicted proteins | sample GrowelOW332metaG_FD_119755 | JGI IMG/M metagenome (GOLD analysis project Ga0172378, IMG submission 119755) | Groundwater microbial communities from an aquifer near a municipal landfill in Southern Ontario, Canada - Pumphouse #3_1 metaG | ecosystem: Environmental > Aquatic > Deep subsurface >... | reverse complement strand
GTTTGAACGTGTGGTGAACGGCACTGTATTTGTACGGGAAGAGGAGATCGACTGGATCTGCCGTCACTGCGGATATGTATTTACTGGCAAGAAGCCACCGAAAAACTGTCCCACCTGCCTGCATCCACAAGCTTACTTTGAACCCAAAAACGAAGCCTATTATTAAGTTTCGGGAAATCAACTTGAACCCCAAGACGCAATGAAACGACGACAGACTCCCGCAATTGGAAGTCTGCCGTTTTTTGTTGATGATTCTAATCAAGTTTCGTCAATGTTACCATGCGGCGAAACATTCTACCGATCATGCTGTACAAGCCATTCACAGTTGTAACCAACTATTAGTTTTTCGTGAATCTGATATCGGCTACATAGATCACGACTTGATTATTAGCATTATAAGTGAAGGAACTTGGTTCATGCCCAATGTTAAATACGATCACCCTATTTCTGCGGTTTGAATTATCACCTCCGTCATTCGGTGTCATATCAATCACGTATTCTCTCCATTCATTCTGTATCTGATTGGGTTGTATCCAGTTTGATTGAGACTGAGAGACATCCCAGTTCTGCTGACCATAAATACTGTTGTTGCCGAAGTTCCACATATAATTCATTGGCCGTATCCAAGGCTGGAGAAACACATTGTTGCTTCCCGCCATGACAGCAGCAGAAGTTCCACAAAACATTTTAAAGCGTAACTTCTTATAACGCTGATTGTCGTAGCGGTATTCCTTGGGAAGAGCCATGGCAAATGAACCACTCCTCATACGTATAATACATTTATAGATGTTACTTCCATCACTTTGGAGCAGTTGTTCAAGATGTAAATCAACTGGTTCACCATTCACGGTTTCGTTTTTCGGGTCAAACTTTCCTATATCTGTAAATCCGCTTCGGGGCAGAAAGCTGCCTGAATAGAAATTATACATCTCCCAGTTGTTATCGACGATTTGTCCTTTCACAAAAAACTGAGGCTCAACAAAAACGGTTTCAGGATATAAAGGATCGTCATCCTTTACAAGTTCTACCACGCCCGATTCCACATAAGAAGCCAGCAAATTATCAAGTCCCATTGATTTAGGTATATAACGAATATGCTTCAACTGACCCGACTCAAGGATATCTTGTAAAGAAGCAATACTCGAGATACGTATGTCAGCTGGTTTTTCAACCCGAAGCATAAACGGTTGCCACCCTCCGCCACCACTTCTGGTTTTTACTCCATTTCTGTTATAATCTAGTGTAGGTAGCACATTTGTCAGGTTGGCTCCTGTCAGATCGAGCGATTCCAGATTGGGGAAATAAAACAAGTCGGAGAAGGTTGTAGTATGAAGAGGATAAGTAAGGCTCTTCACATTCTCAACTGCAGCTGCCGTAAATGTAGTGACATTATTAGCCTGCAATACAGCCGTTTCAGAGGGCGAGAATGGTGTATCACGTGTAGGAATCTTGACAATCAAAGGCTTGGAGACGGTTACAGTATCAAGAATCTTCGTCCCATCGCTCTGTATTGGCACAACCTTGTAATTTACATCAACCGTCAACTCTTTTCCAGTCTCCAGATTACCGCAATAAAAGCGCGGTGTGGTTACCTGGCTCCCTTGTTTGTTGCCATCTTTGTCGGTATAGCTGTATGTCAGATTGAGATATTCCATCACCACTGAATTTAACCCGTTGGGCCATTCCACGACCATTGCCGAGGGTGAAACAGTAAGCTTTGGGGAAGCAATACCTATCAAATCCCGGTCTAACCTGGTAAAAGGTATCAAAGCAATTTCCTGAGGAACCGACTTATTGCCGAAGTCGTCTTCAGTGTATACGTTGAAGCGATACAGCTTCGTCTCTGTCAATCCTGTGATATTGACCCACGAACATACCGAGTCGATATAATGCTTTTCTCCATCATACTCAACCACCGTCTTGGACGCCTTACCCAACTTAATTTGGCTGGAGGGCAACCGTCCTGCTTTCATCAGATCTATCTCAACTCTTTCATATCCTACATATCCAATTATCGTATCGAAGCGGGCGGGATAAATTATTTCACCCGAGTAATTTTCAACATTGTCATATTGACCACTGCATGATGTTAGAATCAGCACGGCTAACGTCAAAAGTATAATTGATAAATGTCTCATAATTTTTCTAATTTAACGTATTACCTATTTTACTTTTTTACCGTAAAGTGTCAACTCTGACATACAATTGGCTCCAGTGGATGAATAGTTATCATCAAAACAGTACAACCCTTCATATCTGAACCAACGCGTAGGTCGCGTATACTGCGGATCATCCGGAAAAAAGTACGCCATGTCTCCCGCTTCACCCATTTTCACGATCTGGAGATCACTCACACCCTGTGGGATTGGTGTTCTTTGCGTAGAGATAGAATCCCATTTTTCAGTTTGATCGTTGAAAACATACAAACGGAATTCACCACAATTCTCTGCACGGTAATACTGTCCGCGTTCGATATTTGCTAGTCCTCCCGAGTGACGCTGTACGGTAATAACCCGACTAAGCTCATAGTAATCACCCAGGTCTATAATAATATTCCAAGGCATATTCCCATGGCGAGAAAAGCCGGTACGCCCGCGACTTCCGGTATGGAAGAAGTTGAGATTGTCTCCGCGGTCAATAATACCATCTATCAGTTTCGTCATACGTCCTTCGAGGTTATCACCGAACATGGCGGGTACCCCCGTGTTAATGATCTTGCCATTAATGGTTACAGTAGAATCGTTGGCATTGGGGATTTTCCATTTCGTTTTGTCAAGTGCCTCATCTTCCAACAGGAATATTTCACCGAAAGGGATGTTCTCGGTGGTATTCCCATAGTGATCTTCCACGCGGATGCTCACTTCAACCGGCTCGGTTGATGGAAGTTCCAGGTCTTCGATGAATCTTCGTTCTTTCATCTCGTTCGATGAGAATACGGATACCAGGTCTCGAAGTTGTCCGTCTTGCGTATACTTGAACGAGATGTACACGTTTATCAACTGCTCCAATTCATTTTCCCAGTCCACAAGGAAAGAGCTGAAACCCGATTTTACAGAAAGGGTTTTTGCCACCCTGTTAATGGAAGATTCGTACGGTACAATTTCAACATTCACTGTCTCAGAGCGATTACCCGCACGATCCACACTGTACAACTTAATTACTTTCGGATCGGTGCTACCCAATCCAACAACATCAAGTGAATCGGTATAAAAGGACGAAGTAAAATAAAATGTTTTCCCTTTGTCGTTGGTATATTCTGCATTCACACTCAGCAAATCTTCATCGGGTGGAATCGTATAGAAAAATCTTGCTCCACCGTAAAGTGCTTCCCATTTGAGTATTGTTGGTTTCCCGGGAGGCGTGGTATCATCTGCCGATGATTGAAACCTGGAACCTTCTTCGCAGGCACCGAACAATACCATTATGGCCACGGCACACGCCCACTTATATATATTCATTTTCATCTTCCTAAACATATTATAATTATTAAAAATTAAATCATTACCATCCTGGATTCTGGGTAAGTTTTCCATTCGTATTCATCTCATTCAGATCAATTGGCCAAAGGTAGTCTCTTATAGTGAACCGTCGAGCCTGCACAACTCCCAATACGAAGAAGGTTGAAGGAGCCGTTCCACGATAATTCCATCCCTGGATGGGAGATGAAAATTCAATATGTGCACGTTTGTGGCGTAACATGTCCCAGTAATGGATCCCTTCAAAGGCCAATTCTATGCTCCTCTCCTGAAGGATGATATCACGCATGCCTGCCTGTGTCCGATGCTTATTTAGCGTGCGGGCCAATAATGCGTTAGACCAAACCTCTTCCACGTTGGGAATCCCAGCCCTTGTCCTTACTATGTTGATAGCATCCCACACTTCTTGATCGGGCTGCGTTTTTATCTCATTCAACACTTCAGCCTTCATCAGATATAGATCCGACATACGGATTACCGGATATGGGAATTTAACCTGACGCTGCCAGTTTGAAGATCTTGACTCAGGATGTACGAGTTTTTGTATACCAATACCGGTACAGAAGAAATCGGTAGCGTTCACACTTGGATTATATCCCCCATTGGTCCCTTGCATCATATAAACTGGAATAATTTCAAAATGAGAGCGATAATAGCCACCCGTAATACCCAGATTTGCATAGAAGCGCAGTTCACGATTCATGTACAAATTAATGGTGGGTTGGTTGGGTTGCATTAATCCTGCTATTTTCGGATAGTCTGGGTCTTCAACGCCTGGGGTGAGATAAGTATCGTGCCTTGAATTGTAATTAAAGGTCAGATCCTCCTCCAGCGGTAGCCCATTCTCCGTGTAATATCGTTCTGCCATCTGATAGGTCGCCCCCATCCATTGCCAGGAAAAACCCGAAGCATTCACGTCTCCTTCAAATCCTGCTGGAAGCCTTATATTGGTAGAATGCGCCAATTCGCCCTGATTGTATATGTCCACGTTTGAATACGCCCACAACAACTCTTTGTTCCAAGGATCAGCAATAACCATTCGCAAGTCATAATAAGTCTTCATCCTTGTGGGATTGAGTTCGTAAAAACCACGGTCCTTCACGTACACTTCTTTCGGGTATTCATACATCCCTTTGCCATTTTGTAAAGCAGTTTCGATCGCGTCATTGATCGCAGTGAGGGCTTCACTCCATTTCTCTTTTGTACGCTCTGCTGAATCATTCACTGGGAAAAAAGGCTCTCCATCAATCGGATCAAAGAAGTCCCCGAAGAATTCTTTATTCCCACTATAGAACGGGCTCGCCCTGAAATACAACACGCGAGCCTTGATGGCCTTGGCTGCAATCTGGTCTACTTGCCCCAGATTATTCTCCTCTGCCCTCTCCGTCAAGTTGGGAATGGCTTCATCCATTAGCCTGATAATGTAGTCGAAGACCTCCTCTACCTTCGAACGGTAAAGGAACAGTTCATCGGCCATCGCCTCGGGTTGCATTGCCTTATCAGAAATCACAATGGGTCCATATTTCTGCAACAATAGGAAATGATAATAGGCTTTCAGAAAAGTTGCCTGTGCAGTCCAATCCGCACGTTCTTTCTCCGTTAGGTTACGGGTGTTTTTAATGTAGTCCAAAAAGACATTGGTAGAACGGATTGCACGATAATAGTGCTTTCCCCCACCGGTACCGGACCAGTTTCCCAAGAGGGGAGATCCTGTTACCTGTAATCCACGCATGATTCGCTCAGCAACCAGGTTGCCGCTGTTATTCTGAACGGAGGCATCGATGCGTCCTATATACTCGTCACCCAATCCCCACATGCTGTTGTGAGTGGTCCAATCATTGGGAATGTAATTGTATATCTTGGCCAACGCATTGTACGCATCGTCTTTCGTGGCGTAGATATTCTCCAACTTCAATGTATTGTCAGGAACAACATCCAAATATTCCGAACAGGAAGTCATCAACACCACGGCAACTATTATATTGGTATAAATCGCAATTTTCATTTGTTTTCTTTTTATAAATTAAAAATCTAATTTCAGACCAAAATTGATTCTCTTGTTGGGTGGATAGCCAATGCCTTTACGACCCATTTCGGGATCCCACAATTTAAATGGGCTTACCACTAACAAATTTTCTCCCGACACATAAAGCCTGCAATTCTGCAACTTAAGCGATGGAACGGAGAAGTTATATCCAAATTCGACTGTTTTTAGACGAAGGAAAGAAACATCGCGAAGCCACCATGACGACTGCTGCAGATTGTTGTTGATCGTTGTAGTCGACAGACGAGGCCAAAAAGAATACGGATCGGGATCAGTTTCGCTCCAGTAGTCATCTGCAATAAAGGGCAGCGCATTGCGATTATTCACAAACGGTGCAATGCCTTCTGTGCCATCGCTGCCTCCACCTGATCCGGGGTTAATAAACATCGAGACTCGCCCGTTTCCTTGAAAAAAGAATGAAACGTCAAACTTCTTGTATCCTCCTGAAAGCCCGAAACCATACTGTATCTCTGGACTGGTAGGATAGCCCATCGCTACACGGTCGTTGTTGTTTACAACACCATCTCCGTTGACGTCCTTGTATTTGATATCTCCAGCCATGTATTCGCCAAAATCCTGTCTCGGCGAGTTGTCAATTTCCGCCTGATCAACGAAAAGACGCTCAGCGATCAATCCCCACCATTGATTAATGTTATGCCCTTTACGCTTCAAATATTCGTCGGGATAATTCTTTTCATCAAGCTCGAGGTATTTATTGGTAGCGTAGGTAAAATTACCACGGCCTGTCAACCAAATATCATTGTTAAATTGATGCTCAACATCGATAGATGCGTCTATACCGTGAGATTCCACTTTACCCACGTTACCGCTGATAGAAGCCTCAAGCCCTGCGGAACTCGGAAAATTATCACGTGTCATATAAATCTTATCGCGATAGTCCTGAAAAACATCGGCCTGAATACGTATAGCCTCATTCTTCAATAAGCTCAATTCAATCCCCGCATTATATTTGGTAGAAACCTCCCAGGTTATATTGGGGTTGGCATAACGGGATACAGTGTAACCAGGGTAAGAATTCATAAACGTACTACCCCATCTGTATTCTCCACCGCCCAATGACACATCTGAAAGGAAAAAGAAACGACCTTCTCGCCCTGCAATGGCATCATTTCCACCCTGCCCCCAGCTTGCTTTGATTTTCAGCGCACTAAGAACGTTCAGGTATGGTTCGAAAAACTTTTCGTTCGATACCATCCAACCGGCAGCAAAAGCAGGGAAGAAACCAAACTGCTTGCTGCCCGTGAATTTTTCCGAACCATTGTACCCATATGAGAAATCCAGAAAATAACGGGAGTCGTAATCATACGTAAAGCGACCCGAAACACCAAGGTTTTTCTCGGGGAGCGTATAATAAATAGAATTGCTATTTCCGCCTGTTACAAGGTTTTCCTGCATGATCCCAACCACGGTTGCTCCTGTATTGTGTTTGCCAAATAATCGGTTCCACGACAAGATTCCTTCATAATAATACTGTCCGCTGGCATCACGTCCGGGTTGCACATCACCCAGGTAAGCCTGTCCTGTGGTGGGGTTTAGTGCGAAAAGCGAATAATCACCCGTTATCTGGTTGAAGTTTTCCAATGCATAATAATAGGGTGAATAGGTACGGCGGCTGGTATATTTACCCCAGCTGTTCACCGATGCTTTAAGACTTGCTCTAAGTCCTTCAGTTATAAAACCCAATTCTTGTGTGAGGGTACCTTGTACCGTAACGTTCGTTTCATTCCGGTCTTCGTAACCACGAATCATGCTGGCGTAAGGGTTAACTTTTGTCGCCCCCCCTACCAGTGTGCTTCCGAAAAGAATATGCTCGGTGAATTCATTGGCCGCGTCGGGTTCAAATGTAAATGGGAAATCGACCGGATTCGACCACATGATCTGGCGGTATATCTCACTTGACGACTCATAGGGACCGTTATAACGCTCAAAACGTCCTGTAATCCTTGTGTCCAACTTGGTAGTTTGTGACAGGTTAAAAATAACGTTACTACGAACCTGAGATCTGCTAATATTGATGTTATTATTGAAATTATTACGGGTATCTACCTTGAGTAATCCAGTCTCATGTTCAAATGTGCCGGATACAAAATAAGTGGCGACTTTACCTCCTCCCGATATATTTATATTAACCTTTTCATTGGCAGTCGATTTATTGAACAATGCGTCATACCAGTTCACGTTGGGATATATCATGGGATTTTCACCACGCATGGTAGCTTGAATCTTCTGTTCGTCGTAATAAGACCCCAACAATGGATTGCGGGTAATCTGTGCCTCGTTATAGAGTCGCATATAGCTTACCCCATCCAGAAATTCCAGCTGACGGGTAGGTGATGCAACATTCACGTCGGCCCTGATGCTGACTTTTGCTTTGCCTTCACGTCCGGCTTTGGTTGCCACCGAGATAATCCCATTGGCACTTCGTGCACCATACATAACCGTTGCCGAAGCATCTTTCATTACTGAAAAACTCTCGATGTCATCGGGTTGCAAACGTGCAAGATCATCTGTGGTCGATTCAAAACCATCAATCAAAATCAATGGGGAGGTTTTGTATCCGAAAGTGGTAACACCACGTATAAAAAACTGGGCATTGTCAGCACCCGGTTCTCCTGATGTCTGGTACGAAATAATCCCTGCAATCTTTCCTGCCAGGGCAGAAGTGAGGTTCGATGCAGGAACCCTCAACTCATCTACCTGTACGGTCGAAATAGATGCCACAACGCTCTCTTTCTTTTGTCGTCCGAACGCAACCACGGTTACTTCATCAATGCCAATTGATTGAAGTTCGAGTGTAACGTCAAATCTACGATTGCTTCCAATTTCAAGCATGGCAGTTTCGTAACCCATGAATGACACTTCTATCACATCGGTCGTTTTTACATTGATAGAAAACTCGCCATCAATATTGGTAGTCACTCCACGTTGGGTTCCTCTTACAACCACTGCCGCCCCGGGCAGGGTAGTGCCGGTTTCGTCCCTCACTACTCCGTTAACAGTAATTTCCTGTGCCGTCACATATCCTGTAAAGACAATCAGACACAGTGTTAAAATAACGCTTCGCAGCCGGGAAAATGGTTTTTCTCCGCATTTTCTTTGTCTAACATTCATAGATTAATTGATTTAAATAGTAATTCATTTCATCACAGTTTTTTAAATTCAAAAAATTATTTTAACTCAATATGCAATTTTATACGATTTTTTATAAAAATTCAAAGAAAATAATATTTAGGGAGATTTCCAAATTAATTTTTACAATATTTATTTTTTGTACCACTATTTTATTGCGGATTGGCGTTTATTTTATACATTTGACAACGAAAAATCGAAATATGTTAAAGAAAGCAAACCCAATCCCCACTTCAATACTTCTATTTTTACTGTCATTCATTGCCTCTTGTAGTCCGGAAGAAGAGCTTAATGCACTAAAACCATTTTCAGCTCAAGTGAGCGATAATAAAGCAAACATGCCCGCAGGGGGTGGTATAATAACCATTCAGTATAATAATTTCACTTTAGGAAATGATGTAAGCAGAATAGTTGACAAGCGTCCAGATACCAAGGTTGAATTGCCTCACACCTCTTTCTATATTATTTGGGCCTGCAACAACAAATCCAGGATTAATCAATACTCCTTAACATCGGCAAAGGATGATCCTGAAAGCGATCCGAAGGCTTGGAGACTCTCAGGATCCAATGACAATAACAACTGGACTTTGCTCAATGAACAATCCAATCAGAATTTTGAATCACGTGGTGAAGTGAAGATTTACACAATTGTAAATGAGAGAGAATACAAATATTATAAGCTTGACATAAAAGGAAATCACGGTGGCCCTGCAACGCATATAGCGGAATGGGCAATGACTGTTGTTTACACCGATATTGATGACCTTATGCATCTTTCATCAGGATCATCATACTCATCCATTACCCCGATGGGCAATCACTATGCAAACAGGCACGTGACCACTGCTGAAGATGTCACATGGCTTTTGGATCCTACCAATGAACCACCCGCACCAGCTTCGGCTTCGCATCTCAAACTGAAAGAATTTCCGGTTAAACTTTATCCCTTCGGCAAACCTTCCCCAGCCGATGTGAATCAACACGCAATTGGCAACTGCGGTGGGATTGCTGCAATGGCTTCAATGGCATATCAGTACCCCAATTTCGTGAAATCACTCATAAAAGTGAATGTTGACAATACTTACACTGTGAGCATGTTCGATCCGCAGGGGAAGCCCATAAAAGTGACAGTTACCAATAAATTTCTTACAGGCGATGACCGGAATATTGATGCTGTTTCCGGTAAAGAGAATGCAGCTACATGGGCTACCGTGCTTGAAAAAGCGGTAATGAAATACAATGTTGTTTACAAAGTAAATCCTGATATAGGAGGCATTGGCAGCGAACACGTTCCACCGCTCTTTACGGGTGATGGCAACAGCTTTGCGTTCAGTCCCGGAAAACTCACAGGCAGAGAGCTCGCGCGCGTGGCACGCGTGTGTCTTGATCAGGGCTATTTTGTCGTGGGCGGTTTTAACAAGAGTGACCTGCCCCTTGACAATAGCAAGACGGTTACGGCACATGCTTATACAATCATGCATTCTACCGATCCCAACGCCCTCTTTGTAATGCGTAATCCTTGGGGTGGAAATCCTGATGTTGATGGCAGATATGACGGTGTGCTCAATATACCCAATAACAATATGATGCCACCTACAATCGACTTTAGAATCACACATCCCGGCATTGCAAAAGACTTTGGTGATGATAAAGCAATACCCTATATTCCTCCTACATTAACCGGCCAGGCCACAAAGATGAGAGTTGCGAACTATTTATTCAATCCACAACCGATCAATTAATCGGATTATAAGTTTAGCGTAATAACACGGAAAATAATGGCATATAACGAACTTTTTGCCCGTACTGAACTGCTCGTCGGATCTGCCGCGATGAAACTGATTGCCTCGAGTAAAGTGATCCTTTTTGGTGTGGGGGGCGTGGGCAGCT
>Ga0172378_10006931_pt1 | contig 10561 bp, 4 predicted proteins | sample GrowelOW332metaG_FD_119755 | JGI IMG/M metagenome (GOLD analysis project Ga0172378, IMG submission 119755) | Groundwater microbial communities from an aquifer near a municipal landfill in Southern Ontario, Canada - Pumphouse #3_1 metaG | ecosystem: Environmental > Aquatic > Deep subsurface >... | reverse complement strand
GACTGAAACCATTTATCCTGGAACAAATTTGACGATGATTTTTGAGTCGGCGGTGAGCAAAATAAAAACATAGAAAAGACAAGATGGTGCCAGTGAAACTTCACAGAGGTTCAGTTATCTGAATTTATCAAGTTCGTTACCTCCTTTTGTCGATGGTCTTGTAATAGTGTGCTTGTCCTCCTTTCTTGGTTGGTTGGTTGGGTTGATACTTCCAGTAGACCAAAAATGTAAAGACTATTCTTAATCATAAACTTCTTTCAAAAATCAAGTTATTATATGTTTTTCACTCTTTGTTTTTGGGCTTTTGTTTTTGTTGTTGTTCGAGGAAAGCAAGGCAGTCTTGGACGCGGACGAGGGTGGCATTTTCTCCGGGGCCGGTGTATCGTCCTTTGGCGATGATGTCGTAGATAAAGGAGGAGAAGCGTTCGGGTACGAGTTGGTAGCCGGTGACTTTGGCTTCGCTTTCGGGGAGAAGGGCATTGCCCTGGGCGGTCAGGTTGTCGTGGACGCCGATTTCATTGACCTGGATGGCCTTGAGACGCGGGGCACCCTCTTTGTCGATGCTACGAATAACGAGGTAATCATCGACACGACAGGCGAAGACTTGCGCAAGCTGGTCGCTGCTATTCCAACTGTTTTTGTAGCGTTTGTTCTTTGTAGCCGGTACCTTTTTGGCAAGCTCGTCAACGACATTGACATTGCCACTAACATAGCATTGCAGCAGGCGATATTTGCTCTGGCGGTGTTTTTGAATCAGCTGGACAGCGGCGACTAAGTCGGAGTCTTGGACAGGCTTGCCGAATTGGCGGGTACCATCGGCGAAGAAGCTCAGATGTCCCCAGTTAACGGTGGTTTCTTTGGGTGGCGGGCTGAGAGGAACAATACCGTTGAGTTCAGAAGCGCTGGAGTTTTCAGCGAGTTTCAGCGTGGCGGCGGGCGGCGGAGGAACAGTGGATTGCAGTAGCGGATGTTGATTGCGCATGCGATCAAGGACAAAGGAGGTGATGTCGCCATTTCTCAGTTGGCGGCAGCTGTTGCCGGCACGCACAATGAGGATAGAACCGTGGAGATATACTGGGGAGCTGGCGGGTTTTACAGTGATTTCACAAAAGACCTTGGGGATCTCTTTGCTGTTGCCAGGTTCAGTATTGGTCTTGAAGAAACGGGTTGAAATCAGCGAGCCTGCGAATTCCCCGAGTTCCTTGCTGATGGCATTATTGATTTTCTGTTCATAGCTATCGGTAGTGCTGGAGTATTGGCCATTGTATTCGTCTGTCTCGTCTTGATTCAGGTAGGGGAGGTCCCCTTCGATGCCGCTGACGACGCCACTGTCATCAACACCGATAAAAAGTTGTCCACCACTGCTATTCAAAAAGCTTGCAATAACCCGCAGGATGTTATGACGGAGCTGGTGGTTAAAGTCTGGCGCGTTGCTACCGTCTGGGGGGAAGACAATAGAGGTTTTAAATTCGCGTTGGTCATCTTCGCGTCCAAAGTCGGTAACTTCGCTCTGGCGGATTTTTTGCATATCCGCCAAGCGGTTGCCGGGGTATTGCAGGCAGAGCCAGCCCGGCTTGGTGATCTCACCGATTTCCAGTTCGATGTCGTCGCTGTCCGGCAGGGCTTCGTCGTCTTCGAGATAAAAGCGATGCCAGAAACCGCGAAATTTGTCGACTAACTGTAGAAAACGCCGGTTTTCTTCATCGAATTTATTTTTACGGATGGTGAATCGGTGTTTTTGTCCGACTCTGAAGCCCGTGCCCTGCAGAGCGGCGAAGCGATTTTCCGCCAAGACGAGGTAAGACCCATTGATGGCCTGGATGATTCGCTCAAGGCTGTCTCCGATATTCAACGGGGTGGCAGATTCGTAATGGTAGTGATCAATGCCGCTGTCGAGGTCTTTCAGGATATATTTCCCGGTGCTATCCTTCCCGGTGACGGAGAATTTATAGGTAAAGCCCGGCACATAGAACTGCGGTAGTAGCCAGTTTCGATCCTGTGATAAGCTGGGAAATAACTCTTGCTGTTCGGGATTGAATCGGCTGGGGATGAGCTTATTGACAATGCAGGGAATCTTTTTGGGAAATTTTTCTGGCGGAATCAGGTATTGGAAAGGATAGGCTTTGACTCGGTATACGAACATGCCGAAACCCGGCAGAGTGGCTTGGTTGTCATATTTTAAGTAGATATAGACGTCACCATTATTTTCTTCGTCAAGCGCTACATAATCAAATTCGTAAATATTCTTACAGACAAAAGTTCCCATGCTGGCTCCTTGTTTTTATTAGGATCAGGATGCAATGTCGGGAAGGGCAGTATCAGCGGCTATCGTCAGAACCCTCCCCGCAACAAAACACTATGGCGATTCTGAATAATAACCCCTTATCATGAAATATCAAGTAAGTGATATCAATTTTTAACTTACGAAAAACCGGTGGAGTCCGAAGTAGGTGCCGCAGGCCCTGCGGCACCCGACTGATTTGTCTGGAAACGGATAACAGGTAAGGGAAAGCGGTCTAAAGCCCGCGGGGGCAACGCAGCCTGAAGGCTGTACTACAAGCCTGAGCTAAAGCTCGTTTTCGACGCAGTCTGAACTACAAATGTGCCTATTCGACGAATGTACATGTCCCGAAATGACCTCATGTCGCAGGATGGAATCTTCCGGGAACAGGGTAATATTCGAGAGGCAGAGCATGTTCTCGGGCATATCGTTCTCCAAGGGAATCTACACCGTTAGCGCCTCCACCTATGCTCACGGAAATTGCAAAGCCGGACTCTTGAAACAGCAGTATAAACAGTTGCGTAATTATCAATGCTACGGGAGCCGGTGATGATTGTTCGCATATCAAAATTTCCGTGTTTCTGCTGCTACAGGCGTTTATTGTTGGAGTTCGACGGCATAGATGCGACCAGTTATGGGGAGGTGGATGAGGGTGGCGCTGACTTCGCAGGAAGTTGTTTTTTCGACGGCAGCCCGGTAGATTGCCAGCTGGCCATAACAACTGGCGGCATAAACTTCGTTGTCATCGCTTCGCGAATGCGTTTTATGGTCAATGATGACATACTTACCATCGGGTGTTTTAACCAACATATCGATGAAGCCCTGATAAAGTTGACCATTGTCCAGGCGCAGAGTCATTGGGACTTCACATTCGATTTTTACTTTTCCAGCTTCGCCGGCTCCATAGTTCTGGTACACAAAGTCGTACAAATTCTTTACGGCAGTGAGCAGATCTGTTGCTGAGATGGCATCTGCCACTGTCCATTGCTCAAGCAAGGCTTTGGCCTTTGTTTCAGTTCGCAGCTTTTCTGGTAACGCGATAAGATTATGGAAGGCATTGCCGAGCAATTCGTAGTCCCCAGACTTCATGCTGGTAGTGAATTTCATTGGCAGTTCAAATTTCCGGGTTACTTGTCCCGGCGGAGTGGTCACTTCGCTGGGGTTGAGACGATATTCCAGGAAGCTGGCAGGCAGCTTAGGCAGGATACTCTGCTGGCAGTGCTCCGGAACTTGATTCTCGCAGGGAGAAGCCGGTGCACAGGAGCGGAACGTGAAGGTGAAGTCCTGCCCACTGATAGTCAGAGTTTGTTCTGAGGGGAGCGAACTGTTTTCCAGTTTTGGCCACTGGAAGAGACTGATTCCGTTTTCATTTAAGTCATCCAACCAAGTGGCTTCATACTGCAGTAATCCAGCCTTGATCGTGTCCTGTGATGGGGGTTTCACGTTATCCCTTGCCTTTAATTCAGCTTGTATTTTTTTCGCTTCCTGCGTCAGAGAAGTACTACTTCTTTTGTTCAAGGCAAGTACCAGCATTTTTTGGGCGCGGGTAAAGCCGACATAAAGCAAGCGGCGATTTTCTTGGCGTTCACGTTCCGTGACTGTTTTCTGCAAGGGGCTATCTTGCAGCAATTCGCTTAAAATATCCACTTCGTCTGAATCGACAGTTGGCTTGTAGGTTAGTTTCTTTTTATCGCCGAAAGGATACGGGATATAGCTCAGATTGCGTTCGGCGAGCGGGTTTTGCGGATCAAAAGCATCCTGCCGTCCGACTTCCCGCAGGCAGAATGGGCTGGCACGTTCTTCACTGCTGAGGTCGGCGAGGATGACGACGGGCCATTCCAGCCCTTTGGCTTTGTGGTACGTCAAGACGTTGACGGTATTGGCATCGTCGCTGGCCGCTTCTGGCAGGTCAGCGGCATTTGCCCAGGCGACAAAGCCTGCAGGACTGGGTGAGCTGCGCTTTGACTGGCAGGCACTGAGATAGTTCACGCAAGCTTGGCGTAATTCATCCAGATTGCGCAAACGCCGGGCGGAATTCGGATAGCGGCTTAAGATCCGATCTAATTTCAGGGATACGATTACTCGTTCCAGAATTTCCAGGTTCGTTTCATTAGGAAGATGTCGTAGCTGTTTTATCTCGGGCAGTTCCTGCCATTTTTTGAAGGCTTTTTGAGCCTGGCGCTCTGCATCGGTTTGGGCGGAGAGCGTTTTGAGCCAGTTCGTATCCAGGTCCAGATTGGCGACCAGGATTGTCAGAGCCGTGGTGTCCTTGTGATTAATGCAATAGCGATAAGCCGCCATAGCCAAGCCGCCTTCGAAGGTGTCCAGCAGCTTGCCACGTGGGGCAGAGGCAGCGATGCCGAGTTTGGCCAATTCATCAGCCAGAGTTTTACAGTGTTCATTGGAACGGCAGAGGACTGCCAGGTCGGCCGGGCGCCAGATCTGTTCGCCATCGTCTTGCAACAGTGTCTGAATGCCGGCGGCCAGGCAGGCATAAGTTTTAGAGTCGCTCAGTTGCCAGGCCTCCAGTGTGCCACCTGTCCAGTCTTGATGTTCTTCCGGCAGTTTCAGGGTAACTTTTTTCTGGTCTTCTGCTGTATTGTTCAGTTTAAGATCCTTGCTAAAGGCTGGCAGGAAAACAGCATTGACGAAGCGGATCAATTTTTTTTGAGAGCGCCAAGAGAATTCCAGGGTATTATTACGAATGTCAGGCATGGGTGTTTGTGCGAAAGCTAGCATCAATTCCGGGTCGGTTCCCCGGAATCCGTAGATGGCTTGCTTGGGGTCTCCGACCCATTGAGAACCTTGTTTTGCGAGTTGGTGCAATTTCATAAACAGATCCAGTTGGATTGGGCTGGTATCCTGGAATTCATCGACCATAACTTTTTGCAGGCGTTCCTGTAGATTCTGGCAGAAGTCGTTATTGCTGGGGTTGCTCAGGGCATTTCGCAGCAGTGTTTCTTGATCTACAAAGTCAATCAATCCCTGTTCCTGTTTGTACGTTTCGTAGGCTTGCATAGCTACGGCGGCGCAGGCAAAAACGGCCTTGATCATGTCTTTAATATCATTGGCAAGCTCCCGGGAACTAAGGAGATGTTCAGCAGCAAAACGGCCAGGCTCATTCATGCAATCAAGAGTTTTAGAGGCGCCTAAACTCATCAGGCCGACACAATTAGGCCAGGTCGGTTCCCGTAGAAATATTTCCAGAACATTGGAATTTTCGCGATGGGCTTTGATTCTTTCAGGGGTAAAAGCCGGATTTCCCTTCAGGTCCTTCATCGTTGTCTCAACTTTGTTTTTTAGCTCCTCCCAAGGGAATGGCTTGTTGGTGCTTTTCAACAGATCCTCGACATTGCGGCAGGACTTGTCGGCAAAGTCCTGCAATTGTTTCGGGGAGAGCCCATTGTTCCTGGCGAGGTTGACGATATTCTGCACATCCTGTTGCCAATCGTTATTTTGCCGATGCTGATAGTTTTGTTGTGGGGATTTTCCCATGCGCCAAGCCAGCTTGTCTTTTCCGTCCAATTTTTGGGCGCTAGTTACCAAGGCTTTAGCGACAGATAAGCGAAAAATACGTTTGGCATTATCTTCTTCCAGGACATCCAGTGAGGGAGATTGACCGAGGGTGATAGCATGCTCCAAAATCAGCTGTCCACAAACACTGTTAACGGTGCCGACGAGGCCTTCAAGGACTTGTTGCGCTTTGTCGAATTCTCCTTTTTCCAGCAGTACTTGGCGCAGGCGCTGCTTCAATTCAGCACCGGCCTTGCGAGTAAATGTGGTCGCGAGAATTTTTTGCGGGGCAACTGGATTTTTTTCATCGGTTAACAATGTAGCCAAGTCATTGGTCAAGCGGTAGGTTTTGCCGGATCCGGCACTGGCATTGATTAAAAGAATTTCTTTATTGTTATTCATGAGTGCAACTCCGTTTTTTCCTGCAGTTGTTTTTGCGCTGGATTATTGGCGACGAGGCAGGATTTCGCTTTATCCTGCTCCAGCCCAGTAAGTTCTATTGTCAACCCCTGAATTTCCTTTTCCAACTGGCCATTTGTTATCCGCAGTGCGTTAATTTTTTCGTCCAAGTTTTTAAGCCAGCTATTCGGAGGGCAGGAGATTTTTTCTTTGTTTTTAGCGAGCTCGGATTCTTTTTTCTTGATCTCCTTATCAAGTTTGGTTATTTCCTTCTCCAGTTCCTTTTTCGCGGCTGCCTTTGCTTTTGCGACTTGTTCTTTTTGGTCTTTGAAGTGGCAAAGCATGGCATAATCGCAATAAGTGCAGACTGATTCGAGCTGGAGGAATGTGGAGTCCTCCGAATCCATCAGGGAGAGTTTTCCATCGCGGATTTCTTCCATTCGGATTTGGTAACTACTGCTGGCTTGTTGCCAAAGTGCTGACCAATCTTGGATCGTTTCTTTTTCTAACAGCTGGAATTTCGGTAGTAGGAAATAAGCGCAGCGAGCTTGGCAGGCCTCACCATTTTCTAGGCGGGCATAGGTGGCTAATTGCAAAGCCGTTCCGTCATCAAGTTTTTTCTGATAATCAGCTATTTTACTGGACCACTTGAGGTCTAAAATGTAGGTTTGTCCCTGCTGCTGGTTTGTGAGTACTAAATCGGCCGCGCCGGTCAGCTGTGTGTCGAAGAAACGAATCGGGATATTATCGGCGGGGTATTTCTTTTCAACGGCTCGCACGGTTAATTTGCGCTTGGCGATTTCGTCACAAAGATGGTATACGGCTTGCTGGATATGATCGCAGACTCTGCCTTGGACGCTGGTCTGTTCTTCTCTTGCCAGTTCAGCTGCTTCACGCATAAGCAAGATATCAAACAATTCTCCAGCGCGGATTTTGGCTGCATCCGGCGTCCAGGTTTTCTGCTCTTGAAAGAGTTTTTCGATGATACTGTGCACAAAGGTGCCCATCAGCCTGGCGCCAGTGGGCAGTTCTAAAGTGTCCGGTTCTTTTAATCCGCCCCAGTATTTGAACAGCCATTGAGCCGGACAGGACAATAACGAATTCAGAGAAGTGAAGGAAATTTTCTCCGGCGTAATGTTATTGTTTGCCAGTGGCAGTTCACTGACAGGAGCGGGCTCAGAAAGTCCGGGAACCTTTTCCGTGGGAGGACTGACAATCCCAGTTGGCCAGCCGCTCGTACAGGCTTTAACAATGGATTTTTCTTTTAGAGTGCAGCGTTTTATGGCCGCATTTATTTCATCCATAAAGGAATGATGAAAGACTGGTTCACCATTCAGAATTGTAGGCAGGAAAAAGAATAGTTGCTTGGCTTGACGGATGCTATTGTGCCAAGCAAAATTTTCCCGATGAAAGCACTGTGGATCTGGAAGTGTTTTTATGGACTGCAATTCCGTTTCGGTCCAATAAGTCTGCGGGCTGTCTTGCGGATCGACAAAATTCCACCAGATGACGAAGTCGCTAGGACGGATTAATGCTCCCGGATGGGAGTGGAATTGATAGTCGGCGACTTCCCTGTTTATATTCTGTGAGTCCACGCCGCTACTGATGATGGTTTCCAGAATGCGGAATAATTCCAAGCGAGTGATCTTGTCACGCTTATCCAGAATCTCCAGCAAGGTGGCAATGTGACTTCTGGCAAGTTTTACTGAACGCTGGTCGTGCTGCTTCTTCAGGGAGTCCTCCAGCCAACTACAGCGCTTCTTCAACTCCATGAATGGGATACCTTCCGTGGGGCAAAATCGCATCTCCAGTAAAGGCCTGGCTTTTTTGATTAACGCTTGCTCTTCTTGACGTTCTTCGTCGGTGGGAGGCTGTGTTTCGGATTCGCTGAATTCCGGAGTATCGTCTGCGGGTATCCAGGCCTGATTCCACTGTTCATTGCCGATGCCGGGTTTTTGCAGCAGGGCTCGTCGCAGGCGCCATCCGGTTTGTCCTTTGATTGGGCAATAATATGAGCAGAGGAATTCGAGCATTTTACGCGGGTCAAATGGCTCCCAGAAAGTTTCACAGAGCAGTGGCAGGATGCAGAGAGCTTCGCGGGCTGGGGAACGTTCAGACTCTCCCAAGCTACCGCAACCACAGCGATGCAGCACCCGATCCAGAACATGGGTATCTCCTTGGCAGATCAGGGTTGCATGCAGCGCATTTTCTTTTTGCGCTAACATGCCGGCTAAATGTTCGGCCAGTATGAATTCATTGTTTTCAGTGAAGACATGGACTGCGCCATCTTTAAGCATCTTTTCCAGCTGCTCAATCGCAACAGAATCTGAAGGTGCTGTGCTTGTAAGCGTCCAACCTTGTTTTTCCATGCAGTCGAAGATTTCCTGCCAGCAAGGCGGTAACAGCTCTCTGGGCTCGACCAGAATCAGTTTAGCGCTGGGCAAATCGGCGAGCAGTGTTTTGATCCGGCGCAGGCGGTCTCCGATGCCGGGAGCCAGGAATAAGTCCGTTGCTTCAATGGCAGCGAGAGTTTCCAGCCGGGCTGAACCTCCAGTCTTTCCATCCCAATGCGTCTGCATCAATTCATCCCGCCAAGATAACAGTTTTTTGGCGGTCGACCAGGAATCCAGCGCGAAGGATTGACGGCACCAGTCACAATTCGCCTGACGGATTTTCTGGCGGTACTGTTCAATGCGCTCAGGAAGAGAAAAGTCCTTGCCAGAGAGGCCAAGACGGCTTTCCAGCCAAGCCAAAAAAGCCAGCGGACCAACGGAAAGCTGACGCAGAGAACTGGCCTCCAGATTCCATTCGGCGCCGTCGAGAAACATCCCAAAAATAATGTCCATTAAATTTTCCCTCGATAAAGATGATTTTTATACTGCTAAATGATAGGGATAATAAAGTTCGTCTGATTTGGTAAAAATTGAATTCGTACTAACTACAGAAGCTTGTAAGCAAAGTTCACATTACGAGTTATTCGTATTATAGCCTTTTCTATGCATTAGTTCTAATGTTCTAATGTTTTTTCCAATTCAGTCCAAGCGATGAGAGCATTTCGGACATAGGGGCAGTCTTGCTGTGTCAGTAATGCAGCTTTAATGCAATCAGCCTCTTTAAGATAGTTGCCAGCACAGACTTTGCCTTTCAGTTCGATGAAGTCTTTGGTATTGCAGAGGCGATCGGCTGCTTTGACAAGAATGGCGTTAAGAGAACCGCTGTTAGCGAGGTCTGACATGTATTCTGTCTTGTTTTTCTTACAAGTCAGCAGCTTGATGTTTTCGAGGATTTCTTCGCTGGAGACTGCCAGGATTTTTTGTTCCGTTATCGAGGTATCTTCGAGTAGATCGTGTCCCCAGGCAATGTCCAGTAGCGGATGGGTTTTGGGCACGCCCCATTCCTCCAGCAGTTTAACTACCATCTCGGGATGAACGATGTAAGGCAGGCCTGCTTTACCTTTGCGCTTTTGACCTGTATGATATTTTGTCGCCAACTCCTGCATATTCATACAATTGAGCTCCTTGTGGGGTTAGTTCTATGGGGTGCGAAGTGCGGGTGCGGGGTGCGGGGAAGCGGGCTGAAGCCCGCTTGATGAATCAGTCTGAGCCGGTTGCTTTTTTCAGGAGTTCGAAGCCGATTTTGCGTTGATCGTTGTAGTCCTCTGTTATGGTTTGCTGGTTTTTGTTGGCGGTTTCATCGGCGAGTGCCTTGATGATTTCGGCATTGCTGAGTTTTTCGCTGGCCAGATAAAAGAACTGCTGGCGGACATTTCGGAAGTCACCAGGGGTAAGCCGGGTGATCTCTGCCAGAGTCTGGCGGTCTTCTTTGCTGAGTTCAGGCAAGTTCAGGTGTTTGAAGAAGCAGTTGTAGAAGTGGAGCTTGCCGTCGCGATCGAGGTAGTCGAAATGCAACTTGAAGGTAAAGCGCCGGATGGCAGCCGGATCGAGGTTCTGGGCAAAGTTGCTCGCCATGATGAAGATGCCGGGGAAGTTCTCCATCTGGTTGAGCAGCGTTGTCACTTGCGTCATCTCCCAGGAGCGGGTCGCTCTGGCTCGGGAGCCGAGCATGGAGTCGCCCTCGTCAATAAAGAGGATGCTGTTTTCAGCGGCGGCTTCACGGAAGGCATTGACGATGTGGTGCTCGGTCTCGCCGATATAGCAATTCAGCAGGTCGCTGGCCATCTTGATGTTCAGCGGTCTGCCGAGCTGTTGAGCCAAGTACTTGACGAAGTCGGTCTTGCCAGTGCCGGGAGCGCCGAAGAGCAGCAGGTTCAGACGCGGAGAATCGGCGGCGCTGCCAGGCTGGTTGCCCTGCTTAAGGTAATGCTTACTGGCGGCGATGATGCGTTCCAGGCTGGGGCCGGTTTTCAAG
>Ga0172378_10006930_pt1 | contig 10561 bp, 7 predicted proteins | sample GrowelOW332metaG_FD_119755 | JGI IMG/M metagenome (GOLD analysis project Ga0172378, IMG submission 119755) | Groundwater microbial communities from an aquifer near a municipal landfill in Southern Ontario, Canada - Pumphouse #3_1 metaG | ecosystem: Environmental > Aquatic > Deep subsurface >... | reverse complement strand
TAGCAAATAGAACAGAATACGCTTTTTGGGATAACCATGCAAAGCGGCTATTGTTATGTAATGAATGTGCGCAAAACTTCAGTTTTTTTAGGTTAAGTTAGCGCCAATAGGCGTCCTCGCCGGTATCTCCCATATCACAGTTCGTTGCCGTTCTGAAAACGGAGGATCGAAAGTAAGTGCCACAGACCCGACGGATATGTCCGGGAACGGGGAACGCAGGCTAAAAAAACGCGGGGGCTACGCAGCTTTAAGACTAAACTACAAACATACACGTACCCAATGTTTTGCATGCGTTGTTTAAAATTTCTTCTACAAAAAGAAATCTGCCTAATAGTAGCGCAGAATCGCAAATTGCAAAGAATTCAGTCTGTTTTCTTGTGAATTGCATAAACCCGAAAACTGCGATATATTAATGAAATTCCTGTTTCGTATACTTTTCCCCCGGCAAAACGGGTAAAAAAGTTAGCATCACTGCAAATCCAAGGAGAATCACAAATGATTAAAGTCGGTATCAATGGTTTTGGCCGTATTGGGCGAATGGTTTTTCGTTCGGCCATCGAAAATTTCAGCAGCGACATTGAAATTGTTGCGATCAACGATTTGCTGGATCCGGATTATCTGGCGTACATGTTGAAGTATGACTCTGTTCATGGCTGTTTCAATGGGGATGTCAAAGTCGATGGAAACAACATGATCGTCAATGGCAAGGCCATCCGTCTGACGGCTGAAAAAGATCCTGCTAACCTGAAATGGAATGAAGTCGGTGCGGATGTCATTATCGAATCCACTGGTTTTTTCCTGACTGACGAAACCGCCCGCAAACATATCCAAGCTGGCGCAAAAAAGGTCATCCTTTCGGCTCCCTCGAAAGATAAGACCCCGATGTTTGTTTATGGCGTTAATCACCAGGCTTATCAGGGTCAAGACATCATTTCCAATGCCTCCTGTACCACCAACTGCCTGGCACCTATTGCCAAAGTCCTCAATGACAAATTCGGCATTAAACGCGGCCTGATGACGACGATTCATGCCACAACGGCAACCCAGAAGACCGTTGACGGCCCTTCCAACAAGGATTGGCGTGGCGGTCGAGGCATCTTGGGAAACATCATTCCTTCCAGTACTGGTGCTGCCAAAGCCGTTGGTAAAGTACTGCCGGTTCTGCAGGGCAAACTGACTGGTATGGCGATGCGCGTGCCGACTTCCGATGTGTCGGTCGTCGATTTGACCGTTGAACTGGAAAAGGAAGCCGATTACGCTGATATCTGCGCTGCGATGAAAGCGGCGTCCGAAGGCGAACTCAAAGGCATTCTCGGCTATACCGAAGAGAAAGTCGTGTCCACGGATTTCATTGGCGATGCGCGTACATCCATTTTCGATGTGGGCGCCGGCATTCAACTGGACAAGACCTTCGTCAAGGTCGTCAGCTGGTATGACAACGAATGGGGTTATTCCAACAAGGTTCTGGAAATGGTTCGCGTTATTACACGCTGAAAATACTAAAACCTAAAGAAACTTAAGCGCGAGCGGCAAAGCATGCCGCCCGCGCTTTCTTTTTGCCTTGCGCTGCCAAGGTTGCCCGCGCGTCCATAAGCGAAACTATAGGTTGGCACCAATTCTGAAGCCGGCACTCACCAAAACCGGGTGCATCGGAGAGGCACTACAGAGAAAACAGAACGGCACATCTGTCGTTCTGTTGGCGGTCGCTTGCGACCGCCGGGAATGGGAACGGGGAGGATCCGGAGCTGGAAGCTCCGGCTACTTTCTGGGGAAGATTCGGGAGCGGAGAAGCGGGCTATAAGCCTGCGGGACAATGCAGCCTGAACGACCAATATACACGCACCCAATATTTTGCAGAAGTTGCTACGAAATTTCTTTCACAACACTCGGAAATTTGCCGCGAAGCGGCTCAGTTCAACAAAAAATTGGCAGAAAGAAGTACAAAGTCATGTCATTTCCATGACTGGCAAACTCCCTTGAATTGAAACAGGGGGAGCTGTTTTTTGTTTCAGGGTGTAGGGTTGTCGGGGACAGTTTGCAAGTGTTTTTTTCGTCTATTGATGGCAAAGAAAGTATAAAGCACGCTCATGGCAACGCAAAACCAGATAAAACCGGCCTCCCAATCATGCTTTTTGACCAAAACAATATTGACAAAAATGATCAACACGATGAGCAGCAATAATTTGATTACCCTGGGTAGATTTGGCCACAGGCTTTGACCAAAATGCAAATAAGGGATATTAGAAATCATCAGGCAGGAAGCCAGGATGACAACGGCGGCAGAGATCATGCCGCTGATCGGATGGGAAAATTTCATATTCACTAAAACAGCAGAACAGGCCAAGAGTGCGCCGGCAGGGGAAGGCATTCCCTGGAAAACCCCAGGAATTTGAGGACGGTTGGGATGCAGAAAACGGTATAACCGAAATAACAGGCAGGCCGTATAAAACATGGCCAGCAGCGCGGCCAGCCAAGGCGGAACCGTACTTTCATAATAGGCCAGCCCGCGATAAATGATACAGCCGACCGCCAGTCCGAAACTGGTAGCATCCGCGATATCATCAAAAAATGCCCCTCGTTTTGTTGAACCGAATTTTCGCGCCAGACGGCCATCGAAGAGATCAAAGAACTGGCCGATGAAAATCAGCACAAAGCCACGGGTAAACCAGTCATAGCGACAGACAATCCAGATGGCAGCCAATCCGCAGATAAAATTTGCGAAGGTCAGGGAATTTGCATACCAGACATCCGGTATAATTTTACAGTAGAAAGATAGAAAAGCGAGAATATTGCAGCTGACCAACAAATAGCCGACGGCAGTGCTGTTCAGGATGGGCAGGGGCTGTAGGTTATGTAGGGCAACTACTGAAAGCAGAATGGTGACCAGTGCTGTTTTCCCTTTACCGAAGTAATTGGCAGCTTTTTTCTGACTGAATAAACGGGAAGCCTGCCCCAGGGTGTCGATACTCATGAAAATGACAACACCCCAGATATCCAGACGCACTTCCGGATCGATCTTGGCTCCCAAGCTAAAATACAACAGACAGGGGAAATACATGCACTTATCACTCAAGGGATCAAGCCATTTTCCACTTTCGGTTTCCAGATTGCAGTTACGGGCAATAGTACCATCGGTAAGATCCGTAATCATCCAAAAAGCAAACCAGAGTATGGCAAACTCTAAGTGCCCAAAATGCACCAACCCGATGCTGATCGCCCCCATCGGAATCCGGATCAGAGAAATCGCATTCGGATGCAAAAAGGGCATTTTTTGAATGAAGCGGCAGCCTCGTTTGCTTTTGGTCAAGGAACACGCAAGAAAGCGCTCCGTCAGAAGCATCCCAATAATCACCAAACAGAGTAGGTAGGTATTTGACATAAGAGTTCAGGTGCAGACCTGTGAGTCAGCCTTTTTGTAGGGTTAGAACATGAAATGTTAAATAAACAAAAGATTCAGGAAGTCAGGATGCCGGCGAGGACGCCGGCAGTCCATAACTCGCGCCCTTTCTGCGACGCATAACAAAATGACCCAAAGCTCCGGATGAATTGTTTAGGTTGTGGACGCCAGTCCACCCCAAGTCCATCCGTGACCGTCCATGATACAGTTTTTTGAGACTGCAGTATTAAAAGATTGCGTTGACCGTTCATCCCACGACATCGTTTTCAATCTTCCAAGTCGTATTCCCGTCCGGGGTTTTCGCATTTACGGATTTTGACCAGCAGTAATTTTCGCCGGTCGGCCTCCAGGATATCGATTTCGAGATGTTCGGTGAGCAGGTGCTCTCCAGCCATGGGAATTTTTCCTTGGCTGGCCATAATATAGCCTCCCAGTGTATCAAAGCCTTTTTCTTCCGAAATATCGACGTCGAGTAATTGGTTGACTTCCCAGATCGCCATTCTGCCGTCGTTGATCAGTGAACCATCCGGCTCTATGTGCGGGACTTCTGGTTTGCTGGGTTCATCATGGTCATATTCATCTTGAATTTCGCCGACGATTTCTTCCAGGATGTCTTCAATGGTAACAACCCCAGCAGTCCCGCCGTATTCATCCAGAACGATGGCCAGATGATTGCGCGTCTGACGAAATTCATCCAACAGATCGCTAACATTTTTGCTTTCCGGGATAAAAACCGGATTATGAGCCAGGGCGAGTGCATTTTCGGCTTTTTCGATGCGTGCATCGTCAAGCATGTCTTTGGCATAAACAATCCCGCTAATGCTATCAATGCTCTGATGATAAATCGGAATCCGGCTGTGGCCGGATTCGGCAATTGTTTTCTTGATTTCAGCGATGCTTGCAGTTTCCGGCAGCACGTCCATATCGACTCTCGGGGTCATGATTTCATGTACAAAGGTTTTGTCAAGATTGATCACCCCGTTGAGCATGCGTTTTTCTTCTTGTTCCAGCCCGGAAGAACTGGATGCTCTGTCGGTTTCTTCTTCATCATCTTCGACCATCGAAAGAATTTCATCCTCAGCAGTCACTTTATCGCTGTTTGCATCTTCGGCATCTTGTTCCCAAATTTTCTGAATCCAAAAATCCAGTGGGAAGACCAATGGTGCAAAGACCCAAGTGGCGACTTTGCAAAGCGGCAGAAAAAGACCGAACAGGTGAGCAGTCACCGGCAAGGAAATTTTTTCAATCGCAATTTCCCAGAATAGAATGACGCCAATAGCAAGGATAACGCCGACTCCAATGGCCAGCACCCGGGATTTGTCTTCCGCCCAGCCAAGATAGCAAATCACTGAACTGAGCAACAATAATACGACCAATAAATGTCCGCCCAGCCGCAGCCGGGATAGGCTCGGGAAAATGCGTTCCATATATTCCGCTAGGGGTTTAGAACTTTCCCGCAATTTGCGCAATTTAGCTTTATTAAAGGTTTCCAGTTTTGCTGCGGCCAGAGCCAAAAAGGCAAAACCTGCAACGGAAATCAACGCTGCAGTCAGAGGCAGACTCGTACTCATACATTCCTTCTTTAATCCTTGCTTCAAACAATTTGGCAAACCACTCCATCGGGTTGCCGGAATCCCACCATCAGACGAAGATTGCGGGAGACTTTCATCCTTTCCTACTGAGAACATGCTTTGTCATGTTTTCAGAAAAAATCTACTGTGTCCAGGCTGGGTGAAATCGCGTTCATCACCCGCGCTTCGGCGGCTCGCATGGAAAAGCGTGTTGTTTCCGTAAGATCATCTTCCCCCTGCAGATGCAAAAGACCATGCACAGCATAGAGAAACAGTTCACGGGAAGGAGACTGCCCATACAGCTTGGCATTTTTACAGGCGACGTCAGGGCATAGATAAATCTCCGCCAAAACCGGCTCCTCAGCATCAGGAAAATGTGCTTCAGAAGTTCGTAAATCATAGGTGATTACATCCGTAACACCATGATGACCAAGATGAAGAGCATTCAAGGCAACCATCTCCTCCGGACACAGCAAAATCACTTGGAGAAGGCCGGGGTCAGAGACGGAAAAACCGGTCAAGGGTAAAACCTCCCGTAAAAGGCTCAGGAAAAAAGCCCGCTTTTTCAAGGCTGCGACTCGCCGCCCGCGTTGCAACAGGATTTTCATGCCAGCTCCTTCTCGTCTTCCGAAGCTTCCGGAACTTCCGGATATTCCGGACGAAAATGATACATATCCATAAAAGTGCGAAGAAAGCTTTTTTTGATGGCATCGAGTTCAGAAGTCGTGATGTCTGCTTCGGCAAACTGGTTGTCGCTCCATTTGTCATCGATGATTTTAATGATCTTGCGGGCGACGCTTTCGGCAGTCAAACCATTATCCTTTTCCTTTTCCAGCCGCAGCAGAAATTCTTTCAGACGGATTTCCGGATCGGTTTTATTCCCGGCTTCGGGTTGTAGCAGTTCCGCCGCATTTAGTAGCAGCTTACGCTGGTCACTATGGCTTCCGGAGAGTGCTCGGATGGCGGCCTCACAGGCATCTGCCAAACTGACAATGACAATTTCCTTTTGCAGGGGGGGGGGATGCGGATAACGGAACAAGTGCTCGTCGGGCACGGCTTTGTGCGCGGCTTTCGCTTCGTTTTTGGCTTTTTCGTAGAAGAAGGTCAGCAGGCTGTTGCCGTGGTGCTGTTCGATGGCGGAGCGAAGGGAACGGCGAAGATGATATTTCTGCGCCAGCGCCATGCCGTCACGCACGTGTGCGGTAATGATGCGGCTGCTTTCCAAGGCTGGCAGATGGTCGTGGGGGTTTTGCTCATTGCGTTGATTTTCGGCAAAACAGCCAGGGTTCTCCAGTTTTCCTATATCATGGAATAAAGCCATCACCCGCGTTAACAAGGCGTTGGCTTGAATCGCATTGGCCGCCGCTTCGGCAATCGTGGCAACATTCATGCTGTGCTGAAAAGTCCCTGGGGCTTCTTCCTGCAAACGCCGAAGCAGAGGATGATTCGTATCATTAAGTTCCAGCAAAGTCGTCAGCGTAACCAGCCCAAAACAGTACTCAAATACCGGCAGCAACGCCATGCATAACAAGGCGATCAGCAAACCATTCCCGTATGAAAATAACAAAACTTTCGGCAAAAGGATTGGGAAGCTGGTAAAAATGGTGTTCTGTTCAAAAGCAAAAAAGACCTGTGAGAGCATGATCGAGAAGCCAAGCGCAAAACCACCGATAATAAAGTCACGACGTTGCTTTGCATATTGGAAAAAGGCGACCCCGACCAAAGTCACAAACAGGGAATAATGAAATAACTGATACTGCAATTCCCCCGAGGAAATTTGCAAGGGAGCCAGTGTCGAGACGATAACTGCCGTACAGATGGCAATTCGACCACCCAATAAATTCGACAGCAACGAGGGGATCAGCGCCAGAGGCAGCACGCACAACAGGTAGGCAAAAGGCCAGTCCTTGCAGCTATATAAATAAAAAGCCAAGAAGGTCAAAATAAAATGCAAAATCAGCGCCGCAGCGCTGACCAGCAGGCGCTGACCTAAATTGGCCGGCGAAATCCGGATCCGGGTCAGACAGAATACATAACAGCCGATGAACAAGGTCAATAAGGTCAGGCGGATCAGATTTTTACGATGAAATTTGAGGTGAAAGATATCCAAGCCGAGTTTACTACGTTGCTTGCCAGCTGCCAGATAAGCGTGCAAAATCGCCTTCTCGCGCTCCGAAGGGCCAATCAGAATATCTTTCTCCTGAAAGTGTTCCGGAAAGACTTCCACATTGGCTAAAGCTTCTTCCTGTAGTTTCCGGCTCTTTTCTTCATTATATTCCAGGGTGGGTTCCAGCAGTTCGGCTTGCCAGAAATACGACAAATCCAGCTGAAGGTTGCCGATCTGGTTCGAGAAATCCTCTTCCAGCTTATGGCGTGCTTCCGCCAGACTCAGCAAGCTGGAATAATCTCTGAGAATCTGGTGTTCCTCAGAAAAGATGATCACTTCTTGAATTTCGTCGGACAACAACGGGAAAGAGGGCGTGACTCCCCAACCCAACTCCAAAATCCCACAGTCCAAGACTTCCTGAAGGATGCGTAAAAACAGATTCGCTGCATTTTCATTCTGGAAAATCTTTTTCAGTTCCGCCAGTTCAGCAGTCGATGCCCCGTCCGAAGGCAGCAAAAGCAGAGCCTGTATTTTTTCCTGAAAAGCCCGATGAATTTTTAAGGCTTTGCTTTCCTTCAAATCAAAGACTGGCGGCAATTGACGGACAGCCTGATCTCGGGCAGCCTGCAGTTTTTCCGGATCAACAAAGCTGAAGGGGTAGTCTGCACGCAGAGAAAAGCTGGAAAACTGTTCTGTAATGCGCAATTGAATCGGGTCTTGAAGCCGGCTGCAGAGAAAAAAAGCTCCGACCAGCCAAGTCAAGCTGAACAAGGGAATAATATACCAAGAACGGCGAAAATAGTTTCGCCCCCAATTGTGCAGCGAACGGTTAACACGTTCAGGTGGAGGTTCCCCTGGGTCATGGTTCTCTCCCGACGCAAGGGAAGCCTCCCCCGAGCCGTTTTCCAGTGCAGAGGAAACAGCCCCGAGATCCATTTTGCGCGTGGTGCTGGCTTGTTTATCTTGTCGCTTACTGCTTTTCATGAACGGATTCCCATGGGGTATAGAGCAGAGCAAAAACTCTACTGCCCGGGTTCATACCGCTTGTAGATCACGGCCGCATTATGCCCGCCGAAGCCAAGATTGATCTTTAATACCGTATTAACAGCCTGCTTGCGGCAGGTATTGGGTACATAATCAAGATCACAGTCCGGATCCGGTGTTTCATAATTCATCGTTCCGGGAATGATGCCATTGCGAATGGCCTCCACACAGACCACAGATTCAAAACCTCCCGCAGCTCCAAGCATGTGCCCCGTCTGGGACTTGGTGCTGCTGATCGCTATCCGGTAGGCATGCTCCCCAAGCGCCAGTTTGATGGCACGGGTCTCAACCATATCATTAATCGGAGTAGAAGTACCATGCGCATTGATATAATCGATGTCTTCCGCCTGTAGCTCGGCAGTGCGAAGCGCATTCTGTATCGCATTGGCAGCTCCTGAACCATCTGATGCAGGTGCCGTGATATGATAGGCATCGCAACTGGCACCATAGCCAGCAATCTCCGCCAAAGGAACAGCCCCACGCGCCAATGCGTGCCCAAGTTCTTCCAAAACCAGAATCCCGGCTCCCTCCGCAAAAACGAAACCATCCCGCCCAGCATCAAAGGGACGGCTGGCATGGGTAGGATCATCATTGCGGGTGCTCAGGGCGCGCATCGAAGAAAAAGCTGCAATACTTAAGGGAATCAGGGCGGCTTCACTGCCTCCCGTCAACATGACGTCGGCATCATTGCGCCGGATGATCCAGGCGGCTTCCCCAATTGCATGCAACGCACTGGCGCAAGCGCTGTTCAAACCGAAATTTGGCCCCTTGAAGCCATGCTTAATGGCCAGAAAGCCAGCTCCCATATCGCCAATCAGCATTGGAATCGTCATCGGAGAGACCCGGCCAGGGCCTCGCCCGCTGAGTATTTCCTGCTGGTTGCAGGTAGTCGCAATGCCTCCGATGCCAGAGGCTACCAGTACTCCCGCACGCTGATAATCCAAGCCACCTGTATGCAACAGCTTGGCCTGAGTCAACGCTTCATGCGCCGAGGCTACTGCGTAATGACAATATAAATCCAGGCGATTGGCTTCCTTCACCTCCAAATATCGGGTAATATCAAAATTTCGGACTTCTCCGGCGATCCGGCTGCGATATTCACTGGCATCGAAACGGGTCACCGGGCCAACCCCGGAGACCCCGGCCAGCAGATTATTCCAAGCTTCCGGAACCGAACAACCCACCGGTGAAACAACCCCCATCCCGGTAACTACAACTCGTCGCCAGGTTTTCATTCATGAACTCCTAAAAAACGTAGCATTCCCATTGTTTCAAAACAGAACCCGCTCTGCGCAAGTGACAAACTGAACAAAGGAGACTGTCCACCCTGAAAAACAAAGGCCACAATCCCCCAGGAACGTGGCCTTTCCGCCTGGCCTGAAGGATCAAATACCCTTCCGGGAAACGGAGCTTTAATTTTCAGGAACGGAGAACTTGTTTCCCGTTCGACCCTTCGCAAGGCACAAGCCCCGCAGCGAGCAGAATTCAGGATTCAGGAACGATCTTCTCGTTGATATACGAGATCGCCTGACCAACCGTCGTCATCTTCTCAACCACATCATCTGGTATTTTAATACTAAAGGCTTCTTCAAATTCCATGACCAATTCTACGGTATCGAGAGAATCTGCGCCTAAATCCTCTATGAAATGAGCCTGGGTCTGAACCTGATCCTCACGGACACCCAGCTGCTCAACAATAATCTTTTTGACGCGATCTTCTACGTTGCAATTACCCATTTATTTCTCCTCAATGTTTGGTTCGTTTCTGATAGTTCATTTACCGTAGACCGTAAGCATAAAATAAAACTGTTTTATTAGAATCAAGACTTGCTAAGGAATTCATATAATTTAATCGTTCTTCAAAAGATTGCAAATGTCCTTGTTTTCATATGCTAACTCTCTGGTTTACAAGGCACTCGACCCGTTCTAACCGGGATGACCTGGAATGGCTACCCTGCTGCCTGGCAACGGAAACGGAGACGAGGGCGGAGGGGACAGGAAAGTGCGAAGTGCCAGCGTCCTTACCGACAGGCAAGATCTTTTCCTCTTGCCCTGTTGTGTAAGCGTGAGCTATGAAGCACCAGCATCCTCGCCGGCCTCCCCTATCGCGGTTCGTTTTCATCCCGAAAAACGGTGGGGTCAAAAGTAGGTACCGCAGGCTCTGCGGCGTCCGATGGATTTATCCGGGAACGGAAGCGGGGAGGATCCGGAGCTGGAAGCTCCGGCCACATCCTGGGGGAAGCTCCGGCCACATCCTGGGGGAAGCTCCGGCCACATCCTGGGGGAAGCTCCGGCCGCTTCCAAGATGGCAAGCATAAGCGATTTACAGAATGTTTTCGCTTATCCCATGGCCATGCCGCCGTCGACACAGAGCACCTGTCCGGTAATGTAGGCAGCGGCTTCTGAGGCCAGGAAAGCGACGGCTTGCGCGATGTCTTCCGG
>Ga0172378_10006929_pt1 | contig 10562 bp, 8 predicted proteins | sample GrowelOW332metaG_FD_119755 | JGI IMG/M metagenome (GOLD analysis project Ga0172378, IMG submission 119755) | Groundwater microbial communities from an aquifer near a municipal landfill in Southern Ontario, Canada - Pumphouse #3_1 metaG | ecosystem: Environmental > Aquatic > Deep subsurface >... | reverse complement strand
TTGACGTTTTATATACGAAAGAGGCTTACTTCAGTTTATTCCTACCTTGACTATAAATTATGAAGTTTATTCCTACTACTGTTTCCACCTTAACAACTTTTTTTAACTAGTAGATACAGGGCATATTTTATGTTGTTTTTGCCATATACATTGCAACATATATGTTGCAATGTACACATAAAAGGTTTATGTAAATGTTTCCTGGAACTTTACGTAAGGTCAAAATGGAAAATATGCCATTAAAAGGACATTGATTATAGTATGTGTTTCCTCAATCGTAACAGACTCTATTGCTTGTTAAGTACAATTAATAGTAAATTCATCTAGCGTGTTACAGAGCTAATATAAAGCGGTGTACCTGTTTTAATGTAAAGCGATGTACGTATTCTGATATTTCAGTATCATTATAAAATTTCTTTGCATATCCTTTGACAAGTTTGGGTAGAATCGTTGATTCATGAATTTTGGTAATATGTATGCAATTTGAGCTGGCTATGGCTCTGCTGCTATTGAAATATCTTTATCGTTTTTTTCATACAATTGTTTGGGCACTTTTACTTCATTCATTAGTAAATGGAAAAACTGACCAACGAGATAATTTGATAACCCTTTATCTTCTACAAGACGATTCATAAATTTAATTGGTGGCTCTGAATTTTTTAGCAATGCTTTATCTATTGACTCTCTAAGTTTAATGCGCTTAACATCTTCAATGTTGTCTGCTCGTAAACTTGCTAATAAATTTTCATCCTTTTTCAAAGCAGCATACATTTCTTTTATTACAATATCATCATGTCCTAAATCTACCGCATATTTATCATTAATCTCTTTCACAATTACTTCTAATATTTCTTTATTGTCCGGTGTTTTGCCATTATGACCATCGCCTTGTGGATTTTTTAAAATAGCATCTTCACACTTTAAAACAATACTTCCGTTTTCAACTTCTTTAATTTTATATTTATCCATATCCACCATTTGTGTAATTTCTAGCGGAAGCGTTTCCTTTTCATATGGCAAATACTTAAATAACAGTTTGGTAAAAAGATAAAACTTTTCAAGATCTGTATCGATGAATGTAATTATTTGAGAAATAAACGAATACTGTCTTATATATTTATTCAGGCTTTTTCTGAATTTATTTTTATCTATATCAGAAAGTTGAATGTATTTTTCTTCAACAATTTTCTTGAAAAACGGAGATAAAACTTCAGACTTAACTTTTTTACGAACAAACATTTCGATAAAATAATCTACATCGTCAGAAGTAAAAATATCTGACTTTTCAATTTCATATTTTAAATTATATAGCTTTTGTTTATCTGTAGCCTTATTCAATACAGTACTTTGATAATAATTTTGAAAATCGTTTTGAATATCCTCTTGTTTATTCACAAAGTCCATTACAAAAGTATCTTCTTTGTTTTTTGTCATTCTGTTCAGACGACTGAGGGTTTGGACTGTAGCAACGCCTCCTAATGTTTTGTCAACGTACATTGTATGCAAAAGAGGTTGATCAAAACCTGTTTGAAATTTATTGGCTACAATCAGGATTTTATAAGCCGGTTTCTTAAATTCTTCAGCTATGTTCTTTACTTTTGAACCATTCATGCTCGCCTCGGTATACTTCTCAGATTCAATTTCTACTGTACCCGAAAATGCAACTAAAGTTTGAATATCAAAGCCTTGTTCTTTTATTATTTTATCAAATGCTTGTTTATAAAGTACAGCATGAGCCCTGGAGCTTGTAACTAGCATACCTTTTGCACGACCTCCAATTTTATGAATGGTTTTATTCATAAAATGGTCCAGCATAATGTACGTCTTTCTGGCAATGGCAAAAGGGTGTTTGTTTACTTCATTTATTAAAAGTCGTTTAGCTTTTATTTTCTCGAATGCTTTATCATCCTTGGCATTTTCGTTTTCAATGAGTTCAAAATAAGTGCTTTTAGTAATATAATTCTGAAGAACGTCAAGAATAAATCCTTCTTCAATAGCCTGGCGCATGGTATATTCGTGAAAAGCTTTAAACCGGGATTTTAGCGTGGCATCAGGAATGCCAAATAATTCTAATGTTTTTGGTTTTGGAGTGGCTGTAAAAGCGAAAAATGAAAGATGGGCTAATTTTTGACGGCTTGCCATTATTTTTTCTAACTGTACTTCGACTGTATCTTTAGGTTCGTCATTTTCATCATCTTCTCGAATAATTTTTTTTAAGGCTTCGTCAGTAGTAAGCGATAATTTTAAATCTTTTACATTTTCACCACTCTGGCTGCGATGTGCTTCATCAACAATAATGGCAAAATGTTTTCCTTTTAATTTCGCCACTTCGCCTATAAAACCAAATTTTTGTAAGGTGCTGATAATAATTTTATCACCATCGGTAAGTGCCTTGATTAACTGTTTACTGCCTTTAGTTATTGTCCTTACTGTTCCTTTTATTTTTTCGAATTGCTTAATCTGTTTTTGCAATTGCCTGTCCAAAATAATACGGTCGGTTATTACAATAATACTATCAAAAATTGGTTCCTGATTTTCTGAAAACAGGTTTGCTAACTGATGAGCCAGCCAGGCAATAGTTTTACTTTTGCCACTTCCCGCACTATGCTGTATTAAATAGTTTTTACCGGGACCATTTTCTTTAACATCAGCCAATAAAGCACGCACACAATCTCGTTGATGATAGCGTGGAAAAATAGTTATTGCCTCTTTTGTTTTTTCATCTTCTTCGTAAAAAATATAATTGTTCAGAAGCTCGAGCAGGCTGTCTGCCTGTAAAACCTCTTCCCAAAGGTAGCTACTTGCAAATTTATTTTCTATAATTGGGTTTTTAGTGTCGCGGTTAAAAGGGATAAAGCGAGTATTTCCATTGTTTAATTTAGTGGTCATTAATACCGTATTGTTGTCAACGGCAAAATGTACCAAACAATTTTTTAAAAATGGGTCATTACTTTCCCTGCGTTTACAATACTGCTCAACGGCATGGGTAACATTCTGACCTGTAAATTCATTTTTTAGCTCTATGGTAATAATTGGAATACCATTAATGCAAATAACTAAATCTAAGCTTTTATCAGGGAATTTAGAACTATAGTGAACTTGTCGGATAACCGAAAATTGGTTTGCTTCGTATTTTTTAAGATGTTCGGGGTTAAGACCCGAGGATGGTTTAAACCAAACAAGTTTGATACTTGCACCTTGTAGCACAAAACCCTGGCGTATTAAATTTAAAAGACCTCTTTTGTCACGAAGCTTCGAAAATTCATTTGCTACTGCCCCAATTGTATTTTCAGGAAACTGTTTTTGTAATTTCAACCATGTTTTGGGTTGAGTTTTAGTTATGAACTGTTCTAATTGAGCTATGTCAAGTACATATTCTAAATTAAAATCTTTGCTTTTGCGTGATGTATAAAGATTGCTTCCTTTTAAATAATCAAAGACTGTATCTTCAAAATTAATTTCTTTTGTACCGTTCATAGTTATTATTCGCTAAAGTTTAAATCCTGGCTGATAATGCAATATATTTCAAGTTTTAATGATTCATTAAAATCTTTTTCGTTTTCTAAAATAGAATGGATAATCTGTCGTAAAAGCTCTTTTCCAAGCAAGCCTGCTGCTATATGATAACTAATATTCTCCATCTCAGTGATAAATCGCGTAATGCAATACAAATAACCATTTAGGTTAAGAAACTGTATGCCAAGCGAAATGGAAATACGTTTATTACCATCCGAAAAGCTATGGTTCCTATTTACAGAAAAAATCAAATGAGTAAGCTTTTCTTCAAAAGTTGGATAATAGTCATCATTTTGAATGTGTTGCAAGACACTTTCAAGCAATCCAATATTCAAAATACCGGAATTTCCGCCACCGCTCACTGCCACCGTTTTTTTATGAATGGAGAGGGCATCTTTTATGTCGATATAAATCACCATTCTTATTCGCGTTTTTTAAGCCGTTTAAACACTTCTTTAAATTCCTCCAGCCGTTTTTCAAGAGTCATGCTCTTTTCGCCTAAAAATCGTTCGAAATCCTCGGAACTTACAGCCACAGCATATTCTTCCATATTTTTATGCAAAGCATCCCTGAAACATAAATCACGGCTCACCATTTTTTGACGTGCTTTTTCTCTTAAAGGTTCCCATAAACGTTGTTTTTCGAAATTTTTGAAAAGCAAATCAACTTCAGGACTCTGGAGTTTTCTCCCCAAGACTTCACTTTTTTGTTTTATTTTTTCGCCAATTCCTGCTTCATAACTCGAAATTAAGTCGAGAACTTCACTATACATGGTATTACGCACATTTTCATTCTTTTTGAGACTCAATATTTTTCGGTATTCATCGGCATTCTCTTTAAAAATACTTTTATATACCTTATTGGTGTAGACTATGTATTTAAAATTCCCCATATCAACATAGTCACGCAATGCATCGGTAAATTCCCGACGGTAGTCTTCTCCTCTTAGCAAATTGCCTACAAAATCTTCGTCGCGTTGATTGATATATTTGGTGGCTCCACCGGTACGCTTATTAATGGTATCAATAACAATGTCGAGTATGGCGCTTCGCAACTCACGTGCTTTTGCACTATCTGTAAGCAACATGCCAATGTTTAAAAATGTCCGGAAATTGAACACGCCCAGGCGGGCAGTTTTGATAACGAAATCCATTTCGTCATCATGCTGGTGGCTAACAACTAATTTGAAGTCTGTCAGGCGTCTACCAATAAGAACCTCGTAACCGTTTTTGGATAATTCCTTATCAAATTTTTCAATATAATTATCAATAGTACGCTCGGTTACTTCGTAAAACTTTGCTAATTGTTTTTTAGTAAACCTATACTCGCTTTCGAACAATATACCACCTATGCCTAATGCTTTTTGCACTTCCTGCAATGCGTAGCGATTATTCAGTATATTTTGCCGGGCAATGCCCGAATTTGTTAAGTCCTTATTCATAAACTTCTGTTTTTTCGGCTGCCGCTAACAATTGTGTTTCAGGAGTATTATACTTTTTCTTTTTTGCCTGCCAATTTCGCACATCAATTTTACCTGTTACCGCCTGGCTTATCAATGCTGTGCGGTACTCCTGCATTAAATCTATTTGCTTTTGGTATTTGGTGATAAGGGCGTCGATGGTGGATGTTTCAGATTTGATATATTCAATAATTGCATATTGTTCTTTTGATGGTGGCAGTGGTATTCTGATACTTCTAACAATATCTTGACTAATATTGGGCTGCCCTCCACCATAACTGAGGTTAATAATGTTTTGCTTTTGTGATAAAAACCAATTAAAAGCAAAATCTATTTTTATTAATTTGCTATTAGATAATGCACAGCAGGCTTGGTTTGTGCATGCATCAAAATTTAATATTGAAAGTTTAGCAATCGTGGCTCCATACATCGCAATCAACAATGTTTCTTTATTATATATTTTAAGTGTTGAATGGTCTATATAAGCTTTTTTAGTTATGAAAGTTCCACAATTATATAAAATTCCATCATTTAAATCGCCAGTATTTACCCATGGAATAGTTCCATTTTCATAATATGCAGGAGTTCCTGCTTTTGGTGTTGTTCCACTCCCTATTTTTTTAAATAATCTACTGACTTTCCAAATCTTCCAATGCTCTGGTATCTTCCCAATCCACTCAATCCCACTATCTTTCATTTTAGCATTTGGGTTAATGCCTTTGGTAACAGCTTTATTGATAATGGCTGCTTTTTTCTCCTTAGACAATTCAATTTGCTTTTTGCGGTTGGCAATAAAGCGGTCTATCCGCTCGGTTGTGTGGTCGAGAAAATTGACGATGGAGAGTTGCTCGGGGAGAGGGGGAAGTGGAATATAAGAACTATTTAAATCATATCCATTAACATGAGGAATACCCATACCAATTGTTACTTCTCTGATTTCTTTTTCATATGTAATTAATACATACCAACCAAAAGTTTTACTTAATTTTTTATTAAATGAAACTTTACACATCGTAGAAGATAATACTCCATTTTTACCAACCATAAATTCTCCAGCATTAGCACCATCCCAAAGAAGCAGAATTTCACCATTATTTATGATAGAACAATTAGTCACATCTTTCACATATTGAATATTCTTTTGCTTACCCCTTAAGTAGTCAACCGAAAGATAAACTGGAAACTCACTATTGTTTTCATCCGTAAGTTCTTTCGGGTTTTTGCCTTTTTCAAAATGAATGTGAAATTTAATTTTTTCAAATTGCCAATCACTTGGAATTTTTCCCAACCACTCAACTCCACTATCTTTATAATTTTCATATTTTTTCATTCCCCAACCTCCTTAATCTCGTCCAATAAGTCTTCGGTTTTGTCTTCTAGGGCATCAATGTCGTTCATGATTTCACTAAGATCACGAAGGGGTTTGTATTCATAAAAGAATTTGGTAAAGGGTATTTCGTAACCAATTTTATCTTTTTTTCTGTCCATCCATGCATCGGGGACAAATGGCAACACTTCGCGTTCAAAATAGTCGGTAATGTCTTCTTTCCATTTTATACTTTCAGAATCACGCAAATTAGTGTCAAATAATGGTTTTTCTTCCCAGTCACACACACGACCTTTTTGCTTTGGTAATTTGTACGGGTTAGCAAAAACTACTTCTGCTTCTTCGTCTTTTTCGCCAAAAGTATCGCGGTACATTTTTAATAAAGGCTTGCCTGGTTTACTGCCAAATGCTTTTTCAAATGCTTTAAAAAAGTTAATGTCACTCATTTCGCGAGCTTTGCCTTTAAAGGTGTTTATTGCTTTTAAAATAGCTTCTTGCATGGCTTTCCCTTTAACAATATCAGCTTCGGCACTTGCTTTATCTTTCTTTTTACTGGTGGCAAATTCTTTAAACTTACAATGTTCTTTTAGGGCTTCTATTTTTTCATCGGTAATTTCATATGCCAGACGCAATGGTCGGTCAATAATTACCTTGGTATATTTAAAATCTGTTACATCATAAATCTTGCTTATCTCAAGTTTATGTCTTATTTTTTCGCCTGTCTTGTGAAGATTTTCTCTTTCTACCTCAATGCTATAATCTGAATAATCTTTATAGATTTCGGTAATTTGTTTAATACCATCTTCGCTTATTTCGTATTGCTTTTTACCCAGCGATTTTATCTTTTTAGTAAAACAGGGATGAATAGCATTTATCAACTGTACTTTCCCGGCTTTGTGTTTTGGTTTGTTGTTGTTCAATATCCAAATATAAGTACCAATGCCAGTGCCATAAAACAAATCTTTGGGCATCGCTACAATACAGTCCAACAAATCGTTGGGGTTATCCATAATCCAACCACGTATGTTGCTCCAACCGCCACCAGCATCTCCATTAAACAATGGGGAACCATTGAAAACAATTCCGATAGAACTTCCTTCAGGACTCATTTTGCTAATCATGTGCTGCAAAAACAAAAATGAGCCATCGCTTACATCAGGCGTTCCTGCACCAAAACGACCACTAAAACCTTTTTCTGAGGCTTCATCTTCCACAAATTCCCTCATATTTTTCCAATCGTCACCAAAAGGAGGATTGGTAAGCATATAGTTAAACGATTTGCCTATAAGTTTGTCTTTAGTAATGGTATTTCCATGTTTTATATTTTCGGCATTTTCGCCTTTTATAAGCAAGTCGGATTTGGCAATTGCGTATGTTTTTTCGTTTATTTCCTGTCCATATAACCAAACATCAAGCTTGTCATTTACCGACTCCTGTAAATAATCTTTGGCAGTAGTAAGCATACCGCCGGTACCACAACAAGGGTCGTAAATATTTATTCCGGCACCTTCTTTTTTAAGTTTGTCGGTTTCGTTGGCAAATACAAGATTTACCATCAATCTAACAATTTCACGAGGAGTGAAGTACTGTCCTGCCTTTTCGTTGCTTGTTTCCTTAGATTTACGAATTAATATTTCAAAGATGGTGCCCATATCATGATTGCTTACTTTATCTGGGTGCAAATCAATTTTTTGTGATACAAACTCTTTGGTAACAATTAATAAAAGTCCTTTACGCAAAAGTGTTTCGTAAATTGGAGATAAACCTTTTTCCGGTCCACCGCTAAAATTCAGAAGAATATCTTTTATATTCTCGCTAAAGCCTTTTAGATAGGCATCAAAATTAATTCCAATGTTATTTACATCTTTCGTCAGTCCGGTTAAAGTATAATCGGAATTATTGTAAAAATTTTGTCCGGAAGCCTGTTTTAATAATCCATCTAAAACTTCCGGCGCTGCGATGTCTTTATATTTGTTATATACTTGTACTACCTTATTGTGCGAACCTTCAAGTACACAATCAATACGCCTCAATAAAGTAAATGGCAATATTACATCTTCATAATCTTTCTCCGCATATTCGTCTCTGATGTGTTCTTTAATGTTCCAAATGAACTCAGATATTTCGTTGTGATTCTCCATTTATCTAATTTTCCTTTATTTTTTCTAAAAATAGAAATTTAACTTAAAACTATAAATTTCAGCAATGCATTATGTGTTGCAATGTGGGTTTGTTTTTATGAGAGACAAAATAAATTCCTCCAAATTTGCACAAGCCTGTCAAAAAGCTAAAATCCAATTTATATTATTTATCAAACTGTTTTGCTATTGTCTGTCTCTGTTTCTTTACACCTACATACAACGTTTGTCAGTATGGTTAATTGCTGATTTAGAATCATTTTTTTATCAAATTACAACTACTTTAGATATTAGCAATAACGAGGGGTTCTATGAAAAGTTGCCGGTTGCAGGTGATTCCCTGTTAAGTTACATGGGAGTTGTAGCGGGCTACAACCCTTTAATATATGACTATTTAGGCGATTTTTTATAATACGTGTTATGGGCTTTTATTTCATTTTCCATCGTTTTATTTATTTGATCTAGATAGTATGGAATTTGTCCAATATAAGTTTCTGGAGGAACAGAATAATTCTGATCAAATATTTGATTAAAAGGCAGTCTATACAAATTGTGATATTTATTATTTCGTGAATCGTCGTAATCAATTTCAAGTTCGATATATTGAGATTCTAGCTCACCTTTTACATTTCCTAAATTAACCATAGTATTAATATGATATTCTAAGTAATATTGAGATGGGAATATATTAAAACCATTTTTAGCTATACCAATATTTCCCATTGGTAATTTTTTATTGCCATACTGATTATAATCTTTTATGAAATTTACTCTTACGTTCTTAGCGTAACCTTCACCAACATTTTTCAAATACAAACAAAGAATTTGATGGTTTTCTGTTGATTTAAGATATGCTATAATTGATGGGCTAATTTTCTGATGTCTAGAAACTTTATTTTCTATTAACATCAGAAGATTGATTCCCGTATAAATCAAAGTACATGAAGCAATGACAATTGAAAGAATATTCTCGACACTTAATGATATACAACAAATCATAATTTAAAGGTTTTTATTATTTATTCCATGGTAATTTTTTCTATCTATTTTAATATGTACTTACTGATTTTATTCCTCCTCAGTTAACTATAACAAACAACTCTTTTATCATTAAATATAGAATTTAAACTAATTTGATTAATTTGACGTATAATTGAAAAGCTAATTCATCTATAAAATTATATGTTTTTTCTATTAATTTAAAATTGTGTTGAGTATTTTTTTAATTACCCATAACACTTGAATATGCACTGAACCGGCAATTAACTATACCGCGTGTAAACTATACCCCTTCGAAAAATAGCCAATCCAATTTATACTATCTTAGTATAAGTTCTTTTTAACTCATAAGTTTATAGGAGATAAGCAAAGTTACATTTTTATTCCCTAGCCTGTTACAAAGTTTTTGGATTTTAACAGATGAAAGAAAAATTCATTCGCAAAATTGTAATCAGTTGCGCTACTTTATACTACGCTGCTTAATTGTTGCCGCTTGGTCGTTTGTTAATTCCAGTCATATCCTCTTTTAAATTATTTCGCTTTCTCTGTCTGTTTGAGGTCTGAGACAGGCATACTTATTGATAAGCCTTGGTTTGTATGTTTTGTCTTTTTATGCGACTTGGCAATATATTATGAGGGTGAATTGTTGGCTTTATTGATTGAATTTTAATTTTCGTTAAGTGTTTTTAATAAATCTCTGCCTAAAGACCAATTTTCAGAAATATTCAATTCAACAATTTTTTCTTTTGTAATGTATTCCCAAATATTTTCTATTGTTTCGTCAACTTCAAAAAAGGTATCTACCTTTATCTTTCCTATTGTTGTTGGTGTCCTTAGGTCTTTCCCCTAACCGTCCTGTCTTTCCAGTTCCACGTGAGTCAGGTAATCCTCCGCTTCGTCCGGTGTCAGGTTCATTATCTCCTGTAATGCTTTTATCAGTTCGTCCCTGTTTGTCAGGCTTTCCAGTTTCTTTCCGTTCCTTTTTTCCCAGTCCGCCACTCTTTCCATCGTCTCCTGTTCTCTGCTGATTTCCATTTTCTTTAATTTTTAGTTGTTTGTTTTTAGTGTAATTGTCATTTGACCTATCTAAATTACGATTTTTTTTAGAAGATCATAAACATTA
>Ga0172378_10006928_pt1 | contig 10562 bp, 10 predicted proteins | sample GrowelOW332metaG_FD_119755 | JGI IMG/M metagenome (GOLD analysis project Ga0172378, IMG submission 119755) | Groundwater microbial communities from an aquifer near a municipal landfill in Southern Ontario, Canada - Pumphouse #3_1 metaG | ecosystem: Environmental > Aquatic > Deep subsurface >... | reverse complement strand
TCGTAATGATGCGTCACGTGCTCTTCAAACCGCCCCGCTCCGTTATTGTCGTCGTAATACGTGTAATCGCCGACGATGATATTAGGGCGGGTGATAATATTCTTGATGTAGCATACGCTCTTTATCTTTTCATTTGGATAAATGGCGTTTGGGTCGGGACCATACTGCATACAGGATTCCTCCTTGAAACGGGATTTTATAATTCATATTCTATCATCTTAAGCCAATTCGTGACTTCTTCCGATGTGACAGTACCAGTTACAGCAATACCGGGTAGTATTTTCGACTTCGGGCACTCTTTTGCTATATCATTTGCAATTTGGCCGAATCCTCCACCACCGTGTGTGCAAAAGGGTATGATTGTTTTACCCGTAAAATCATTCAGTCTAAGGAAACTCATAACTGGCGGAGCTAAAGTTTTGAACCAGTTGGGTGATCCTATAAATATTGCTTGATAATCGTCTATTGATTCATTTCCAGATATTAATTTTGGACAAAAGCCTCGAGAAATCTGATTTCTTACTTCTTTAGCAGCAGTATTATATTCAAAGGAATAATTCGTATCGGGAATCAATTCTCTTAATGTTCCACCTGTTTGTACTGCTATTTCCAATGCTAAATTCGCCGTATTATGAAAAAGTGAATAATAAACAATCAGTATATTATTCATTTATGTTACTCCCTTTCGGACATTAAAATTATCAATAGTGTTCAATCTAATGTGACTTATTCACCGTTATTCACCGAAGTGCAATAGAATATCCCGAGCGGATTGTTCCGGCGTCAGCTCTGAGTTGTCCAGCCAGAATCCGAGTCTTGGGGTTTTTCTCATGAAATCCGCATGCAGAGCTTCTAGTGAAAAACCGGTATAGCCAGTTTTCCCTCGCATCTTTTCACGCCTTTTTACTGTCTCCACATCCGGACACAACACTGTTACATGAACAGGGTAATTCTCTAGCATCTTCAACATGCGGGGCAGTTCCTCACCGTAATAATTGTCCTGCAAAACAACGGAAAAACCGCTGTCATAATAGGTTTTTGCCGTTTCAGCTGCCAAGCGGTAACGCAGATGCAGTTGTCGGATAGCTTCTTCGGAGGGCTGTACGGACATGTCAGCCCGTCCGGCAACAATCATTTTACGAAATATATCGCCCCGCAGATGCACTCCTTTTTCCATTTTTAAGGCAAGCAATTGAGCGACTGTAGATTTTCCGGACGCCATAACCCCGGTGATTAAATAGATTGCTCTCTTCAGCGCTTCAAGATTTTTCAGATCGATATGATCAACTTCTCTCAATTCATATCCACTATGAAAAATTTTCTGAGCCTCTGCCGAAATACATGGAATCACTCTACCTTCAAATATTGAAGAAGAAAACCATTTTGCTTCAAAATGATACCAGCCGCCTTGCAGATCAGCCTGCCTGGCACTTCCATCTTCATCTATTATTAAAGGGTGTATATCTATATAGCCAAGTTCCGGGTGATGCAGCTCAATGCGTGCAGGACTCCAATCAGTCGTGATTTTATATCCCTTATCTTTTAGTGCAGCCAATAAGGTTTCCTCAGATTCCCCATCGAAATCAACGTCTATATCTCTATGATCCCTATTTTGCTTTTCGGTCAGGATATCAACACCCCAACCACCATCAATCCAATATTTTATATTTAAATCTTCTAACAGATTTAAAACATCAAATAGGTTTTCTTTACTTGTTGTTTCATTGTTATTCATAAAATCTCCTTTCCCAAAGGTTTTTTTATTGTTAATTTTAGGCATACAAAACCTACATATAAATAGGCATTTGTAAGGTAAGCTGTTCTTTTCAACACATGACATGCAGTAATTCACATTCTTGTTTGAGATAACGAAGTGATTGGTTCATATCATCCTGTGTGAGCTTGTCAAACAGGATGCTTTCGACAAACTCATGGATATCTTCCAATCTGCGCCGCAGCCTGTAAAAACGCATCGCCTCGACATTAATCTGATAGTCCTTGTGTGTGGTTTGGTAAATGGACATGAAATCCTCCCATGCGTAATCAAAAAAGAATGTTCCGGTAAATGAAAAGAGGTCGGCTTCAACAGGTGCAAGCTTCAATCCCTCCCAATCAATAAGGATAAGGTTTTTAGATTGTATCAGATTCCAGCCGTGAAGATCTGTATGGCACATGACATAACGCATTTTAGAATTTTGCAGTAAGAGACCCATGCTTTGAAGCGATTCTGTCGCTTGGGCAAGTAATGTCATATAGGGTTTTAGTACCTCTTGTAAGGAAGCGGAAGCATGTATATTCCCAAGCCGATTGGACAAAGTCGTACAAAATGAAACATCAAAGGTTTCAATTAAGCTGTTTGTCGATGCAGGTATTTCAGCACCATGAAAATGCAGTTCGGAAATTATTTGCGCAACTTCCCGTATTTGCTCCGGCTTCAATTTTTCATCGCATATGGTTGAGCCTTCTATAAAGGGAAATACCATGTATAAAAAAGATGAATCTTCCTTTTTATAAGTTCTATCTCTGGTTAGAATCGGTGCGGTCATTTTCTTTTGAAGTTTTGTGTTCTCATGTAACCACAGAACGACCGGCATATAGCTGTCGATTCGCGCAATCCAGTTTCTTGTGGAGGGCTTATGCTTGTCATAAACTTTCAAAAAATAATCGCCACACTCAGAATGAACTTTCCATGCAGATGCTGACCAGCCCGCAGGAATCTGCTGTAATGACTGCACTTGTATTCCATATTCATTATAAAGCATTTGTTCCATACTGTTATACATTGTAAATACCTCGTTTTAATTGTATGATAAGTTTCTATTTATCCCTAATAAGTTTACCCGTTCCAAATAGGTTTTCTTTACTTGTTGTTTCATTGTTATTCATAAAATTTCTTTTCCCAAATAACTTTTTGTTGTTGAAAAAATTCCCATTTCCATACTATACTGCAAAGTGTTTTATCCTAACGTTATATTCCAATTTATTGTTACAACAATCAACTATTACTTTTCCCTACCTTATCCGCCTTTCGTGGAAGAACGAACAGGGCACTTATCAGCGTAAGTATGAGGAGTGCGATTCCGGATACAAAAAACCACAACGATACTCCGCGATTTTCGGTAATTGGGCCTGCTATGAGCAATCCCAAAGGCATAGTAGCTGAGCTGAGGCTTCCAATTAAGGAAAAGGCACGCCCCATTCGTTCAGGCGGGATGGTTTCCTGCATATAGGCGATATAGGGGATATTATACAAGTTGCTGCTTGCCCCAAGTAGTGTGCATAATGCTGCAAATATCCAAAACCAGAACATCTCTGCAGGCAATAGACCGCAGAGCAACGAGGATGTTCCCATACCTAAAAGTCCCAGATGAATAACTGGAAATTTATTTCTGATGGTACCGAATTTCCCAAGGATTATCGCGCAGAGCATCATCCCGCCTGCGTAACCGAAGTTGACCATACTCGCATGCCATGCGTCAGCTTTGAAGTAATCACTTGTCATAAGCGGATAGTAGGTGGATAAAGGTGCGTAAAACACCATACCGAGCAGGGTGGCCGCCGTCACGATAAAGAGTTTTTTATCCTGCCATATGGCTGCCGCACCTTCCTTCATTTCATGGAAAAAATGCGGAATTTGTTGTGTTTTCCTCTCCGGATCAGGTATTTTTACAAGTGCTACAGTAGCACTGGCTACAAGCGCGCCTGCCAAATCAGACAATAAAATGATCCAAAGGGGTAGGGAAGCATACATGGCTGCGCCAAGTACAGGCCCCAGCAGGAAAGCACCCGACTGCATAAACTGACTCCATCCGTTGGCACGCACCAGCTCCTGTTGCGGCACCAGCATGGGTACCGCTGCCTGGATGGCTGGACTGTGAAAAACATTGCCTATAGCTCTAATACCCAGCACCACACAAACCGACCAATAGGGTGGCGTATCAAACAAAAATACCAGAGCAAAAACAAGGGCTACTAATCCAATGAAAAGGTCTGCTGCTATGATGACGGTTTTACGGCTAAGTCGGTCAACCCATACTCCCACAAAAGGACCGAGAATAAGCTGAGGTAAAAAGGCGAACACGCCCGCGATGGACATCATAATAGGGGATCCCGTTTCACTTGCCAGCCACCATATTAGAGAAAACTGCACAGCGGCGCTGCCTATCAGCGACACTGTCTGCCCTCCGGCAATGGTAAGAAAGTTTCGTTTCCAATTATTTTGACTATATTGATTCACAAATATTTTCTCCTTATCCAACCTGACCACACAACCCTGTAAAAATCAAAAAAACATCAAAACCGATACTCGTAAACTTCTGACATCTAACCTGACCCCTCAAACTGTTAGCAATAGAGAATACAAGATCGACTTCTTTGCTGACATTAATGCTGGCGTCATCCATCACAACGTCGGTAATTCATTCTTTAGCCATTCTGAAGGCCTCCATATTAATAATCATTGATATCAATCCCGGCTTTAAGCAGCCTTGCGTAGCGCTCGTTAGACATAACAACCACGATGGGCTTGCCATTCTTGAGAACGAATGCAGTTTTATCTCCGTCAGCTATTGCGGTCAGTATCTTGGATGACTGACCTTTCAAGAAATCACCAATATTGTGATGTTCCATCGGTTCTATCGGTTTTTTGTCTGGCACTTTCAGCCCCTCCTTCATCGTGCATAGTCATACATATAATATTTTATCACAGAGTAATTACAATTGGAATGCCTTTTTCAATGTCTTTTTATGAGCAAATTGCAACTCAGTGCATATAATGGTTTAAAATCTTCGTAAAAAAAGATTCACATGGCGTGTGAGTTTTAGGCGGCGGTAGTGTGGCGGTAACGTCAGCACTGCTGCCGTTTTTTGTGTTCATAAAAAAGCCGTGAGAGTCCAGTATTACTGGGTTCTCACGACCTTTTGCGTTTTAGTACATCGGGCATTTCGGGGCTTGGTGTGGAACACCTCGACCGATACACAAAAGTAATCGTTAAATTTCAGGGTAGCGGTGCATTTTTCAGAGTAACCGTTAAAAGATAGTGGGTAATGGTTAAAAGTGAACCTCTCAATCGTGAATCTATACGTCTACGGCGTTATCCTCGCTGCGGACTTCATACCGCTTTTCGGGCTTTCCGTACACATTCATCAACTGGCGACTTGTTGCGAACGAGTTATCCTCAAGTTAGTTTTGCTTCCAAGCATTATTTCTTCGATGACCGGAGGTAGTTGCTCGCTCCATGTCAGCTGTTCCTTGCAGAGTCTTTCAATTTGTTAGGTAATCTGCATATACTAACAATCCATGCTTATTACAATAAACATATAGTTTACCGCCAGTAATTATAGGAAACCTACAACTTGGACTTTGTTCCGGGTACAAGCGATTCAGAAATACTCTGTCACTTTTAACAAAGGCCATAAAGGAAATATAATGTTCTTTGGTCATTGGATGGTCAAAGGTGATAAAGTAATCCGTATCCATTTCCTCCACTGTGATTTTGGGTGCAATAGTCGCATCCGTAGGGAGGATGCGTTCTAACTTTCTTCCGCAACAGAAAATAGAGGCACTTCCTGTGCTAACCAGAATATTTCCGCAGGAAGGACATACATAAAAACGTATTTTATCAATGTTGCCGCTATCTGGCTTGTTTGATGTAATTTCACCCTCCATCATCGGTTTCATATCAACGCCCAAAATAGCAGACAGTTCCGGCCACAGCGATAGATCAGGACACCCTAAACCACATTCCCATTTAGAAACCGTTTTATTTTGAATACCCAACGCATCTGCAATATTTTTCTGAGTAAGGTTTTTTTCTTTTCGCAGCTTGGCTATTAAATTGCCTATTTTCACACAATCCATGCCACCACCTCCATTTCTGCTTAGTATACCATACTACAGGAACCTTGCGATTACTTGTACCAATCTTGCCGGGAGCTGCTTCAAATCGGTAATATCCAATGTGTTTTCAGCACCGTAAAGTTCACGGATAGCCTCTTTATCCTGCCCAATAGCTGCAGCAAGGAACTGGATGCCTTTTCGCCTATATTCCTGCAAAGTATCTTTCATATCACGAGCTGCTTTTTCACCTGTATAATCGGGCATCGCCTTAGGCTGACCGTCGCTGATGCTGATTATTACTTTGGTTCTTTGCGGTGCCTTAAACAACCTATCGGAAATAATCCGTAGTGCCATACCATCCCGATTGTTGCTGCGAGCCTGAATGTTCATAAGAGCATATTTTTCATCTGCATCTTTGCTTTCAAAGTCTACATAGGCGTAGACGGACATTTGCTCCAGCTTGGAGCGGTCTGCTGTATCCCCGTAAACCATGATCGGAATGCCGCACCCGGTGCAGAATTCATATAAAGCGACTGCGGCCTGTTTTGCTGCATCTAAACGGCCAAAGGCTGACATTGATGCTGATTCATCAATTCTGAGAGCAACTGCAAGGGAGGGTTCTTCCTCAGGTGGGCGCTTGCGGGCAAATACGCGGAAATCCAAAGAAGCAGCCTGATCCGCACAGAATTTTGTGCCATAAAGCTGAGATTTAGCAAATTCAGCGGAAACTTCATGCTCTAAAAGCGGGTTTGTTTTTCGGATTAGTTCCCGAATAACTGGCATCAAAGTTGCAATCATGCTGTTATATTCTTCTCTGTCCTGAGCGGCAGCTTCCGGGCGGTGGACAATAAGCTTAATATCTTCATGGCAGCTGCCTTGAACACTTTGCCGGACTTCTTTGTTTAATTGTTTGCGAAATTCCCTTTTTTGTTCATTTGAAACGGGTTTATCCAGCTCATGGTAAACTGGAGTGCCATTTTCTCCATTATCATTGCTTGACACATCAGAATTCTTATCGCTGCTCGTATCCGAATGCCCCTCACTGTCTGCTGATTTTCTCAGACGGATTGCATTTTTATCAGCTTTATCTGTTTCTGCAGAGTATTCTCCGTTTCCTGAAATATGAAGTTCCATTACTTCCGAATTCTCCCCATCCGGATGAGAATGACAGATAATATCTAATTCTTCAAGCTTATCTGTCAAACCGTGGCTTACCAGTGCCTGCTCTAAAATGGCAAGCTCCTGTGGGTCAGTGGTAATTTTATAGAGCACCTTATGATATAGGGTACTTCGCACTGGTGCACCACTTGCGACAGCATCAACCCAAAAGATATAGGAGCGCATCCCAGCCACACCTTTAATTGCATTAGCCCGAGCTGTTTCATCCAGCAGCATAATTGTTTCGGCTAAAAGAGAAAGAACATTTTCAGATTGATATCCGGTCTTAGCTTTGGCTCGTTCCATCATAACTGCCTTAGGTGGTAAGTCCAGTTTTTCGGCATGCTGCACTCTATCACGCAAAGCCTCATTTAAAGGACGGTAGCCATTGTAGCCGCGGTTTGTTGTAATAACAGCAATAAAATCCGGATGCCGGTGTGCGATACGGGTAGGTAAGTTTAGACTGCCATCCGGTTCCAATGCAGAATTCAGAGCCATTAAAACAGCAGCATCCCTAATCACTGTGGGTTCCTGAATCTCCAAGAGCCACCCATTTTCATAAGCACGGACAATTTCTGATGGATAATAGTGATATTCAATCGTATCTGATTTATCCTTTTCAGATAATACCGGTAAAATAGAACCTAACACGTCGGATTTATCCATATCAGCAAAACAGGTTACTTTCGTATAAGGCAGGTTAAAATCAGCAGAGAGGGCTTTGGCAAGCTGGGTTTTCCCCGAACCTGCATCGCCCTCCAGTAAAACTGTACTGATTTTCATTTCACCGCGGTTCCAATTCCTTACTACTTCTTGATATATACGTTTTTCTGCTTCACTTTCAATATGCGAAGGAGGTTTTTGCCAGACAAGGGATTGCTCCTCTTCTGTCAGCTGTCTGGCAGGTGACAAAACACAAGTCTGTTTCATATTAATATAACTCCAATTCTTCTAAAATGCGGCTGAGTACTCGCTTACGTTCTCCAATCAATTCCCCTAAATCATTCAGACTCTGGGCAAAGGTTTTGATGTCCTCATTAATATTTTGATTGTCAATGCAAACCTCTACGGGTAGTACTCCACCCTGTACTCCAACCCGTTCCACGAGGGGCTTTTCCGGATCATATAAAAGCGGAAGCCGGTAAGCCTCTTTAAAATAAAGCAATGTTCTGGATAAAAAGATCATCAAGTCAAATACTTGATGGATAGGTAGCTCCTGTGCCAAAAACAATTCGCCATCTTTACCGGTTTTCCAGATCTGTGCGGCAATCTGCATTTTTTTATTTTCATCCAGCATAGGTTCACCCAATGTTAAGCTTTTGATGTCAGATTGATAAGCATTTCTGCCGTCTATGAGGTCATAACCGTTTGACACCATAACAATTTTTTCATTCATCGCCATATCCTCCTTGCATTTGGATTAGCAGCGAGACACTGCTCTCTTAAACTTTCTAATTTCGCTGTATGATCTTCGCTTGGGTCATCATACTTTAACACTTTGATAACTGATAGTTCAAAGCCTTCCGGGCCATATTTGTTCCAAAGTTCCTGTAATTTTTTATTAGGGTGCCAGTTGGCTGACAATTTCATATTAGTGCCGTTAAAATCCGCCTTTGTATCTTTGGAAATACCTAAGAATATTTCGCCGGTTTCTTTACAGCAGTAAGAAATTACACCCATTTCCGGATGCCTGTTTTTATAGGATTCCAAAAGTTCTTTTTTTCTTTTTATATCCATTGTTTTCACCTCGACTTTAGTATACACTTATATGCTCTAAAAAATAATCCACGCTCCGTAGACAAAACAGAGCGCGGGTTATTCAAAAGTCCCATTTGATCCTTTTTTGGAAAAGCAGTGCAATAGAAGTAATAAGGCAAATCCCAATGCCTGAAATGAAAAACCACTTACTAATACCGATAATCTCGGCTACCGGGCTTGCTATGGCAAGTCCAATCGGCATTGTCACAGATGAAGTTACTGATAGCAAAGAAAATGCTCTGCCCATTTTTTCGCGCGAAATGGTTTCGTGCATATAAGCCGTTAATGGTATGGTATGGATATTACCACCTCCGCCAATAAAAGCACAGGCAAAAATGAAAAGCCAGCACGCTATAAGCGATGATGGCAGTAAGCCACAGAACAGAACAGCAATTCCCATAATCCCAAGACCAACATAAGCCGTTTTCAGTTTGTTCTTTACTCTCAATCTGCTGCTAAGTAGTATGGCACTTGCCATCATACCCAGCGCACAGCTCAAAGACCCTGCACTGGCATACCATGCACCCGCATTAAAATAGCTGCTGATCATTAGCGGAAAAAAAGTTGTCAAAGGCATATAGAAAATCAAACACAAAGTTTCGGCTATAATGATAACAAGCAGTTTTCTATCTGCGGCGTACACCGATAATCCTTCCTTGAAATCGTCTTTAAAGCTTTGCTTTACTTTGTTTTTTGCTATCAGCTTCGGAACTTTTACTACACCTAATAAACAACAAGCCACAATAGCTCCCATAAGATCAGTAAGCAATATGGCATTTATGGGGAAGGCTGCATACATGGCAGCACCTAAAATAGGCCCAAGTATATAGGAACCAGACTGCATCATCTGATTCCAGCTGTTTGCCCGTACAAGTTGCTCTGCAGGAACCATTTGGGGAATAATTGAGCGAATAGACGGGGAATGAAAAGTATTCCCAATCGCTCGCATTAAAAGTACAAGCAACGAAATCCAAATTGGCATCTCATAAAGCCACAATAAAAACGCAAATACAGCGGCAGACAGTCCTACAAACAGGTCAGCACAAATACAGATGACCTTTCGATTATACCGGTCAGCTATAACCCCGGCAGCTGGGCTGAATAAAACTACAGGAACATAAGCTACCATACCAGATAACCCCAAGAGCAATGCGGAATTTGTTTCGCTGGTAATCCACCAAATTAATGCAAACTGAACAGCGGAACTCCCAATTAGTGAAATCGACTGCCCAATAACAATCAGCAAAAATGGTAATTTCCACTTTTGTTCTGTTGTCATGGCAATTTTTGAATTATCCATAATCATTTACCTCCTTACTTATTGTAAAAGGATATGATATATAGAACAATCCACGCTCCGTAGACCATTTCAATGATACAGGGTTACGGAGGAAACTAAGCCATTTGCGGAATATCTGCCGCCCACCGAAAAAGATGGGCATAAGGTGTACTGCCGCCATATCATCAGCGTGTTCAAGCTGGTGCAGGATTTGCTGGCCCCCAGCAAGGTAAAGGGCAAAAGCCAGTTCCAGCTCCTCATGGAAAAGCTACCGCCCGACCACAAGGCCCGCTGGTTTGCGGGAGCCGATCTCAACTCCGCGGGACAGGCCATGGTGTCGGTGCTCTCCACCGTGTTGTCCCATTTAAATGCCTTTCTTGACTCGAAAATGGAGCAAATCCTCTGCATTGAAACAACCATTGATACCGAGAAATTCGCAATGAAAAATCCGCGCTGATTATTGTACTTCCCGAGGAAGACTTGACTAAATATTTTATGGTCAGCCTTAAGTTATCCACTTTCTCTCTC
>Ga0172378_10006927_pt1 | contig 10563 bp, 9 predicted proteins | sample GrowelOW332metaG_FD_119755 | JGI IMG/M metagenome (GOLD analysis project Ga0172378, IMG submission 119755) | Groundwater microbial communities from an aquifer near a municipal landfill in Southern Ontario, Canada - Pumphouse #3_1 metaG | ecosystem: Environmental > Aquatic > Deep subsurface >... | reverse complement strand
TTCAAAATCGACGATAAAGTTGAACTAGTATTTGATTATTGCAGCCGTTCAGGAGTGACTTTTTTGCAAAAAGATAGATATTAAGGGCTGGATGCAGACACACTTTTGTAAATTCATCTATTAGTATTTAATTATATGTTCATTTTTATATATTTTGGCATCTAATTTTGTTAATTCGAAATATGGATTCAACTTTTTAAAATTATCAATATACTCAAATATTTTTGAGTTTAAATAGTAAACCATTATTCCTTTTGCGGCTATTACCGAAAAGCTCAAATCCCCTATTAAGTATTGCTCCAATATGGTTAAACAAATAATTATACAAATTCGAAGATATATCTCTATCAAGGTGATTTTTCCATATTTTTCCCCGCTGTATACATATTTCTTATATATAGGAAATGACTTATCTTTTTGATCAAATAGATTGGTTTCAATCAACTCCATTTTTAAGTTTATTCTAGTTTTAATTTTCTTGATTACTAAATACAAGATAGAGTTTATAAACAAACTACTTAAAATAGCAAAAATATCCAAGGGATTAATGTAAAAGAATATAAAGAGAATTACGATTAGACTCAACACCCCGTTCACTCTTGAACTGTAATATTTAATTATAGAAGCTTGAAAATTAGATATATCACTAAACGATTTAATTGAATTTGAATCTTGAATATACGTAAATCCAATTCTAGTTTGCAGTCTTTTCAACAAAGTTAGCAGATATGATTGATTAACAAATGATAAAATAAACAAGAATAAGATGCACAATATACTCAAATCCATTCGCTTTAATAACGTGATTAAATATAGTGATAGTAGCAATAAAAAGCCTTCCAAACTTGCAAATATAGATAAGGTTGTTACTTCTAAAAATTTAAGTAATTCTATCTTTTCCGTCTTAACCTTATTGGTTTTGGAACAATTTAGTATTTTATTAGTAGATTTATGGCTAAAATTTGATTTTTTAACAATCTTTTTGCCATCTTCCGGGTCGAAATATGATACCAAGTGCTTAGTTTGCCATAAATAATTCACAAAATGGCTTCGCTCATCTTTATTAATTAGAAATATTTTTTCGCCTTTTATAATTTTGACATCTTCAATATGTTGATATTCATATCCATCAGCGTCAATTCCGAATTTGCACAAATTATTTTTTATCGATGTGAAATTAGTACAATTGCTCAAATACAAATATGCTGAATTGCTTTTACATAAACTATTAATTACATTCCTTGTGCACGCTTCACCACAACTAAAAAAATCCTTTTGATAAATCATAAAATTTACCTCCAGGATTATATACATTAATTTAAGAACATTATTAGATAATTAATCGTTAAAATATTCGAGATCTTTAACATTTATCGGCTCAACAATTTTATCAATTATCTGTTTGAAAAGCTTGTAAGAAACATGATCTTTCGAATAGGTCGCAAGAATATCGTCATAATCCAAATATGACGAAATAAAAGTCATCTTCCCTCTCTTAGCCCTATCCATAAATAGCGGAGTTAAGATCAAATCTCTCGCTGCTTGTGACTTGTACTCAAAGCCTAAATTAATGATTATCATAATATCCGCACTCTTAGCAACTATTAGATTATTTTCGCCTTCTTTTTTTAAATCTTCAATGAGTGACGAGCACATATTGAGCGTGTCTTTCGCATCGATAACGGAAACCGTGTTCCCTCCTCTTGCAAAAGCATAAGCTAGTAGGTAACTAATGGCTTCGCCATTGTGATTATCTGAATATATTAAATATCCCTTGTTCATGTCTTCCTTGTTGAATTGCTTGAGCTTGCTCAAACAAAGTTTAGAAGTATACATAAAACTATCTTTAACAACTGATTTTTTAGACTTTATAATATCTTTGCTTGCGTTCGCGTGATGAAATATTTTCCATTTATCCACATCGGTGAAAATGATGTTGTTAAGGAAATTTAAAATTTCTTGATAATATTTGCACGGCACGTAATGCGATTCCAAATTATTAGAATAAAAGTTATTTGTCAATTTTATTTGAAATCCTTTTTTTCCAATCTTTGCGCAATGGGAAAAACCCTTGCAACCGGAACACGCTTGCTTATCCTCAATATAGTTCAGCAAAGTAACACAAGAATTATTGAAAACAAAATCGTAATCATTGGATGTTAAAAGAAGTTCATTAGCTTCTTTATCACTTTTAATTTGATCCTTTAATCTTTTGATTCGAAGGTCCTGCTCTTCACCGGAAAGGACCTGCATATTAACTTTAGGTTTTTCCATACTAATCCCCTAATATCTCATCTAAATTTAGATTATCAACAATTTTTACGTTCTCTTCATCTTGCTTAGAATCTGTATCGTAAACACTATCTGTCCCTTGCTTTTGAACCTTTTTCTTTTTCTTATCGTACATATCTTTTCTATTTTGATATAGGAAAGACATGGCATCTTGAGCAGTTGCAATGCCCGCGTGTTTCAAAGATAGCCAGGTTTTAATAACGTATTGATCTGGCAACTGACCGTTGCACGCTTGCAGCGTATAATCATTAACAATATTAATGATTGAATCCTCTGCACCATATTCACTCTTCATCACATAAATTAAATTATTATATGACTTAGGAAGTTTGTTTGTTTTAAGAAGGCTTTGCAAAAATTGCTGAGGATATTCCTTCTGAGCTTCTCTCAAGCGTTTTGCGTATGCTGAGTTCCCAAGGACAATGTCATCATCATTTGAATCAGTTGTTCCATCCTCATTAATTCTAAAATTATAGAAGTTTGAAGCGTTGTTTTTAAACACGTCAAAATTAAACTGATTGTAAGAATTAATTGCGGTTTGAACTAATTCGACAGCATCTTTTTCTTTCAAGCCATATACGCTGCAAACATCGTAAATTTTATCAATATCATTTTCAATAACCAAAAAATCAATTCCAAAATCTTTCAAATATTTGTCGATTTTTTCCAAACTAATTTCAGGCGTAGCTTCTTGATATTCTTTCGCTTTAAGGTTTAAAGCGTGTCCAGAATAATTCATCAAATCAGAATAATCAGGTGTGACATCAAAAACATCAGAAAACTTAGCGGAAATATCTGAATACTCTAAAGGGATATCTGTTTCAGCTTTGTATTTCATCTTTATTTCGATTATTCTTCTCTTGCTCAACTTTGATTCTAAAAGCGAATTTAAAAGAGGGTTTTTAAAAAAGTCATTCGGAGATAAGGGTGAATATAACTTGAAGATGTAATGAAAACTATTGCGGTCTTCACAACTGTATGTGCTAACTAATCCCAAAGCTTCTAATTTTCTCAAACTGTTATTTATGCTTTGAACATTGGTCCCGAACAAATGAGGAAGATCATCAAATATTGAAATTTCATCATTGCTTTTCGCCTGCCTGATAAAATATTCGTAAAGCATTACACCATTTGCGTCAAATAGCGGAAGATAATAAACGGAAAGAAGTTCGCGGTCAAAATCGCTTAACCCAAAGTCGGCTTTGCAAATATAAAATGCATTTTTAGTAGGTTCTTTCATATTATCTCCATTTCTAAGTTCAATTATAACGTAATATTTTATGTTTATATAGTAAAATTCTTACTTAATTTAGTCAATTGAAAACACTCTATACTTAGATAGTATAATTGGTTAAAAAGTTATTAAATATAAGAAAATTTAATAATGTTATATAAGATAGAAAAATAAATATAATTTATAACTTTGAGATTTTTTATTTTTTGATTTTAGGCTGAGGATATCTATAGGTTAGTCCCTTGTAATTTTCAAAAACGACTTCTTTATCATCTTTGCTGATTAGATAATTATAATTGATCGGAACTTTTCCGCCGCCGCCTGGAGCGTCGATGACAAATTTAGGAATGGCAAAACCGGAAATAAATCCTTGAAGTGAATGAATTATATCGATACCCACATCAACGTTAGTTCTAAAGTGAGATATACCCTGACTCAAGTCGCACTGATATAAATAATAAGGTCTGACTCTCAACTGCACCATCTTTGTACAAAGTTCACGAATAATTTCAGGCTTGTCATTAACACCTTTTAATAAAACTGATTGGTTCCCTAAAGGAATTCCTGCATCAGCAAGTTTATTGCAAGCTGCAATAGAATCAGGTGTGACCTCGTTGGGATGATTAAATTGAAGATTCATCCATAGAGGGTGATATTTTTTCAACATGTTAACTAAGTCGTCAGTGATACGCATCGGCATAACACAAGGGACTCTCGTTCCTATACGAATTACTTCTACATGTTTAATTGAACGAATTCCTGCAATAATATGCTCTAATCTATCATCTGACATAACCAAAGGGTCACCGCCAGAAATCAATACATCGCGAATTTCCTCGTGACTTCTAATGTAATCCAAAGCAATTTGAAATTGTTTTTCAGTTATAAATCCATCACGCTCGCCAACGTGTCTTCTTCTCGTGCAGTGGCGGCAGTAAGTTGAGCAACACAAAGTAATTAAAAATAAAACGCGGTCAGGATATCTGTGAACGATGTGTGGAACTGGAGAGTCCCCATCTTCATTCAATGGATCGAATAAATCGTTGCTGTTATCATCTAATTCAAGCGCACTTGGAACGCACTGCATAAAGATAGGATCGCTGTATGATTCTTCCTTGATTAAACTTGCAAAGTATGGAGTGATTGACATTCTAAAATGAGTTAAACATTCGCCGATATCGCTCTTTTCCTTCGCGGAAATATCAAATATCTTTTCTAATTTTTCGACTGAATTAATTCGATTGTTATATTGCCAAATCCAATCGTTCCATCTCGGATTAGATTTTGCTTTATTGATTTTTTCTATGCTCATAAGTTTTATCCTTTTACTTGAAATTTCTTTCAATTCCATTCTTTAATACGGCACAAACTAAAGTGTCAAAATCAACACCATTTAATTCTGCCAAATGAGGAAGATCCGAATAACCTTTAGCTAATCCAGGTAGTGGATTGCATTCGATAAAATATACTTCTCCAAGATTGTTCATCATAAAATCAATTCTCGAAAAATCTTTGCATCCCAAACCTTCAAAAACCAACTTTGCATATTTTGTCATGACTAAATTTTGTTCCAGAGTCATTTTCGCAGGACTTTCATAAGCGATACAATTCAAATAATCCTTTTTCACTTCATAACTGTAGATGTTGAATTCATTTGTTTTTTTCTTATATATGATTTCCATAGGGGGAAAGACTTTAACATTCTCTCCGTTTCCTAAGAGACCAACAGTGAATTCCCTTCCGGTAATGTATTCTTCCACAAGCATTGGCTCTTCATACTTTTCCAAGTCGTTTTCGAGCATGCTGTAAAGTTGAACTAAATCTTTCGCGACGCAAAAAGAGGTGATTCCTTTGGAAGAACCTTCGGCGTTTGGTTTGACTATAACAGGAAATGTTAAATTAAATTTAGTTTTCAGTTCATCTAAAGAATTGATAATAATATATCCAGGAGTTTTTACTCCATATGTTGTTAATAATCTCTTAGTCATGCCTTTGTCTAAAGCCACGGCTAAAGTGGTTTCATCCGAACCTGTGAAAGGAATATTATACATGTTCAAAAGCGAAGGAACTTGTGCTTCTCTTCCACGTCCACTAAAACCTTCTGCAATGTTAAAAGCAATATCGATATCAGTATTTTCTAACTTTTTAGGTAAATTGTAATCGGCTTCAAGTAATTCAACTTTATATCCATTTTTTATAAAAGCACTTTGTAAATTAAGCACGGTGTCTATATTGTCATATTCGGCTTCATCATCTTCATTTTTAACAGCAATCCCTTTTTTGAGATTGTATATTATTCCCACTTTAATGGTGTTAGCACACAGGGGGATGTCTTCAGGTTTTCGATCCATTAATTTTAAACTCCTTTATCTAGTAAAATAGTAACCAATCGATACTCGAATAATAGTCTTAATCATCTTATATGTCAATATGAATTTGACGCTTACAATGATATTTTTTTTACAGGATAAATTACAGAATATATTTTGATAAATTTTGAAGTTTAAAAGACTTGAAAACCTTGAAAATTCACTCGTAAAGAATGAAATTATGATAGTATATAAACGTAACGAGGTTATATATGAATACATTTTTAAGTTTAGCTTATTTATTTATGTTTGGAGGTCTTTCTGGCTATCTCATCGAAATTTTATTTCGAAGATTTTTTTCTGCCAAAAAATGGTTGAATCCTGGATTTCTTCACGGCCCTTTTTTACCGCTCTATGGTTTTGGATTAACCATATTATATCTGCTTGCTAACTTAGACTTTGGTGTTGAAAGCACTTTGATTAATTACGTTCTCATTTTAATTCTAATGGGAATATGTTTGACTTCGATTGAATACATCGCTGGTATCATTTTTATTAAAGGGATGAATATTAAACTTTGGGATTATTCAAATGTCAAAGGTAACATCAAAGGCATTATTTGTCCTTTGTTTTCATTCATATGGTTAGTTGGTGGAACAGTATATTTATTCGCTATTCATCCTTTTATTCAAATATCTCTTCAATATTTTATTGACAATATATTCAGCTTTAGTTTCTTCCTCGGAATAATTTATGGCATTCTTTTAATCGATGTTGTCATTTCAAGTCAAGGTGCGAAAAAGTTGTCAGATCTTGCAAAAAATTCAAAGATTGTTATTTCTTATGAGGAATATAAACTTCAACGGACGATAGCCCGAAAGAAAAACAAAGAAAAATTTGCGATTTTCAATTCGAGTTTCCCTCAAATCAAACAATTTGTTACAGAATATAAAGATAGATCGGCTCAACTGGTTGGTCACATTATATATATAGATGAAGAAAAGGCTAAGAAAGATGCTGAAGCCAAAGCCGAAGCAAGAAAAAAACTTCGATTAGCGGAAGAAGCAAAAACTGAAGAGAAATTAAAGGCGAAAATAGCTAAAAATAACGCAAAGAAAAAATAAAGAATTTTATAAATATTTGGGATTTTTACAATTTTAATGTGTTTTTTTACAGTGCAAGACCATGAAACCGCTTACTATAGCGATTTTATATTGTAGACTTTATGTATGTGATAGATTAAAGATGTAGTATATGGAGGTTTTTAAACATTATGGTTAAAAAAATAGCAGTTTTTACATCAGGCGGTGACGCTCCCGGCATGAACGCGTGCATCAGAGCAATTGTTCGAGCGGGATTAGTTCACGGTTTTGAGATGTATGGAATAAGAGATGGTTATCGCGGATTGCTTGAAGATAACATTTTTAAAATGGACAGACACTCGGTCTCCGAAATTATCAATCGTGGCGGTACAATTTTAGGCACCGCAAGATTGCCCGAATTTAGAGACATTGAAGTTCAAAAAAAGGGTGTGGAGATTTTACAAAAGCACGGTATCGACGCTTTAGTCGGTATTGGTGGAGATGGAACATATATGGGCTTAGCCGCTCTTTCGCGTCTCGGCATCAACACAATTGGCATTCCTGGAACCATTGATAATGATATTTCTTCCAGTGATTTTACTATTGGATTTGATACGGCTCTCAACACTATTGTTGAATGCGTCGATAGACTCAGAGACACTTCCTCTTCTCATCAACGCTGTTCTATTATAGAAGTAATGGGAAACAGATGTGGAGATCTAGCTGCATATGCCGGCGTGGCATGCGGTGCGGAAATGGTTATCACCAATGAAACAGAATTCTCAAAGGAATCCGTTATTGAATTCTTGAAACTCCAAAGAGAAAAAGGTAAAAATCACGCAATTATTATTATTTCTGAAAAAGTTTGCGACGTTTACGAGTTAGCTCACGAAATTATGTATAAGTGCGGTTATGAAACACGCGCTGAAATATTAGGTCACATGCAAAGAGGTGGTACACCTTCAGCTTTTGATCGGGTTCTCGCTTCGAGACTTGGACACTACTCTATCGAATTGCTTAAGCAAGGAGTTTCCTCATCTTGCGTTGGCTTAATTCACAACGAGTTGACATGTCATTCGATCACTGACGCTTTAGCAATGCCTAGAAATTCTTCTCAACAATTTGTTAAAATTTCTGCTGACTTAGAATAATTGGCAATAAATATTAGTTAAAGTTTTAATCGATTTGTATTATTATTTATATGTAGAAAAGAGGGAAAATTATTATGTTCGATAAGAAAACAAAAATTGTGTGTACTATCGGTCCAGCTTCTCAGGACAAAGACATCCTTTTAAAGATGATTGATGCCGGTATGAATGTTGCTAGATTGAATTTCTCACATGGAAATTACGAAGAGCACTTAGCTAAAATCAATACTATTCGAGAGATTGAAGATGAGCGCAATATGATTATCCCTATAATGCTTGATACAAAAGGACCCGAAATTAGATCGGGTTGTTTTGTCGGTGGAAAAGCAAACATACAAACGAATACAGAAGTTCGCATATACATGAAACCAATCCTGGGAGACGCTACGAAATTTTCCGTTAGTTACACCAACCTTTACGACGATTGCAAAGTAGGCGATAATATTCGTTTAGATGATGGCAATCTCGGATTAGTTGTAACTGGCAAAGATGAAAAAGAACGTTGCTTAATTACAAAAGCCTTAAATCACCACATAATTTGTGACGAGAGAGGGGTTAACTGCCCTAACTCTCATTTAAATATGGATTATATTTCTGAAAAAGATTTTAATGATTTAGTTTGGGGATGCAAAAATAAAGTTGACTTTGTTGCAGCATCTTTTATCAGAAACACGAAAGATATTAATGACATTCGAAAAGTCTTAGATGACCACGATGGTAAACATATAAAAATTATTTCAAAGGTGGAAAACACTGAAGCCGTTTCCTGCATGGACGAAATCATCCAAGATTCTGATGGAATCATGGTTGCTAGAGGTGATTTAGGCGTTGAAGTTCCTCCTGAAGAAGTTCCTGTAATTCAAAGAGAATTAATCAATAAATGTCGCAAGGTGGGCAAGCCTGTTATTACAGCCACACAAATGCTTGATTCGATGAAGACCAATCCCAATCCTACTCGCGCGGAAGTTAGCGATGTTGCTAATGCGGTTTTAGAATCAACTGATGCCGTTATGCTTTCGGCTGAATCAGCCTCTGGTGAATATCCAGTTGAATCAGTTGCAATGCAAGCGAAGATTTCTGCAAAGATGGAAAATTATTTAGATTATCATAAATTGTTACAAGAAGCTTATGAAACATCAGATAAACAGATGAATGATGCCTTGGCTTTCGCCGTCGGCAACACTGCTCTTTTATTAGATGCAAAGTTAATCGTATGCTTTTCGGAAACCGGTGCTACTTCTCGCCGTTTGTCTCGCGTTCGCCCTTGCTGTCCCATCGTATCCGTATCTTCAGAAAGATATGCTTGCACTTCGGGAATGATGAGCTTCGGCGTATACCCTAAATTTGTTAAACACGTTCCTCAATTTATAGAAGAAATGGAAGTTCTTGCCATACATTTAGCAAGGAAAAACGGACTGCCTCAAAATTCTAAAATTGTTATCACAGGTGGAACCCCTGTCGGTGCAGGTAAAACTAACTTTATGAAAGTTATTACATATGGACAGAGAGAGGTGGAAATTGATTTATGACCCGTTTTATAGCGATTGATTTAGGTGGCACAAATTTAAGAGGTGCCATAGTAGATGAAGATTTGCAAATTTTAAAAGTTTTAAGGGAGAGATCCACTAAATATTCAAACGATGAATTATATAACCAAATTAAAGGGATGATTCAAACGTTATTGGACTCGCCTGAAAATGACGGCTCGATAAAATACGTTGGAGTCTCCGCTTGCGGATTTTGCGAAGATGGCGTTCTCAAACTCGCCCCAAATCTTTACATTAAAAATTTCGACATTTCTGGAAGACTTACAAAAGATTTCCCGAATTTGATCTCCGGCGTCGTGAATGACGCTAACTGCTCCGGCTTAATCGAATCGATTAAAGGCGCGGCAAAAGATTGTCAGGATTCATTTTTTATCACCATTTCTACAGGTGTTGGAACAGGTTTGATAGTTAATGGTCAACTCGTTGATGTTCCTCTTGAAATGGGACACATGTATGTTACGTATCAAAATCGTTTTTACGAACTAGAACAATTGTGTTCTGGAACAGGAATAGTTCTTTTGTGCAATTTGAATGGCTTGGTAGTTAAAGACGCAGCTGAATTCTTTGATTTAATTAAAACCAAAGATCCTAAGGCCCTTGATATTTACGAAGATTGGATTAAAATTCTCTCTTCAGTTCTTGCGAATTCTCAATTGAGTTTTAACCCCGAGAAGATTGTTGTCTCAGGAGGATTAGTTAAATCAGCTGATATCTTTATCAACGATTTACAAAAGGTAACAGAAGCCTTCTGTGCCCCCTTCCCCGTTAGACCAGTCAATCTTGTCCTGGCTCAATTTGACCAAGACACCGGGCTTATGGGAGCCAGCGGAGTCGCTTTATCCTTGATGAACAAAAATAAATAAGTAAAAATAAAAGGGGGCTGTAAAGAAATGAAATATTGATTTCGTTTCTAAGCAGTTCCCTTTTTATTGTTCTTTCTTTGATTACTTT
>Ga0172378_10006924_pt1 | contig 10564 bp, 10 predicted proteins | sample GrowelOW332metaG_FD_119755 | JGI IMG/M metagenome (GOLD analysis project Ga0172378, IMG submission 119755) | Groundwater microbial communities from an aquifer near a municipal landfill in Southern Ontario, Canada - Pumphouse #3_1 metaG | ecosystem: Environmental > Aquatic > Deep subsurface >... | reverse complement strand
TCTATGGAGCGATACTTTAATACTTCCGACACCAACCAACTTGCGGATGAGTGGGCTCTCGATTTGTGTAAGAATGTGATGATCGCTGGTAAAAAATCTCTGCAAAACCCTACTGATTATGATGCGAGAGCGGCTTTGATGCTCGACTCGTCTCTCTCCCATGACGGGCTGACGAACTTGGGTAAAAAGTTCAGCTTCGTCGTCCACCCGCTCGAACATGCCATTTCCGGCTACAAAAGCGAGGTTACCCATGGGGCGGGCGTTGCAATCTGCTATCTGGGCTGGGCCCGTTACGTCTACAAGAAAGACGTGATGAAATTTGCGAAACTCGCCCGAAAGCTCTTCAACATTCTTGATGACGATGAGGGAAAAGCCGCTATAATGGGTATCAATGCGATGAAAGAGTTTTATCTTTCCATCGGCATGCCCACTTCCCTCCATGAGGTGGGAATCGAAGAAGCTGACCTCCCGAAGTTAGCGCGTTTAGCCAGCGGCAACGGAACACATGTGATTGGCTGTTGCCCCCAATCACTAAACGAGCAGGACATTGAAGCGGTTTACCGCCTTTGTCTTTGATCTCAGGAGGATTTCTTTATGAAGAAAAATGACGCGATGGGTTATTTGGCCTATGCTTTGATGCTGGGCTTAGCCTGCGGTATTGGTTTCGGGGTTTTACGTCCGATTTTCAACGATTCGGCGACTTATGGCGTTCCGCCTTTTAACAACATTGTCTTCGTTTTGGTCGCCGTGGTGATCGGAATCGTGCTCAATGCCCTCTTTATTGAACTCGGCCACATCATCGGCTGCAAAATCGGCCACTACAACATCGTCTCCGTCAACATCTTGGGTCTGAAGTTCACTAAACAAGAGAATGGAAAATACAAGTTCTCCTTTGGCGAATTCGATGGGTTCACCGGCGAGACAAAATACGTCCCGCAAGATGTGAAAAAGAGCAATCCACGCCACATCATTTATAGCCCGTTGATCTTCTTGCTCCTCGAAGTGACGAGTTTATGCGTTTTGATTTCCCTCGCCCGCGCCTTTGGTAAATCCGGCAATCTCGCTTGGTTTTGGTGGGGTGGCGTATGGAGCATCGTGATTCTGACCTTGGCTGCCATGATTTATCTCTATGATATTTTCCCGGCGTCCCTCGATGCGAGAAATGATGGATATTTACTGACGATTTTGACGAATGAAACCAACAAAGAAGCCTATAACCAGATGCTGTTAGCTCAGGATCGGATGGCCAAAGGGCTTCCAGCCGGGAATACTCCCGTCTATGATTCGGTGACGGATTTCACCGCTCAGGTCAATGATGTCACTCTTTATCAGAAGTTAGGCGCCCGCGACTATACTGGGGCTCTCGCAATCCTTGAGAAAACTATCGCCTGCAAGGCGAAGGTTTCCACCAACATCTATCAAGAAGCCGTTGCTCAAAAGACCGCGCTTTACATCAGCACGAAGCCGCTTGCGGAAGCAAAGGCGTTTTATATCGCCCTCCCGCTCGATAGCAAGAAGTACGTCGCCTCGCTTTGTAGCGCTGCGGCGGTTCGCACTTATGTCTTAGTCAGCGGCTTGATTGAAGAGTCGCTCAATGAAACTGAAGAAGCTCTCAATCGGGCCGATGCAGCTCTCCGGAAGGCCGGTGCCGATAAGAAGCCCATCGAAGAAGCTCTTCTCAAGGACGCGGTAGCGAAGGTGCTTGCCGCCCATTCGGATTGGGATCTCTCAGGCTATGGCTATGGCGCTCCGAAAGATGAGGTTAAAAAAGAAGATGCCCCTGTTTCCGATGTGAAGAAAGACGATCCTCCTCAAGGCAAGTAGGGTAAAAATCCCCTGCAAAAGCCCAACGTTTTCCCCTAACACGCGGAAAGTTGGGCTTTTTATATCTGCTCGAAGAAAGATGGTTCCTTAAGGCTTTTATTTCGGCCGCTTTTATTTGTCGCAGTGATGTTCGAGGAGTAATGGCGCGCCTTGAACCTTATCCTGCTCTTTATTGCGGTAGGCGTAACGGATTAAGCCATAGACGAGGAAGAGGCAAGCAAAAGCCCAAGCCAACGGGTCAGCGAAGGAGACGCCATAGAACGAAAGGTTGCTCGTGGGGTCGTTTGGATTCATCAAGATGGGCAAATAGGTGCAGGCAAGTAGGCGAGCCACCAATTCGGCGATCCCCGCCAAAAAGGGCAAGAGAGGCTTCTCTAAACCTTGAACAACGTTTCTCCCGATGAACAAGACGCCAAGAATGAAACTCAGCGGTAAAACCTCATAAAAGTAGCTTGTCGCATAGAAGATGGTTTGGGGGTAGATCGAATCGGCCGACAAGAAGAGGTAGACAAAGGCTCCGTTTATGCATGCGCATAAGCCGATAATATTTACGAAAACGTAGATAATTCCCATAATTGCGAATGATTGGGTGGTGCCTTTTTTGATTCGTGAAGGAAGCCCCGCCCCCTTATTCTGAGCGGTGTAGGAGAGCATCGCGGTTCCTAAGGCACTGTAAGCCATCATCAAGAAGGCAAAGAGTTTGCCGCCCGCCCCATAGCCATCTTGGGCATAATGGGCCGTCGAGCCATCGGCAAGGGTCCTTCCGATGTCAAAAGCGTCCACCGAAGCCTGCATCACGATAAGACCAATGGCGAGAATCGAGAATTGGAAGGCAAGTGGAAGTCCCTGTTCAAGATGCTCGCGGACGAAGGCGTAGCGGAGTTTGAAATCGACTTTCTTGAGTCTCAAATCGGGGTATTTGAAATAGGTGTAGATGAAACAAAGGGCAGCCGACAAGCCTTGGGCGACGATGGTGGCGATCGCAGCTCCGGCCACCTTGAGGTCAATGGTGGGCATCCCGTAGATGAAGGCAAAGTCGAGTCCGATGTTGAGGAAGCTCGAAAGGATGAGGAAGAGCAAAGGGGTAAGGGAATCGCCGATCGAACGGAGCACGCTGCAGATTAAATTGTAGAAAACCTGACAGATTAAACCCCCATAAATTACCATGATATAGACGTAGGCTGCCCGATAAGTGGTGGGGTCGTTATTCGGATCGAGTTTGATCCAGCGGAGCAGGAAGGGAACGCTGACGAGAGCGATGACTGTAAGGACAATGGAAATAACAAAAGAAAGAACGATGGAAGTCGCAAATGATTTTCGGACGCCTTCCTTATCTTTTTCGCCGAAAAAATTTGAAGTCAAAACACTAAACCCGGCAGTGCATCCAAAAGCAAATTGTAAAACGATAAAAACCAAGCTCCCGGTGTCACTTACTCCCGCGAATTGGAGGGGCAAAGTCTGTCCGACGATCAAGGCGTCCGTCAATGAGTAAATTTGCTGAAAGCAGAGGCTCAAAAAGATCGGAAATAAAAACCGCAGAATCACCTTCCAAGGGGTTCCGTTCGTCAAGTCAACAGGTCCAAAGAGTTTTCTGAGTGCTTTCATCGCGGTTAAGTTATACGCTCGTGCGAAGGCGGGCGAAAGCAGACCGAAGATGAAACCGCTTTGATTAGTGTTTCCAAAGAGAACGATAGAGATCGCTGGCCAAGAGTTTGGCTGCGGTCTTGGAGGGGAAAGCAGTCGCCATCTTCATGACGTCGTTGGCAGAAAGCTGGTTGGCCCGAATATAGTTTGCTAAGAGGGAATAATTCTGCTTGATCTCGTCCAAAGGAGCAAAAGAAAGGTAGGACAAAAAAGAGTTAATCGAAATGTTGTTATTATTTATTGTAAAGTATGGTTTCCGCAGCGTGATCCGCTTAGAAAAAATAAAGATGGTTTTCTTGCCGCTCGTGGCTTTGTTAGTCATGATGTCTAGTCGATCTTGAAGTGATGCTGGTTGGCCCATAATCCTGCCAAGGAAGTCGTTTCCGGTGTAGAAACCATAGATGTCTTTCCCGTTGGTGAGATAGCGCAGACTGATTGCTTCTAGGGCGCCAGGATCGTTTTCTTGCTTAAGATCGGGCAAATAATAGATGCCGTAACCGTAGCGTTTAACTAGCCCCGTTTTTGTTAAGCGAAGAAGTTCTTCTTTCAGAGCGGCCTCTGTTAAGGGTTTTTCATGGATATCTGAGAATAAAAATAACTTATTTGGCTCAAACTGCTTCCGAAGTTTATCAATAAAATGCATTGACATAATCGAATTATATCATTACCAAAATAAAAGGTAAGAAGATAACATACTTTTTATAGGTTTTTTGTTCTTTATTGCCAGAAAAAAGAATAAGCCTAAGGGAATCTTTTGTTTGGCCTTTTCCGTCTTTGCGCTGAATCCGGCGATAATCAGATTTCATAAAAAGGAGGTCTTTCGTCTTCGGATACGCCTAAAGGGTGATGAAAGGAGTTATGAGACCTTGTCATCGATACTTCGCTTCTTCACTTTGGGCTGGTCCGGTGGAGGCTTGCATTCAAACGGCTCTTTTCTTCGGGATTTTTAAATCAAAAATGGCTAAACATTTCCTGGATTCTTTGTTCTTTACAATAAAAAACCAGAGAACTTTCGCTCACTGGTTTTGTTATTGGATCCTACTTGCCGCCGATCGCCATCTTCTTGATGTAGGCATCCGCGCATTCCACCGACTCGAGAGTCAGCTTCATCCGGTTGTCGAACATCTTGACGTCTTCGAGCATCTTCACCAAATTACCCGAGAGTGTGATTAGGTTAAGCGGCTCAGCTAACTTGCCATTTCGGATCATAAAGCCTTGAGCTTGGCACGAGAAGTCGCCTGATTGGGCATTCATGCCTGTCCCTAAGCCTTCGATTTCGGTGATGTAGACGCCTTCGCGAATCGGAGCGATTACCTTTTCAAAGGGCTTCTTAGATCCCTTCACGAAGATGTTGCCATAGCCAATGCCAATCTTGTCGCCTTCCCATTGACCGTTGCCCGTTGACTCGACGCCGGCCCGTTTAGCGGTCTCGCGGTTGTAGAGGTAAGTCTTGAGAACTCCGCTTTTTACAATGTCCTTGTTTTGAGCAGCGACGCCTTCATCGTCGAAATAGGAGAAGAAGACGTTTTTCGTCAGCGGTTTTTCGGAGATGTTCACTTTGCTCGAAGCGATCTTGGCATTGAGTTTGCCAATTAAGAAACTTGACTGTCGTTGAACCTCGTCCGAGGAGGCGGACGAGACGAAGTAATTAATCAAACTGGAGAAGACATTATTTTCGAGAACAGTGGGGTAATAACCCGAGACGCACTGAACCCCACCAAATTTGGCCAAGAGTTTCTCGCCGATGCCTTTTATGAAGGCTTTGGCGTCGAAGGCCGCGAGGTCATTGCCAAGATAGACGTCCCAGGCAACTTTCACTTCCTCGCCCGCCTTGCCATCTGCGGCAGCGGAGACATAGAAGTAATTGCTCTTTTGCTTCAGTTTTAAGCCGTGTGAGTTGTAGAACTCAGAGAGGACTTCTCGTTCCTCATAGGAAACGGATTCGACTTCGGTGACTTTCTTGTCGTAGGCGAAGAGGCCATCCTCGATCTCATGAATCAGGGCGATCTTCTTTTCCACTGGCGTTTCGCCTAAAGCGGGATTGAAGACGTTCTTCTTGTGGTACTTCTCGCTGCCGGCAAAGAGTTCGGCCTTTTCTTCTTTCTCGGAGGCGTTGGCGCTTTCGATGATACCCTTGATCAAATAATCGAAGGTTGAGGCATCGAGCTCTTCGGTTCGGCAACTGCCGAACCTGCCATTCACGATGCCGCACGCGATGACGTTTTGGCCCTCACTGATGCTATAACTATCCATCTCATGATGGAATAGGCTCATCGATAGACTCTTACTCTTACTAATTTGGATCTGGCTCTCGCTGATACCGCTTTGTTTTGCCAGTTTAAAGAATTGATCGAACTTCATTCTAATTTACCTCCTCTGCCACCGACGGTGATTTCTTTGATACGAATGGTCGGTTGGCCGACGTTGACCGGGATCGAGCCCGAAAGGGAGCCGCACATCCCCTGGCCTAAATCGACGTCATCGGCCACACGGTCGATGTTCATCAAGACCTCCTTGCCACTTCCAATCAAAGTGCAACCCCGGACTGGCTCACAAACCTTGCCATCGCGAACGATGTAGGCTTCGCTGGCGGAGAAATTGAATTCTCCGGTCGTCGGATTGACCGAACCACCGCCAAAATTGGTGACGTAGATGCCAAGTTTCGTGTCCTTGATGATGTCCTCGGCTTTGTCTTTGCCTGGGGCAATGTAGGTGTTGCTCATTCGTGAGGTTGGCTCGTATTTATAGTTCTGGCGTCTTGAAGTGCCATTGGCTCCCATCTTGAGACGACGGCCGTTGAACTTATCTACCAAAAATCCCACGCAAATCCCGTCTTGAATGAGCTGATTCTTCTGGGTAACATGCCCTTCGGAGTCGATATTGTTCGAACCCCATTCATTGGGCATCGTGCCATCGTCATAGGCTGAAATAATCGGGTTGGCGATTTGTTTTCCGATCGAATCGCTGAAGACCGAAAGGTGTTTGGCGGTAGCGGTGGCTTCGAGCGAGTGGCCACAGGCTTCGTGGAAGATAACGCCACCCCAACCATTGGCAATCACGACCGGATAGCGTCCAGATGGGCATTCTTTCGCTCCCATCATCATAATCGCTTTCTCGCCACATTCTTTCGCTTTGGTTTTCCAATCCAAGATATCCTTGAACCAATGCCAACCCGCATAGCGGCCCGGGCCTTGGAAGTAGGTTTCGATCTTACCGTTATCCGCGGCGGTGGCCACCATGATGAGACGGCCTCTTTCTTCGGTGTTATCGAACTGTTTTCCCGCCGAGGCTTCGGCGGAGAAGATTTCGATTTTCTTCAGGTTGTTCGCGAACATATTTTGAATTCGGACCAGTCGCTTATCGACAGCGGCGGTAATCGCGTAGCACTGTTTTAATAGCGCGATTTTTTCTTCGACGGGAACATCGGTGAGATGATCTTCGATCGGATTAGTCACTTTGACCCGTTGTTTATCAATTGTTTCAACCGTGATTTTTCTTTGACCTGAAAAACTGGCGGCTAAATCGTGGGCCAAGGTGATGAGGCTTTTGGCGCTCAAGACACTGGTGTAACCATAGACGCTCTTCAAATCGTTGAGAATCCGGATGCCAGCCCCGTAATTCCGGCGGTTACCATTGGTTTCCACTTTGCCATTTTCGAGGGTGACAGTTTGCGAGTCGTTTTGCTCAAGATAAATCTCGGCATAATCCCCGCCGGTGGCGAGGGCTTCGTTGAGAACCTTGAGGGCTAATGATTTCGAAATCATAGACTTCCTCCTCTGTTTCGCATGCGCATACTAGCACATTTATCTCTCCTCTTCACCAATTGTTCCTGAAAAGGAAAAGCTTGGTTTGAGTCTAAGCCCTTCCCTCCGCTTTCGCCAGCAAAGAGTGGTTGCGGATTCTCCTTGGTTTTCGCGCTATGATTAGCCTATGGATTATGCAGCCCTTTATCACGAACTCAATTCTGCTTGGATTGAAAAACGAGCGTCTTTCGATAAAGAAGAGTTGACGTATCTAGCCAACAAAGACACCTTCGCGGGGCGGCGTCTAGGTTTTATGACCCGGGCATATTATCAGCGGGAGAAAATGATCAAGGCCAGCGATATTTATTACGCCTACGCTTTTCAAAGCTGGAATGATGCGGTTTCTAATTCGCAATCTTCTTTTCCGACTTGGCTCTTGTTTTCTCCCGATACAGCGGTAAACGAAAACCCTGCAATATTAAAAGAAATCTCTGCAAAAGTCCTCTCAATCAAAAATATCGAGGTTACCAGTCGAGATGAAAAAGAACTCAAAAAAGACATCGTCGAAGTCCTGAGCGATGTTGCGTGTCTCGTTCTTCCTGAATCGTATTCCCTTGGACATTATGTGATGCTCTCCATCGTTGATGTCCCTTATCAACACGTGAGTTTTTATCATTTAGGGCTTAATCTTATTATGGCTAATTTCTCCCTCTCAAAAGAGGTCCGTTATCTGCCCGAACGTTATTATCCGGCGGAGTTCCGAGACGCTTATCAAAAAGGCTTGTTATTGCTCTAAGGAGGTCGGCTATGGCAAAACTCTTCTATCAAGGACATTCTTCTTTTCGGATTACAACCAACGAAGGTGTCGTTATTTTTATCGATCCTTTTGCTGGGGTTGGCTATCAAACACCTGCTGATCTCGTCTTGATCACCCACGAACATTATGACCACAACGACATCAGTAAAATCACGATGAAACCTTCGACGATTGTCATTCGTGCCCGCGACGCTCTTTCGGGGGGTGTCTATCGCCCTTTTGACGAAGATGGCGTTCAGATTCAAAGCGTCCCGGCCTATAATTCGCACCACTCGAAGAAGGAATGCGTTGGCTACGTCCTTTCCTTTGATGGCATTAAGCTTTATCACGCCGGCGATACGGACTTCATCCCCGAGATGAAGGAGTTAACCGCCCTCCATTTGGATTATGCCTTGCTCCCGATCGATGGGTTCTACACGATGACCCCAGAAGCGGCAAGCGAAGCCGCCGAAGCGATTCAGCCAAAGCACATGATTCCGATTCATATGAAACTCGGGATGCTTTGGGATTATCATCAGGCGATGAAAGTGACAGCGAGGATGGCGATGCTGATGAAGCCGAACGACAATATAGATTTATAAGGAGACTAACGCATGAGCAAAGAACAATTGGTCAAGAAAGCCGGATTCTATACGATTTTTTTGGTGGCAAGCACCCTCTTCATCTATTTCAGTTTATCAGCGGCGCTTTACCCCTATTCCGCCAAGTTGGACTCCTTGCCCGCTGGGAGCAAGGTCATTGAATTGATTACGAATGGTATCATGCTTCCTTTCGTTTTCGCCTTTCTCTCTCTGGTTATTCTTGGTTTATTCCAGTTTTTGCTGATTAAACCAGAGTCGGCGACCGAGAAAAGAATCTTCTCGTTGGTTTTGATTTTTTTCTTCGCCTTGGGCTTGGCTCTCAGCCTCGTTGTTCTTGCCGGGGCGATCAAGGATTCGGCTTTGGGCGCAATTCTGGGCGTCATCCCGCCGGCGACCTTGGCGATTGCTGAGATCATTTTGGGTGTGATTCGACTCCTTGAAGCTAACAAGGAGCTTGCTCAAGAAGAAAATATCTCTGCAAAATAAGGCTCTTTTTCATGAAAGATACGCCAGTTTTGTATACAAGTAGGCTTGTTTTGCGGCCCTTTTCGCCTGAAGATGTGCCTGCGGTTTATTCTTGGTGCTCAAATCTCGAGGCGACCCGCTACCTCTTTTGGCGTCCTCATCGGGATGTTGGGGTCAGCGGACGCTTGGTAAAACAATGGATTCGCAAGAAAAGGAACTATTCCTGGGCCCTCGATGACGGAATCGGGGCTATCGGCGAACTTCAAGTGATTAAAGATCTGCCTGATCAAGGGTTCTCGGTTGGCTATATTCTCAAACAGGAGAAGTGGCACCAAGGGTTTATGAAGGAAGCTCTTTTAAGGGTGCTTCACTATCTTTTTGCTGAAGCGGGCTATCTCTATTCTGAAGAAGTCACCGATGAGAGAAACGAAGCTTCGCGGAAACTTCTCGAGGCGGTCGGCTACCGTTTTGTCAGTCTCAAAGGAAGCGTCTTTATCTCCAAGAAAAACGAAACGATCAACGAAGCGTTTTATCGTCTTGACAAAGCGGATTTTTTCGCCGAAGAAAATCATTGATACAAAAAAAGGACGCTCTCGATTGAATCGAGGGAGAACTTGGCGGGATTCTCGGGGAGAGTAATGATCTTATAGCCAAAGAGATTTTCGGCGTGATAATCGAGATCGGTGGCTTTGAGGCCATAAGATAAAATCATCTCGTTTTTGTAGAAGATGTCGCTGTAATTTTTGTGGTCATGCCCACAAAAACACGCTTTGATGTTTATGGATTTGAAGACGTCATAAGCTCCATTGTTTTCATAAGGAGAGCATACCGCTTCGCCATTCTCGCCTTTCCCTGGGTATAAGCCGATTTTGTAGCCTTGATAAGCCGCGGCATATTCGCTGAGAGGAATGTGAAAAAACGCCAAACCAGTCGCCCCATCGTTTCGGGTCGCGTTGATTGTTTTGAGATGCTCAAGCTGTTCCTCATGGATGACATCGTAACCCGAGGATTCCTGATTCGGATTTCGATAGGTGTTGCTGTCGATGATGAAGAGACGGTAGCGGACTGTTTTGTCCTTTACGAGGTCGATATAATAGTTCGATAAACCTGTGAGATTGTCGTTCTTTACATCGACGAATTCTGAGTTTTTCCTCTTAAGGATCTGCTCGTTGATGTAATAGCGGTAAGAGCTGAACGACTCGGTATCGTGGTTTCCATAAGTGAAGGCCCAGGGTATCCCATAGTCATCGATGAGATCAAGCAACTCATTAACTTGCAAGGCGGTGGCTTTTCGGAAACTGTCACCCGTCAAGACTAGGAGGTCGGGTTTATGGGAAGCGATTGCCGAAGTGATCATCCCGTCGAGATGAGCTTTTTCTACCACATAATCGGGGTTATCTTCCATGTAGCCCCAATGAATATCGGTGAGCCAAAGAATCGAGAAATCAGCGTGGTAAACCATTTCAAGGCGATAGGGGTCGTTAACGGGA
>Ga0172378_10006921_pt1 | contig 10566 bp, 15 predicted proteins | sample GrowelOW332metaG_FD_119755 | JGI IMG/M metagenome (GOLD analysis project Ga0172378, IMG submission 119755) | Groundwater microbial communities from an aquifer near a municipal landfill in Southern Ontario, Canada - Pumphouse #3_1 metaG | ecosystem: Environmental > Aquatic > Deep subsurface >... | reverse complement strand
TATATCATTTGTAGATTCTCCAGCCATTATTTTCTCAGCCATTTCAGTTATCTGATCAGAATCTGCTAATAATGGCACCATATAACAGCGACAATTAGGATGCCATCCAGTCCATTTGAATGTTTTAGGATATTTTCCTGCCAGATCATCACATATATCAATACATGGATGATTATTAGATAGCTTTATCTCTATACCTGTAACAAAATCAAGATCCTGCCAACGTTCATAGTCTGCGGATCTATATGCTATATTAGTTTCTGTACGTGCCAGACGTTGTGCGTTACGATATGATGAACGATATACACCATTGCCAGGCTTATAAGCTTTCTTAGGCTCATCAATCCATTTATATAGCCCTGTTTCTTTATCGAACGTTCTACGTTTTAATATGGATCCATATTTTGGCGTTCCATCTTTATTTGTCCCTGTCCTTATACGAAATCTTTTATATACTCGGTCTGGCTCTCTTAAGTATTTCGTTATCTTAGTAGCCAGGCTATTAGTCGGTGTTCCTTCACCTATAGCCAGATCTAAAGAATCTTCCAGGTTTGTTTTATGTTGTTTTGTATAATCCCATACACGTTGTGACAAGTTAAGCCCGTCTTTACTGCTTTTACGATTGATAAAGGCATCCATGGCATCTTTATTATGCCCAAAGAATCGCAAAAAATGTTTATCTGATAATGTGTGTTCTCCAAATACGCTTTTAACCAATTCATCATTGTTGAGTTCTGATAGCATCCATTCATTACTGGAATCACTTTGTATTTCCTTATAAACAGAAGCATACAGCCTCCTGAGAATCTTGTTTGCTTGATCCTCATAACCATAATCGGCAAAAGTAAAAGGCTTACCATCTTCCAATTCCGTACCCTTAACCAGGTTAATAATCTCAGTAAGATTACTATCATACAGCTTTCGGATGTTGCCAGCATACCCCTCTGTACGCTTGAATAGCTCTTTTTGCCATTGGTTTGTATTAACGTATTTCTTCTTTGCCATTATTTAACTCTTAAACCGAACTTATCACATGCTGGATCATTTAAAAATTTAGCCCATTTCTCATAGGGACATCGACAAAGAAAAGGTTTGCCATTAGCTCCAATTTCAAAATAGTTATATGAATGCTTGCAATCTCTACATCTGTATTTTACATCTTTGGTTATTTTCTTTGCCATTTTTGCCCCTCAATTAATTTACCATATTCGACCTCTGTAACAGATATTTTCTCAACTCCTTTATAATCGGCTACATATATAAAATATCGTTCAGGCAGATACCTCATAACATTCCTATGCAAAAATGAATCATATTCCTGTATAGCTCTCATCGGATGATGTTCTTTGCAAACTATATATCCTGTCATAACCTTGTGACTATCTAAAAATAATAGCCCAAAGGAAACTACAACAAACACCAACATAAGTATTATTATTACTTCCATATTCATCTATTTAATTATTGTACATCAACCATATCAACTGTTTTTCCAGTCAGTTCATGTGTACAATCATTTAGGTATTGTATTTTACCATTTCTTATAAATGAATGGCAAACGGTATCTTTATCAGCTCCATGATATTCCACTTTTATAGATGGTGAAATTGTTGGTTTTGTAGTATCACCGTTCCATTGCCAAACAGGAAAGCCGCAATCATTATTAGATACAGCTATACAATGTTCACATTTGCATCCTGGGCAATAGAAAGAATACATACCTCTATGTTTATCATTTTTTTTAAGTTTCATTATTCTCCCTCCCCAAATACATCGGTTTTGTTCATATCTTGCTGTCTTTGTAAGGCCTCAGCTTGATCCTGTTTGATACGTTCCATCTCAACTTGTGCATTCTTAACCAAGTAAGAATTTTCCAATAGGCTCTGTAATGATAACGCCCCAGCTTGATATTGCTTAAGCAGGTCTGTAAGTTCATCGGAGACATCATCACCAAATGGTTGTTGGAATTCATGCCCTATTTGTAAGGCCTCGTATTGTGTCTTATTTTTATAGTCAAGCACATTACCAAGAATAGCGCACATAAGATGAGATACACGGTTCATATACCCATCATGTTGCTCCTTTCTTTTATCCGCTTTGATAACGGCAAGCAGAAATATCTTTGTCAGGGCTTTTGCCGACATGGTACCTATTCCCTTCATGGTTTCAGCGTCAATATTAGGAGTAAATGTTTTACTCATAATATGTTTATCCAGTCGTTCGTATTCGTTCTTTTTACTCTCACTGGCATCATCCCAAGTCATATACTTCAATTCACCTCCATCTTTGAGGATATATAATTTAGCCTCATCCTCAGCTTTTGGCAGATCGTTTAATACCTGAGCCGTTGCAACCATAGCAGGGTTGGCGAAACGATCATTCACATCAGCATCGGTACTCTCCATTGTCTCTGTACGTTCAATCATTGGTTGTACCCCATCGGATTCAGTTTCTTGCTCCATGAGTAAAACTGGTATTTTACCAACCAGATTTTGCATAACGATTACCTCCCATCCCATGCTAACCCTTGTGCATCTGTAAATGGTATCATCCGTATAAATATCTACATGATAAACGGCTTTATGCCCAGCATCAGTAAGAGTATAACCCCAGGCAAAAGCAGTTAAACGTTTATATTGATCCTTTTGGATATATATATCATCATCATTAGATTTACCAAGTACATTTAGTAATAGATCAGGTTCTCCATCCTTGTTTTTATATACATGAAAAAGGATAGCAGATGTTCTTTCGGCTCCAGCAATCCTTTTCGCCTCTCGTACAGCAGCATCAAAACGGATCTTTTCCATCCAATCTTTGAAGTTGGTAAAAACATCATCTGTATTTTCACTCTTTTGTAGCCATTTTACAGGCCTACCATAGAGAAACACCAATGCTATTTCATTGATATATTTCTGATATGGAATAGGAATTTTCCAACGTCTCTGCCATCTTAGGAAATTTCCCTTCTTATCATATATCGCACGATCTGGACGTTTCATCACCTTGTGCGTTTCAACATTATAATCCAACAAGCATCTTTGTGCATCTATGCCTTTATCTTGCATATAAGTAAGTGCCCGCCCAACATCTTTATTGGCAAGCAGATCGGTAAAATTTTGCTGGTATCCTACAGCTGCCTTTACCTCATTTGATATTACATTAAATAATCCCATATCTTTAAACGTTTAAATATTAATCATAATGAATTCCTAAGCGTTGTTCTATATCATCTGGTATATCAACCTCATCATTAATAAGGTAATCTATAGCATAATCCGTAACATCCACATATTCATCGTGTGCCACGGCTGGGAACTGAGTAACCTGGTGTATATATGAATCATTCCAAGATCCATCAACCAGGTAAACTCTGCCACATTCTATTTTAGCTGAATTGGCATTAGCTCTTGTTTCCTTACTATCAGTAGGTGTTGGTGTTTCAGTTACGTTCAAATCTGTTTCTTTTCGTAGCTGTTGGATAACGCTTATGCCGTTCGCTTTGGGTTCAATTCTTAATGTGCTTTTGTTTGTATAACCGTGTCCACGCACATATTCTGGTAGAAATTTTATAAGATCTGGAAAGTCCTTATAAACACTCATTGCATCAACGATATACATGTAATTATCTATCCTACACGCACCAATAATACCAGATGGATCATTATCTGATCCTTTTTGTTTTTCCTTATATGCTGTATCCAGGAAAAAATGTATTGGAATATCTTTAGGCTTAATGGCACGAAATCTATCAAGCGTAATGTGCCTAAACCATTCTTTATGCCAGATATTGCCTCCTTCGATAGATGGATGTTGCTGATATAAAGCGGCAAATGTTCTGGCCGATCTTCTTTCCATTGCACGCAAACGCTCCAGACTGTGCCTATCCTCCCATAAAGCCTCACCTATCATACGTGGATCATCAGGGTTACTATCATCTTCCTTGATGGCAGGTAAGCAAACAACCTCCCATTCGTCACCTTCTGATTTAAGTATTCTTCCAGCAAGATCATCATCATGCCAACGTGTCATAATAAGCAGCTGCTTAGAATCGTTGTGCAATCTGGTTAATAATACATCTGTGTACCAATCCCAGACACGCTGCCTATAAGTCTCTGAATATGCCTCAATTTTATCCTTTACAGGATCATCAATAATGGCAAGATCCACAGGTGTACCTGTTAAACCACCAGTGACACCAACGGCTTTATAGAATCCATGTTCCAGGGTATCGAAATAATCCACATTACGAATTAGTCCGCCTCCACCTCTTTGTGGTAACTTCGTTTCAGGGAAAAGGCCTTGATATTCTGGGCTGTCTATTGTGAGTTGTATGGATCTTGAAAAGCTTTCAGCCAGATCAGAAGAATAGGAACAACCAACGATTTTGTATGTAGGATCATTCCCTAATACCCAAGCAGGGAAACGCCTGGAGACAATCTCAGATTTTCCATGTTGTGGGGGTACAAATACCATTAGTTTCTTTATCTTTCCTTCATAAAGCTGTTGGCATTTATCAGCAATTAGAGTATGAAACCATTGACGTTGATAAGATGGCATTATATAGTTTAGAAATAAGGCCAAATGATCTCTTGCCTCATTCCTATATAATTGCTTTGTGAGTTGCAATCTCCTGTTCAATAGTTCAGATGTACTCATTTCTTTAATTCATTATCTATTCTGTCTATTTCAGCCCTTATTTGTTCGTCTGTCATTTCATCAGTCTTTTGAGGGGTTGAAATATCAGCTTCTATTGCCTGGGTTGCTTTTCCAAACAGTCTGTCAAAAATTCCATCTATTGTTGTTGTCCTGCCATATCGAATATCACTATTGATAGCAGAAACTATATTGAGAATCCAGATCGGAGTATTCTTATTGGCGTGCCCATCAGTATCTTTCAATAGGCTATTAAGCTCATTAGGGGTACGTTCCATTAGGAAGCGAATCACATTATAGTAATCCTCTTTGCTTAATTCATGATCTACTCTGATGCCTGTTTGCTTCTTTAGCTTTTTATACAGAGATGGCTTTCTGCCATTCTTCTTTGGCTGATTTTCAGAGCTGAATCTATTGCCGATCTTATTTCCTTTCTCAAATTGTGCCATCCGTTGTTTTTTCGTTGTTTTGTGTGTTTGTCAAACACATATACAGACTGCAAAAAAGACCAGATAGTTTTATCTATCTGATCTACATATAGTTAACTACTTCTGGCTCTGGTATTTACCCCAAAACCATTGTATTAGATCATCACCCATGTTATCATAATCATCCAATTCATCTAACAATGCCTCTGCCTTAGATATAACACCCATCAATAATGTGCGCTCTTCTGGAGTTGCAGAAAATTGGGTAATTTCACCATTAAGTTGTTTCTTAATGACTTCCTTTTCTTTATCAGATAATTCTATCTTTTCCATACTTATGAATTTTTATTCAAATCATTATAACTTGTATTTCTTAACTATGCTTTTTAACGACTTAGTATATTTATCAGATTTACCATGTACGGCCTTTGTAACTGTCTCGGCAAAGAATTCGGAAACATTCGTTTTCGCATATTCTCCATATCCTTTCTTTGACTTATCTTTTAGCCAGGACTTATAGACTTTATTTATAGCTGGTGATGCTGCTTTTGCATTAGCTTTCGTCAAATGAGCATTCCATGTCGCATGTGCCAATTCATGTGTGACAATGTGGGCTACAGGCTTATTTGTTTTTGTGCTCCATCCAGATTCATATCCTTTACTTGACCAGGAAGCAACACTTTGAGTAGTAGTGCCCTTTCCATTGAATATTGATTTGCTCAATACTACAACGCTCGATTTTCCATTTTGTGTTACATGTACGCCGCCATATCCATTTGGCAAAGAAGCTAACTTTACATTTTGCTGCCTTACACCCATTACAGAATGATAACGGCTTATAGCCTCCCCGACGGCTTTGTAAACATACTTATTTTTTATTGTATTTAGGCTTTCTAACTTGCCTATTTTACCTTTGAAAGTCGAATCATCAGGTTTTAGCCCTCCTTGATTATTTGGCGTTCCTCCACCGCCTCCACCAGAATTTCGTCCCATATATTATTTCTTTTTAGCATTTATGAAATCAGTTACATATAAAAGAGAGTGTGCCATGCAAAAGCTCTTTATCTCATCTCCTCCACCATAAACACAGAGATTTGGGGTTTCTAAGCCACTTATATCCTGGGCAATTTTGAGATCACTCTTTAGGCTTTCCATCCAACCATCCAGGCCACGTGTGAAAAACGCATTATATCCTTTCGGTATCCCCATTTTATTGTATTCTATGAATTTATGCGAAACATTAAGATCCACATAAACATTTATTCCACATTCTTGTAGATACCTGGATAGAAAACGTTTTTTATATAATAATTGCAATCCCCAGGCTATTGGCGTTTGATCATGCAAGCTACAATTAGGTTCAACAATGGCTTTACAACCGCTTGTAAGTAGTTTTATAGGATCCTTAAATAGAGCTTCAAAACGATAATCATCAACGTAAAAATGATATGTAGAAACGTCCTTCCTTAGCCTTGAATTAGCTCCCCATGGAGAAAATGGAAGTTCTAATTTTCCAGCCTGATGATCTAATAGCAAATTAGGAATATCAAAAGCATTATCGCTTTCATACAATACGTCTTTCCACATGCTCCTGTAAAAGTCCTCTTTATCATCATTTGAATTTTCATCATTATTATCATTGCTATCATCAAGATCATCATCATCTTTTTTAGATGCCTTCTTTTCTTTTTGATCATCAACGGATAGACCTATAAAGTCGAAATCAAGATCATCAAAAGGAGCCTCATTAAGCTTCTTTGTATCCCAATCACCATTATTGATATTATCTCTCAAAATAATCTCTCTTTCCTCATCTTCTGTTGGATTATGATAGAGTATTGTAGGAACGGTTTCAAGCCCAAGTTTCTTAGCCGCTTTCAATCTTTGATTACCTGCCAGAATAACCATTTTACCAGTTCTATCAGATAAAGCAATAGGGCGGTGTGGCCAAAATCCATTGATACGGATAGAATCCACCAAGCGTTGGAAATCTGTCTTAGTTATCTTTCTTGGGTTGCATTTTAGCAATACCAGATCGGACACATTACGAATGACTATTGTTTGTTCACTTTTCTCCATCTTTATCATCTTTTTCTGTTTCATCAATTGAATTCAGCTTCTCTATATTCGGAGTATCTTCTATTGTAGGATCATTATAATCAGGACAACCCATATACTTTCTCTCTATTTCGGCCAAATATGCCAACCAGAATAGCTTACGATTTGTTATATACAATAACTTGTGTCCATCCTCCAGATAACCTACAGCGTAAAATTTGTTCCTGTAATGTACGGGAAGCATAATACGATCATAAATAACCACGCCTGCTACCAGGTTCTTGCAAATGGTAGCAGTGCGGTTATACTTGTTATCCATGAAAACAGCGATCTTTTTACCTGGTTGCATTGGTGCAACTGGATAAAATAAATATGAAAGTTTTAGTAATATTAGAACAACTAAAACTGTTATAATCAATACTTTTATAGCCATTATTCAAATAATTAACTCAGTTAATGCAAAAATAATAAAGTGCGTTCAATGAACACACTTAAATACAGGAAAATTGAGATTAAAACCCAAATATCAATCCAGCAGCATCTCTCCCGTGCTCATTTGTTTTCTTTGTCCACCCAGTATAACGCTTGAATGTCTCTGATGTGAGTTTTGTAACATTATATCGTGGAGCAACCATTTCATAAGGGACGCCCAACTCTTTTAAGTAATCATCCCATATACTTGCATCCCGTTTCACTGAGCCAACGCCCTGGAGCTTTTTACGCTCCAGTTCACGTGGCATCCTTTCAGTTCCAAACCATGTACGTTGCCTCGGATCTTCAACTCTCACCTTAATCCCATCGGAGTTTTGGTGTAATCTTTTCATCGTGGCAATTCTCTCCATAGCCTGATGTATTTGTAGGCTACAAACTTCAATGAGTTTCTTTGCCTTCGTATCATATTCAGCATACCCTGTATGCACGCCTGTATCAATACCAATAAGTATCATTTGTTTATCTCCATTAAGTTAGAATTATTGAGTTTTATTACCTTTTCTGTCATGTTTTTATATCTCATTGCACCAAGCCTTGCAAGTTGATATTGTTCTTCTAAAAATAACTTTCTCGCATGCCAAGGATCTGCATAATATTTTAAATCTGCTAACTCCCAGGGGTTTATGCTTTCTTTCTTAGATATTAATATCTTAATTTCTTGTTCTGTCTTATACAAAGAGATATTAGCCTGATTGTCATAGATATAAATTAAGCTTGGTATTTTTCTTAGTTCAACAAGTTTATTAAGAGCTTTCTCCGCAAAACTTTTATGAATCATGAAATAGAAATATTTTATATGATTATCATGATGCTCATGCTTCTTTTTAAAATCAGCAAGAAAATCCTCATAGCTACGTTTTATTTCTATTTCGGTTAAATAGCCAGATTTACTCATTAAAAGGCAATCGCATTCATGGTTAACCACATTGCTCCAATCAGACACCTTAAAAACTATAAGGTTTTGCCGAAATGAGAAATCACGATATTTCATTATCGAAAGCTCAATCTTTTCTATGGATGGTATCATACTCACTTTTTAGTCTCTGTCTTTGTAAAATCTGGAAGCTGGTATAATATCACATCACAATCTCCGAAACGTTCAGCACGATCTTGGAATAGCATTGCCATTAAGAAAGAATCAGGGATATATTTGTCACGTATCTCTTTTATCATTGGCAGACCAATAGGATGCTCTGAGTGAATATTCACGCTCCATAGTCCATTATCGTGTACATTTACTTTAACCAAAGCACATCCGTATAAGAAAGTACCTTTGCGATATTCTCCATAAGCATCTTTGGCAATAGAAGCACTGGCAGCTGATTTTACTAATTCATTCCAGAAAGAGGGTTTAAAATTCTTTTTCTTCCAAAATGATGGCACTTCAACACCTTGTTTACCGTCCTTTACTGGTTGGTAACTACGTTTCTGGCTATTAAGAGCCACTAATCTATTTACTCTCTCGGTATTCTCAGCTTTCTGCTTATCTACCATTTGTTCTTTATTCAATTGCATAATTATAAATTATTATTTTGCATCATCTTTTTGATCTATGAAAATATCTTCTTTGTTTACAGTCAAAACGATTGACTGTAATGGATTATGGAATGTCAGCTGAGAAAGATAAATTTTCTTTGTTTCAGCGATCTTTTTAAGATCATCATCAGATAACTCCCAACAAGTTACAGCCTGTCCTTTTTCTCCTTTATCTAAATACGCTGGCAGGGGTTTATATTCAGGTTGTCCCTCTCCAAACGTTACGTTGCATTCACTAAATTTTATAGGTTCCATCTTTATTTATTTAATTTTATTTGTTTCATTGCTTTTTCAAGACTACCAGTAAGCTCCAGAGCAACTGCTAATTTTCTCACATTGACAAAATCGCCTGTACCCATATAGGTTTCTATAGAACGGAGTGCTTTAATGATGTTTTTTGCCTCCTTAGCCTCTTTTTGGTTAGCATTAATCTCTTTATTGGTAGCTATCCTTTTACCGCTATTCTGGGCTGATTTTACGGCTGTTTCAACAGCTTTTACTTGTTCGTCCTTATCATCTATCTCTTTTGCTATATCTCTGGCAGCATGAGCCGATATTTGATTATTTATGATACGTTCCTGTATATCCTGTGGCAGATCGGTAAGCTTAAGGCATTTGCAGATGAAAGCAGGTGATTTTTTAAACTTTTCAGCAATTTCAACCTGGCTATAACCAAATTCATCCCGAAACCTTTTGAACATTATACCACATTCAATTTCTGAAAAACGTTTTCCTTCATTTCTCATCATTTGTTGAATCATAAGATCCTCTTGGCTTTCATTTTTAGGCACATATAATGCCTTGATGCGTGGGATATTTGCTCCTTCAGCTATAGCGGCTAAAGTGGCACGCAAACGTCTCTCACCATCTACTAAATGGTATCTTTCATCTCCATTTTCATCCTTAAAAGGAATTACAGAAATAGGATTAAGTACACCCTTTGCTTTTATTTGCTCTTTCAATTCGTCCAGATCAAAATCTTTACGAACATTGAAATCATCCATAACAACCACATTACGTGGATCTATGTTATATATATCCGTTCTTTTTGTTACATTAAGATTTTCCATTTTGATAAAATTTAATAACCAAACAATTGTTTGAAAACATAATTTATGGTACCAATAATAACATCGCTACCTTTTATGGCTTTAATTCTTTTCCCAAGGAAAATTATTTTATAGCCTCTTTCCTTGATCCTATGGATCTTGTATGCTTTGTTCATCATGTTTCTCAGATTTAAGTTGTCTAATCATTTCATCTGCCTGAATAATACATAGAGTAGCCAGTGATTTTTCATTAATAGATTCACTTGCAACATTTGCCAAATATCCTTGCATAGCTGCTTTAGATAGTTCATATCTACGTTGTTCCCAATCTATTAAAAGATTATCAG
>Ga0172378_10006918_pt1 | contig 10567 bp, 8 predicted proteins | sample GrowelOW332metaG_FD_119755 | JGI IMG/M metagenome (GOLD analysis project Ga0172378, IMG submission 119755) | Groundwater microbial communities from an aquifer near a municipal landfill in Southern Ontario, Canada - Pumphouse #3_1 metaG | ecosystem: Environmental > Aquatic > Deep subsurface >... | reverse complement strand
CTCCATACGAATAGAAAGTACTTTAAAGAATTCTGTTTCTCCACGAAGAATCGATTCTCGAATTCGATGCTCAAATGCAATAACAGATGAAATCAAATCTGCAGCTGATAATCTTCCAGTGGCTTTCTCTAGGATATCCTTAACAAGGAAATCTTCGATGAACTGATTTGATGTTTTACAAACGTCAGATCCTCGCAACTGCACACCTTTGATATCAGTTGTCAGCTTATCCAATACAACACCTTCTTGCACCTTGTATTGTCCTGCATAAGTCTTTTTAATACCAAAAATGATCATGGTGGGATACATGAATTCATTCTTCATTTCAAGATAGGAAATATACTCCCCTACTGCACCATGTGCAATACTAAACTTCTTCAATGCATGAGCAACTGCTTTGGTCAACCAATAGACAGCACAACCGGCAATCTTGTAAGTTTCAGTAGTTAGTTTGAAATAGTCGCCAGTGAACCACTCAACCCAATCCTTCGTAGTAAAGATAACTGAGTCAGTATCAGATAGAACAACTGTATTGCGTGACGTGAACTTCTTGTTATCGATTTTAGGAACATTGAGTTTTGTATGAATGAAGATTCCCATCAACTCTTGCAAGTCATCCATCATTTTTTGCATATGCTTTGCAATAGAGATGAACTTAATTGCAAGATCAGGTCTTGCTGTAGGAAGATCGTAGGATTGGAGTTTCTTTGTTTCTCCATCTTTACCTACATGTGCTACAGAAAACAAATCATGAAATGCCATGGCAATGATTGAAATTAAATCATTATCGATTTTAAATAAATCTTTAGGATCTGCATGTTCGAAGATTTCAATTTGGGTCAAATCAAATAACTGATTGATCCACGGACGAAATACTTGTTCATTACCCCACATCAAATGCCGAAGATTCTGAAAATACCAAAAGAAATCAGTTTCCTCTTGTGAGAGAGAATTTATTAGTTGTTCTACTCGATTAAGAGTGATTCCTGGTTTATACTGAGTGATGGTAGCTCTATAGAAATCCATCAACTCAGCTTTGCTAGCATGGTGCAAATTGAATTTCTGCATCATTACTTTAATCTTATCGCAATCGATTCCGGCAGTGAGATGGATCGTGATGTGATTAATCAGCTCTTCTTCGGAGAACCAAGCAAAGTTTCCACCAAGTACTTGCTCACCGGTGGTATAAGCAACACCAATCATCGATCTACCTAATGAAGTGATCGAGTTATAATTGCCTTTGTCATAGAACACATTAAACTTGGATCCCATACCACCAGGTAATGAGTTGACGTTGATTTTAATAGTTGTCTGAGAATAGTAGTGCTGCATCTCAACTGCAGTATTGCCTTCAGCTTTTGCTTTTAGCTGAGCTTTTTTGTGCATACTACGATCTTTGAGCTTTGCTGTAACAAGCTTAGGAACAATTCCCACTTGTTCATCTGTAGATTTATAAACACAACCATTCGGAGTCATGATTCGGTCTCGTTGACGTTCAAAGAAAGTAACAAGATCTTCTGCTACAATTTCGTTCTCTCCATAACGAACTTGGTTCACATGAATCAGTGTCTTTGGTTTGTAACGATCTCTACAGATATTTCTTACTCGATTTTCCAACTCGTTAATCGGAATATCTGGGTACAATCGTGAAAGAAATGTCACCATGTGATCAACCACAGAACCAGTTAAAGATGCTCTAGCATTAGCCATGTTGTTGCCCTTTCAGTTAATAAAAATACATAAGCATTAGATGTTATCATAATGTCATTAATTACATGCGCAATTAAGTAATATATGCATTGATAGAGCATGGGCTATCGACCATGATATAGCTTGCATCATAAGTAAATTGACAATTAATCCATAACACTGGAGATGAATACATGCGGATGCCAAGAATGTTTAAATTGCTGAATAGATGGGGGAAGACAACCAACTCAGCTCCTGTCCCGGAACTCGACACCGAAAATGGTGGTGTTGCTGCCGTTCCGAATAGCCAGGAACCAGCTCCAAGTGCTGCACTGGAAGCACTTGTGAGTCGAAAGGCTTTTGCTGAAGTTGCTACCTTCTATGCACAGTATCTTTTGGAATCAGGTAAGGCTGACAGCAAACAAACTTGTATCGATATGGTTAGTAAGTTTGTAAGTGCAGGCATGGATCGTGGAGATGCCACTGCAAACGAACTCGAGTCTGTGAAAATCTATATCGAACGTGATGATTTCAAGATCAGGTCTCCTTGGGAAATTCGCTGGTCCTTCATGCGAGAAATTATTGAAGGCACCATGGATAATCTGGAGTACAACACGCAATCCGATGGTTTTGCTGAAAACGAACTTCAGCTGATCAAGGCCTTCCGTGATGCTTCGGAAACATACAACAAACTCAAAGACGAACTTCGCTCCGTTGTGGTCACTGCGATCGACCGGATGGTTGAAGTTATTCTTACTGAGTATGCCAGTTCATTGGACCCTGAGTTTATCTCACGATTCAGTAAAAAATAACATTCCCTCAACGTCTTATAGACTTGGAAAGACAAACGACAAATGGACACGAATGAAAAATCGGTTCATATGGATAAGTTCTATTCCAATCTGCAGCAAGTCAGTATTTCACTTACTACAGTTGAAAAGAGACTCGCTGGTTTAAAGATTGAATGCAACAAATCCACAGACGTTGTCGAAGTTGGGACGTAGGGAGTGATCGAATCATGATGGATGCAAAAGCATTAAAAGTTACTATCAAGTTGATGTTTTCGTCATTGTTTGCAAGGCGTATGCCTTATCTATTGTTTGAAGAAGGTAGTGGTACTTGGTACTTTACTAATGTTTCTCCAGAAGAATTGTTGGTACTAGTTCCAAATATGACACACGTGATCCATGAGGTCACTTTCAATAATTCTGAAATGAAAGATAGTATTGTAGAACGATTTCCTATTCTAAACCGAACGGGGCTAATCGATACACGTAAAATCAATTCGTTACTGAACAAATCAAAGACACCTGATAATCTTCAAATTAGGATTAGACCGAATACTGCGATACTTGAATTGTATGATACCGCCGATACAGAAGGTGTGTACGAGTGCGAAGATGTTGGTGTTCTATTGGAACCGGATCTTTTAGCCAAGTATCGAGAACACGTGGAATTCTATCTCAATAGAAAACAATGGACCGATGATAACAGGATGGCAACTTACGTGATTGATCCTGCAGTCATGATTCGATCTGGTGCTTCAATGGTCACTATAACCAACAAACCGACAGATTCTCTCTCAGCCATTTACGTTGTTAATATTCCAATCAGAGATGGGTTGAATATCATCTCTGCCAATGAATATGTAAAAAAGATGAAGTGCCCTGGTAAATTGGATATTGCTGTGTGCTATGATAACGGAAAAGCATTAAAAGCAGTTACCAGATACAGGGACGACAATATCAATGTAACTTCCGTACAATTGTGTGCCATGTGGTTCCCCCTTAAGAACACATCGACAGTGGTACAAATGTTACATCCATCGGATTGACACTGAACGGTCATAGCTCCTCGTGGGAAAGGTTTTTGTTATTACTGTTCAATGTTCTCGCCATAGGAGAAGGGGGTAGTTCCCCTTCTCCTATGGTTTTTTATTATTTAAGTTCTCCAATTATATAGTTATAAGAGGTGATATGATGAATTATCTGGAGTTAGGAGCATCAGCTTCAACTTTATGTGCATTGGTTTATTCCAGCGCGTCAGGTGCGGGTCTGAGAGTGATAGATAATAGTTCAGTTCCAAAAGAAAAAGAGATTGCTATCTCTACCGTTTGGCTAGAACGACTTATCAGTATGCTTGACAAATTAGACGAATGCCCACTTGGTTGCGGATTCATCTGTAGAGATGTTGCGGCTTCCGTCTCTATTGTAAAACAATTTGAAGATAGATACTGTCTTCAAGTTAATCGATTACTTGCTGAGTATCATCTTACCAAACATCAAATAGAAGAGCTTGAAATCAATTTGAATAAGTTCCTATCCAACCTAAGGAGAAAATGAAATGGATGAACAGATCAATCTCGGTGCTCCGCTGCATGCCTGCGAAACTCCCGCACCAACGCCTGACGTTGTAACATCACCTACTACTCCCGCTAGCGAAGACGAATGGAATACAGCTATTACGCAAGCCAGAGGTGAGGACTCTCAGCAAGAGAGTATCGTATCCGCCGCGATTGCAGATTTTGTAGTACAAGAATCTGTGGCGGCTTCTCCAGATGCAGCATCTTCTGTCGCGGCTGAAGCTGTGGAAAACGTTACCGCTCCATCAGAAAGTAAGCAATCCGTTCCGATCACTGCAGAGACATCCGAAGAAGTTGTAGAATCAACTAAACCAGCTGAAGAGAATCCTGGAGTTAAGGCAGTGCAAAATTCATTTGATAGTTTGTTCGACGATTCCTCCGAACAGAAGCAAGAAACTCTGGATCCGAGTGAGATTCCGTTGGATAAGTGGTTGCTCTCAATTCCGACGGGAACATCGGAAGATATCAGGGCAATTAGGGATTCTTACACTTCTCCACGGCAATTCCAAAAGGATATGAATGATCCTGCTACCTTTGTGTGTAATCTTTTTTCAACGGCAACAGAAGGCCTTACCAATGGAGCTTCTAAGGCAATCAGTGATATTTTGAAAGCATCCAAAGGTGCAGACCCTAATCTTTCAATTTCCATTGCTGATGCAAATTTCAAAGCAGCTTTTACTCGCGGTAAGAATTACGGATCGGATGGAAGTGCAAAAGTTCTGGTTGGTCGTCAGGCCAAGCTTGCAATGGAAGCTTTCATTCAGGGATTGATTCGAGTCAAGCTTCCGAACTCCGGATTCTCTCTGGTACTTCGCCCCCCGCGTCTGGCAGAACTTTCCGAGTTCTTTAACTCGGTACAGTTGGAAGCAACAGAATTCGGTCGTACGATTGGTTCACATTTTGCACTCTGTTATGATGTGTTTATTAAACAGAAGTTCATGGAGTTGATCGAACGTTACGGGCTGGTGCAGGATTCTAATCTTGAGAACTGGCAGAAATACGGTACGATTTCCAAGTATGTGTCGATTCACGATTATGATGTACTGATTTGGGCAGTACTGTCTCTTATGTATCGCAAAGGGATTTCAGTTCGTACCGTTTGCCCCAAGTGTAAACGGATTGAAGAAGATGTTGTGATCGATATCAATGAATCCATGTTCACTAATAACAAGCTTTATACCGCTGAAGTTCGTGAATGGTGGAATACCAAGGGTGCAGCTGCTAAGGTGTCTGTTGAGGATGTGGTAAACTATCAGCAGAATATTGTCAACAAAGCTTCTACGGTCATGCAGAATATCGATATCGGTAAGATTGGAATCGAGCTTCGCGTGCCAACAATGAGCGAATTTCTTGTCTCCGGCATCGAATTCGTAAATCGTCTGAATGTGCTTCTGCACGGAGATGAAAAAGAACGTGCAGCTCAGGTGGAAGATCGGCTGATTTTGCATATCTACCAAATGTTCAAACCTTGGGTGAAAAGTGTCACTACTTACAATGATGACGGATCTGTCAACTTTAAAGTTGAAGATTCTGATTCTATTGAGAGTGTATTGGAAGCTGGCCGTCAGGAGAATGAAGCATTCTCTACCAGTTTGAATGAATACATTAGCAATACGAAGATTTCCTACATCGGTACGATGGCACTGGAATGCCCGCATTGTCACGCCAAACCTCTCAACTTAAGTGATAACTTTTATCCGCTTGACGTTGCTTCCATTTTTTTCGCCCTATCCTGTCGGTGATTTTAGGAGGCAGGAGTATCACAGAAGGCGAACATTACGATCAATATCTACGAGAACACATGATTATCGGATTCTGGATGAAGTTTCCTGAATTGTGTAAATTGACTGGATTGGCTCGCGATTTCGGCTTCCGCATTATGGCAAAGCAGCATGAACCTTGGTGGAAGGAAGATACTTCACCATGGAAACATCAGCTTTATCATAAACCGTTGAAAACCGATCTATCATCTAATTGGGTGATAGATCGTGTTCTTGGCTTACTGGAGTGTGATGTCACCCACACTTACTTAGGAGAATCCTTTAGTTCTCTGATGCAGCTCGATTATCAAACCTTTTGCGATATTGAAGAAGTAGTAAATCGAATGTCATCGAGAATTGCTGAGTCAGCCGAGAATGCCGCAAAACCTAGGAAATAATAAGGGAAAGTTCATGAGCGATAACCCGATTATGACCAAGGTGAATGATCACCTTGGTGTAACCAATATCATCGAACACGATGTGATGACAAGAGATTTGTCTATTACATTCCAACGGATTTTTGATTTGCTTTCTAAACACTTTGGTCCTTATGGAAAATATGCAATGCTCGTTGATCCTTATAATCCATTGATCGAACCTGTACACACGAAGGATGGTATCAACATTCTTCGGTATGTGGAAATGGTTAGTCCAATGGAGAAAGTGATCAAGAATGCGATTGCACACATTGGTGCTGGCATTGAGAAAGCAGCTGGAGATGGTACTACTTCATCTATGATGCTCGTATGTGCGGCGCTGAAACATCTTCTTAATACTCTCGGTTCCGCTCACATGAGTCACGGACAACTAAGAACAGCTTTCGGTGAATTGGTTGCGCATATTAAGAACTACTTCAAAGATACCAGTATTACGCTGGAAAAGATGGTAGAATTGTACGACGGAAACAAAACCAAAGCAGTACACGACATTGCTTACTGGCAGTCGTATTCTTCTTCACACGGGGACGAAGAGTTGTCTCAAGCAGTTGCAAAACTGTTTGCTAGTGTTCCTGATGAAGTTTGGAAGTATTTGATTTATCGGCACGATGATTATGAAAGCGACAAACGATTTGAAGTAATCGAAGGTCGCGGACAATTCGAATTTGATGCCAAGATTCTCAATCCGTGTGCTTATAACCAAGATCTTCAGTCATGGTTTAAATCAGCTGAGGATACCCGTGTAATTCTGATCGATGGTGTTTTGCTTGCTGATGCTCCTCGACATGAAGAGTTTTGGAACAAGCTAGATAACCTTTCAGAATCTGGTGAGAAATATGCAGTGATCATGGAAGCTAGAATTGACAGTTTGGCACATTCCAGATTGAACAATCTCATGCTGAAATATCCTGAACAACTTGCAGTTTTTCTACACAATGTGCCAGACGAGAGTGATCAAACATTTCGATCTATTCTTGCTTGCCTCAACAAGCTGGATCAGATGAAAGATACTCCTACGGAAATTCCAAATGCCACCATTGAATTCCAGAACAATGTGTTGTATCTTGCAAATGTGTTTACTATCAATGACAAAGGAGTTAATCCTGCGGCATTTGATCTGAAACACAATGCATATTCCTTTATCTCGTGGGCAGTTAATAAGATCAAGTATTTTGAAAACTGTCCCGGCAATCAGCAAGCTGCAGTGAAAGCTTCTGTCGCTAAACTCCGTAAATCAATCAATTCAGTTCTTATTGGAAAACAACCGGTTCTCTTTATTGGAGGATTGGCTTATGACAATGTAGCGGCTGAAGATGTGGTAAACGATTGCCTGCTTGCAGTGCGAACTAGTCTGATGGAAGGGTTTGTTCCCGGTGGTAACAAGTGGTTATACGCAGCAGTTGCCAATTACATGCAGTCCCCTGCTGATCCTGAAGATGTAGGGTTGGAGAACAAGATTACAGTCGACCTTGCTAGGGTATTTCAAAATGCACTGAAAGATATCTTCGTGGTAGCAATTGGCACATTACCGCTGAAATACTCTGGCATGATTGTTCGCGACTATGCTTGTAGTAGTTTTGACTTTCTTAATCCGTCGCAAACATTTGACATCAGTCATCTGACTGATTCCATTAAGAAGTTCAAAGATAAGAATGCAAATTCTGCTTTAATTATTCAGCCAATGAATGTGGATATTGAAGTGCTTGAACGCTTTGGAGAAGTAGCTCTGAAATATGTTATGACAGACAGAATCATAACTAAAGATGCTGCTTATGTAAGCGACAAGGAGTGAACAAATGCTAATCTACAGTCACAGCGTGGATATTGGAACTAAGGTTAGTTTCAAAACTCACAACCAAATCGATCGACAAACTTATCGTGGAACTATCCGAGGTTTCACTAGTATTGCTGGTGCTAAGGTCTACGAAGATCTCGCCGCGATTCAGCAGTCGATGCCGTCTGAAGTCGCTGCAGTAAGTCTTAATGGACAAACATTTGTTCTGGTCGAGACAGAAGACAAAGTACTTCGGCCATTCGCTATTGCGTGGATAGATGGAGACACTTTCACTATTGAAGATAATTCAATCGATCGGTTGATTGTTGTGCGAGATGTTCCTGCTGAAAATCTCGATATGGTACTGAATACAATTCGTACTCTCGGATACGATTGTTCAATCTATCGAGCATAATTCGTTAAAGCTAAGATACACTAGCGGGTTGTCCCGCTAGTGTATCTTAGTATTCTGTTTAAGCCTTTATAGCTGCGTCCAACACGGGAATCACAACTGTCAACACTGTACGCAGGGAAAGCAGCTGAATGACCAACTGACTATTGATCTGCTGTACATAATTCAGTCCAGCAAGTTCTGCTTCCAGCCGATTCTTGCTGTCAGCACTGATAGCACTATTGACAAGCTTTAGCTTCTGCTTCGCGTCGTTAAGCATTTTTTCAAATGTACGTTTTGACGTTCCCATCAAATCAGAAATATTGCGCACAGCCCAATCGATATATTCAATCGCCTTGATATCGGTGTATCCGTCAACGGCATCGAGAACATCAACATCTTGTCTCCTTAAAGCAGGAAATGAGATAGTATTCGAGTTGAGTGTAATCGGATCAATAGGCGCATATTTGTTGACTACAGGTCCCAACTTAACTGAAACGGCATTAACAGCATCTGCAAATGATTGATTGTGTGTCAGGTCAGTCATACCAAGGCTCAACTCCTTGACGAGAGCAAAACGATTAGCGAGATCTTTTCCAGTTGGAACATTGTGAGCAATAAATTTTCCCAATGAATTGGTAGAGACTACAGCTTTCTTTCCAGTAGCATTACCAATTGATTTGGCACCAGGAAAGAATTTCTCCAAAAGATTTGTGGCCAATCTCGTCCAAGTATAAGTCAATTCTCCGCGTTCGTAAGTAATAAGGTTGTTATGCAACCAAGCAATAAGTTGCTTAAGCTTTTCAATCAACCACTGATATCCTTTGGCGAGAAAATCTCCAATCACAGCGAGCATGCCTTCTGCACAGAGATCAGCTTTTGCCCATTTGGATTTGCCAACGAGCAGAACTTCAGACACACCAATCGCTTCGAGGAGTTTCCCGTCTCCATTAAACATCGACTGCCATTCATCAGTAAAACCGGAAACTTTCAGAGCCGCTCTTGCCATTTTGAGTTCACCTGCTGCTTCAAAGCATTCGCAAGCTTTACGATCGAGATTGTGAATATTCCGAATGAATCGGTTTTCAGCTTCAAGCTGTACGAGTTCTTGAGTTAAATCAAGCATGACTATGCTCCTTTTATTTTGTATTCGCTAACTGTTTTAGCTTAGTTCCGTAATAATACAGATTGTTGTTCGACAATTCTTTCAGTTGTACGATCAGAGTGTTTAGTTCTTTATCAATACGTGCATCTGTTAGCAGATGATAAATACTAGGAATAGATGCGAGATAGGACAAGAATTGTCCTAACTTACGACCATACTCCCCCCACTTGTTGACTATTGATCGTTCCAGAATAATTCGGTTGATCCATTCGTATTCACGAAGATAGTAAGCAACTGTGGCAGGTTCAGCACCACCACGTTTCATCGCTTCAATGCAATCTCGTTGTACTTCCATAAATCGTAGCTGACCGACTGGATAAACATTGTTTTCATAGAGAGCTGCGATAGGAGCAGAAATGATTTCGCTAAAGCAAGCAAACATTCTACCAATTTTATCCAGAAAAGTAGCATGCTTGGTAGCGATGATAGCAGATGCACCATAACCACAATAGAGAGACCACCGATCGAGTTTATCCAAAGCAGTTACCAGTTCGGCACCATAGCCGTGACGGTTGGCGTATTGATCTGCTTGTACTTCGGACCGATTAAAGTCAGTGAGGTTGGTTGGTAGGTCGCTGTACTTATAATACTGTGAACTTCCCTTTCCTTTGGAATAAAAGCTATTGGTGTCAACAAAGAGCACACCAACGATACCCATCCACGATAAAGGAGCAAACACAGTTCGAATAATGGGAAGCAGAATATTACTAGCTTTGTCAGCAGGAATTTCTGATGCATCCTTTACTACTTTTTCAATTGCAATGGATTGTTCTGGAGTAAGGATAAGTTCGCCCTTCTTAGCCATTTCGGTTACTTGTTTAAGAAGTTTAATCTTCTCATCAGTACTCGCATTGGCTTCAAAATTGGCACAAGCTACTTTCATTGCATTGAGTCTGGCATATGCATCTGCAGCATGTTCGATCTGTCGCATGATATGACCGATTTCATGGAGAATAATAGCAGTGATCTCACGTGCAGTAATTTCTAAT
>Ga0172378_10006917_pt1 | contig 10567 bp, 8 predicted proteins | sample GrowelOW332metaG_FD_119755 | JGI IMG/M metagenome (GOLD analysis project Ga0172378, IMG submission 119755) | Groundwater microbial communities from an aquifer near a municipal landfill in Southern Ontario, Canada - Pumphouse #3_1 metaG | ecosystem: Environmental > Aquatic > Deep subsurface >... | reverse complement strand
GGATTGTTTTAAGAATATTCATAGCAGATTAATCAACAGACAATCGAAGTGGGCGGTTGCCAGCCAAGTTCTGCAAGTTTTTTTAGGTATGAATTGATTTTCTTTTCTGGATTAAACTGGTTGGAATAGCTACTCCCAAGGTCAATATAAGGCTGATCTTTGCTTAGCATATTCCAAATTGCAACTAACATTGAATGTGCAACAGCTAGCACTGCTCTATTTGATCCTCGTCGAACAGCTATTCTTTCATATTGTGCTTTAAAAAAGGAGCCTTTTGTTTTAACTGCTGCTCTGGTGCATTGTAACTCTTTCCATGGTTAACATCTCCTGATTTTTATTTACGGCGCCGCTCCTGCCTATTTGCTAAATTGCTGTACGTCCTTATTGGATTTTACTCCATAGACAATTTGTGGTTCTGCGCAGGAGCTTATTTCAGATTAGTATCCGAGCTCGTAGCCCAAATTCCTTCGACTTTAGCCGTATATATATTATACCCAGGTTTCGTTTATCGTAGTGAGCTTTGCTCGTGATTGATTAGTATCAAACTTCAACTTTTTTCCGGCTAGCGTATTCAACTACGAAACATATGACAGCTCCAACGGCGTAGCAAATTATATCTGCCCATGAAAAAGACATTCCGAGGAGTGTTCGAAAAAAAGCATTTTCATCAAGTCCAAGTAGCGAAACATAATTGAAATACTGACCGATTTCTATCACTGTCGCAAACATAAATACATACAGGGGAAGCAACTTCACGCGGTTTGGGATAAGCACCCGAATGAAACAATATATAACTTCAATCACAATCACATCGCCAACATATGGTCGTATAAATTCGTCATGAACAAATAAAGCAATGAGCACTTCACAAACTATCAGGGCAGAAAATATTATCAGATATATAAGTCGTTTATGCATATCAGTACTATAATTGTGTTTCAATATTCGAACCTTCTGTTTCTTTCTTTAAAATAATTCCGTTAATTTTCTCGTGCTTTCTAACACTGAAATCACTATAAAATGGAATGTTTGACAGTCTTTTATCATTTACTCAAAATGGATGCAGACCTTAAACGAAGGTGATATGCCTGATAAAAAGCACTAAGTCTGGACGCAAATTGCGTCTAGACTTAGTTTGTTGGTGGAGACAGCGGGGTTCGAACCTGCGACCTCACGGATGTGAACCGTGCGCTCTAACCAGCTGAGCTATGCCTCCAAATATAGCTTTGCAAACACAAAGCTATAAAATATCAATACTATTATTATATAGGACATTCTGAATAAGTCAACATTATTTTGCTACACAACACTAATTTTATATTTTTTCAACCAATAGTTAATTTGCAAAAAATATGCAATTGTTTGAGGTGTTGTCATTAACTGACCATACCACATAATGCCATTATCTGCAGTTATCAACTTTATCAGCTCATTTTTGTTGATGAATTGCAAAAGCGGAGCTTGCGGATCATTTATCTCATCAAGCAATCTATCTGTTACCGCTTTAAGATAGGTTGGGTTGTGGGTTTTGGGATATGGGCTTTTTTTGCGCCACAGCACCTCATCTGGAAGAAGTCCGGTCATTGCACACCGCAACAAACCTTTTTCTTGATTGTTGTAATCTTTAAATTCCCACGTAACTGTATACAAATACTCTGCAATTCGATAATCGCAAAACGGGACTCTAACCTCTAGGCCGCTGTACATACTCATTCTGTCCTTGCGGTCAAGTAGCGTCTGCATAAACCATTTGAAATTTAAGTTTACCATTTCTTTAGTGCGACTTTCGGTTTGATTGCAGCCTAAAAGTTTATCTGTTTCATCAATGGTTTTACGATATCTCTCGTCAACATATTGAAAGCTGTTTATTTGCTCTTTAATATCTTTATTTAAGAAAGTTGTCCTAAAATCGGTAGATTGCGCCCATGGAAATCCATATTTTTCTCTGATTTCTTTATCACGATACCACGGATATCCACCAAATATTTCGTCAGCACACTCTCCGGACAACGCAACTGTTACATTGTTTTTAACTTCTTTACAAAAAAGCAGCAATGAAGAATCCACATCTGCCATTCCGGGTAAATCACGCGCATCCACCGCAGCAAAAAGTCCTTCCACAAGATCTTCCGTATCAAGTCTGATTTGATAATGGTCTGCATCTAAATAGTTATTCATAATTTTTATATAGCTGTCATCGCTGTTAGGCTGAAATTTGCTTTTGGTAAAATAGCGAGCGTTATCCTTATAATCAACAGAAAAAGTTTTTAGTCTTTTTCCTCTGTTTGAAAAATATTTGCTTGCCACCGAAGAAATAATACTCGAATCCAAACCGCCCGACAAAAATGTGCCCACAGGAACATCCGAAACCAACTGTCGTTCAATGGAATCAATAACCAAACTTCTTACTTTTTCTGTTGTTTCCTCGAATGAATCATTGTTCTCCTTGTCTGTTAATTGCCAATAATTCCAAGTCTTTAGCCCGTTTCTGTTATAATTTCCGCAACTGGCAGGTAGCAATTCTTTAATTTGTTTGAAAACCCCATACCCAGGTGTTCTTCCTGGGCCAATCAGCATTATTTCCGCTATTGATTGTATGTTTATTTCGGGTTTTACTCTCGGGTGAGCCAAAAGAGCTTTTATTTCAGAGGCAAAAATAAAAGTGTTGTTTTCCAGCACATAAAAAAAAGGTTTAACACCCATCCTATCTCTTGCGATAAAAAGGTTATTGCGGTTTTTCTCCCAAATTGCAAAGCTGAAAATTCCGTTAAGGCGGTTTACCGTATCCTCACGCCACTCAACATAGGAGTGTAACAACACCTCTGTATCTGAGTGGCCAATGAATTTATGCCCGAGTGCTGCTAGCTCCTCATGCAGTTCGGAAGTATTATATAGCTCCCCATTATATATAAGAACATATTCCTCGTCGCCCAAAGTAATATTCATTGGTTGTTTACCGTTTTCAATGTCCACCACACAAAGCCTTGAGTGAATTAGAACGACCGGTCCGTCAATATACATACCCTCTTGATCAGGTCCACGCCGACGCAATTTGCACTGCATTGCCTCAAAAATAGGCAACTTATTTCCTTTTGAACCTTGATTCCAATCTATTTCTCCTGCTATTCCACACATAAATCATCACTCCAAAAAAAATTGACGTTCATAACCAAAGGTATGAACGTCATTGTTCTACAATGTATTATATGCAAATCCGAAACAAAAATTCGATTTTTCTTAACGTTTATTATTATCGCTTGGCTCTGGCATATTTTTTTCGCTTATGCAGCCCTTATTTTTGAGGTATTGCAGCACAGTGATAATATTGAGGTGGTTTGCACTTTTTGTTTTATATTTGACCGACATCTTTTTCCTTTCTGCCGATATTTAAGAATGAATATCGATGCCATTGTCGACAGCGGTATTTTCTTAATTAATTGTTGAAGTAATCCTACGGCTTTACATCGGCTATGAATTGTTCAACTTCTTCAATTGAGTTTACAAGCGGATATTTTGAGAGTGCCGACAGACCGCGTTTATGATAGGAGTCTACCTTGGGTGCACGGGCATCAAGAATTGCAAGGACACCTGTATCTGTTCCACAACGAATCAATCGTCCTGCACCCTGTTGAAGTTTAATCAGCATTTAGGGCACCACATAGGTATGAATGAACTCATGCATCGTGGTACAGTCTTTCTTTTTCTGTTCCAAGATTCTTGTCCGCAGAGAAAACTGATGACCAATTTTCAAGTGTTCAGTCATCACCCGATTATTAATGTATATAGAGGCACTTTCGTTTTACTTGTATTTAAAGGAATAGATTGGTATAATAATAGTAATATACTAAATAAGTACTGTCGTATAACAGCGATGATATCGCATCATTCGAGACAACTTATTGTAAATTTCAGGAGGAATAGCCCATGCCAAACAAGAATTTTTACATCAGTACGCCAATTTATTATCCGTCAGGAAAACTGCACATTGGTCATTCATACACTACGGTTGCCGCTGATACCGTTGCGAGGTACAAACGAATGCAGGGCTATGATGTTATGTTCTTGACAGGGACAGATGAACATGGTCAAAAAATAGAACTAAAAGCATCTGCCGCAGGCGTTACACCACAAAAATATGTCGACGAAATTGTTGTCGGCATCAAAGATATGTGGCAACTTCTCAATATTTCTTATGATAAATTCATTCGTACCACAGATGAATACCACGAAAAAACCGTTCAAAAGATTTTTGAAAAGCTTTTTGAGCAGGGTGATATCTATAAGGGAAGCTATAAGGGCCTTTATTGCACGCCATGTGAATCTTTTTGGACCGAAAGCCAGCTGGTTGACGGTAAATGTCCCGATTGCGGCCGTGAAGTTGAACAGGCTGAAGAAGAAGCCTATTTCCTTCGTCTGTCCAAATATGCCGACCGCTTGATTGAATATTACGATGCCCATCCGGACTTTATTCAGCCGGAAAGCAGAAAAACCGAAATGGTCAACAACTTCATAAAACCTGGTCTTGAAGATCTTTGTGTTTCTAGAACCTCATTCACTTGGGGAATTCCTGTTACATTTGATCCAAAGCATGTTGTATATGTTTGGCTTGACGCACTTTCAAACTACATCACCGCTCTTGGCTATTTAAGTGAGGACGACAGCAATTTCCAAAAATTCTGGCCAGCGGATATTCACCTTGTGGGCAAAGAAATCGTGCGTTTCCACACTATTGTTTGGCCAATCATGCTCATGGCACTCGGTTTACCATTGCCTAAAAAAGTTTATGGTCACGGCTGGCTGTTGCTTGATGGCGGCAAAATGTCCAAATCTAAAGGCAATGTTGTTGATCCTGTTGTTCTGTGTGAACGTTACGGTGTGGATGCCATTCGTTATTTTCTGCTTCGTGAAATTCCTTTTGGAAACGATGGCGTGTTTTCCAATGAAACATTGATTGCACGCATAAATTCCGATCTTGCCAACGATCTCGGCAACCTTGCTTCACGCTCTGCCGCAATGGTTGAAAAATATTTTGGCGGAATTCTGCCCTCTGACCGTGAAAGTGGCGAATTTGATGACGAGCTTATCAATCTTGCCCTCGATGTTAAACAAAAGGTAGAGCACGGAATTGACAACCTTGAATTTTCTGCCGCTTTAACAGATTTGTTCAAGCTGATTTCAAGAACAAACAAATATATTGATGAAACTGCTCCATGGGTTTTGGCAAGGGACGAAAGCAAAAAAGCCCGCCTTGGCGCTGTGATGTACAATCTCTGTGAATCACTGCGTATAGTTTCTATTTTAATTTCTCCGTTTATGCCTGATACTGCAAAATCTATCCAAGCAAGCATTTGTGCTGTCAATGTATTTTCATGGGAACAAGCAGGCACATGGGGCCTTTTGCCTGACGGCACTGTAATCACCAAAACTGCCGCTCTTTTCCCAAGAATCGATCTTCAAAAGGAAATTGCTGCACTGAACGAACTCATTCCTAGTGCTTCTGCTGAAACTAAAGGAGAAACTGTAGTAGCACCATCATCAGATAAAAAAGAAAAATTAGAAAACGTAACTACATTGGCACAAATCGGCATTGAAGATTTTGCAAAGGTTGAACTTCTAACGGCTAGAGTTGTCGGCTGTGAGCCAATTAAGAAGGCTAAAAAGTTGCTTAAACTCACATTGGACGATGGCAGCGGAACAGAGCGCACAGTTGCTTCTGGAATTGCAAAATGGTACAAACCTGAAGACCTGATCGGTCACACCGTGATTATCGTTGCAAACCTCAAGCCTGCTGTTTTGTGCGGTGTTAAAAGCAACGGCATGATTTTGGCAGCTGACTGTGCTGAAGATGATGTTAAGGTTATTTTCGCCGACAATATGCCGGCAGGATGTAAGGTTAGATAAATAATGCTTTTAGATATAAACCCTGTGGCACCACTTAATACAATTTTCGATTCTCATGCACATTACGATGATGAAGTTTTTGATGATATCAGAAATGATTTGTTGCAAACTTTGCCCAATTACGGTGTCGCATATGTCATAAATAACGCCGTTGATTGCAAAGATTCCGCGCAGAAGTGCATAGGTATGTCCCGTGATTATGACTTTTGTTACACTGCAATTGGAGTTCATCCCCTGAATTCAGAGGATAACGGACCGTTGGATATACAGCTTTTGACCAACCTTTTAAAAGCTCCAAAAGTTGTTGCCGTTGGTGAAATTGGACTTGATTATCACTACACCCCCGAAACAAGGACACAACAACTCGTGACTTTTGAAAAGCAACTCATATTGGCAAACGAGCTCAAATTTCCTGTAATTGTTCACGACCGTGAGGCCCATGCCGATACTTTGGAGCTTCTTAAAAAACATCGTCCAAGCGGAGTTGTGCATTGTTTCTCGGGTAGTGTGGAAATGGCAAAAGATATTTTGAATCTAGGGCTATACATCGGTGTTGGAGGTGTCGTAACCTTTAACAATGCCAAAAAACTTGTTGAAGTTGTCAAAATGTTGCCCGATGACCGACTGTTGCTCGAAACTGATGCCCCTTATCTCACCCCTGTTCCATACCGAGGTAAAACTTGCAATTCCGCCTATATTTCGGTTACAGCCACAAGAATAGCTGAAATTAAAGGCTATAGCATGGAAAGGGTTTTAGCACTAGGAATGGAAAACGCAAAAAGGCTTTACAAAATTTAATTATTTTATACTACCAAAACCGATGAATAATATGTTTAAAAGCATCAAGATTTATTCGGGCGGATATAGAATCCGCCCCTACCTATATGCTTTTTTTGCAAATATCCTTGAGGCAACAAATGTCGCACTTGGCTTTCCTTGCAGTGCAAACGGCTCGCCCATGCAAAACTGCTCTGTGGCAAAAGTCACCTGATTTTTCTGGTGGCAATATATCCCTCATGGCTTTTTCCACCTTAAACGGGTCTTTTGTATTTACAAATCCCATGCGGTTACACAGCCTTATAAAATGCGTATCCGTAACCACAGCGGGCTTTCCATATACATCACCACAAACAAGATTTGCGGTTTTTCTTCCGACACCAGGCAGCTTCAAGAGTTCATCCATCGTATCCGGCACCTTGCCATCATAATTTTCGACCAACATTTTTCCTATTCCGTTTAAACTTTTTGCTTTTGTTTTATAAAGTCCACAGCTTTTTATAATTTCCTCAATATCTTCTATTTGTGCGTCAGCAAATGCTTGTGCAGTCGGAAACCGTTCAAAAAGTGTCGGAGTTACAATATTGACACGTGCATCGGTGCACTGTGCAGACAGCCTTGTGGCCATCAAAAGTTGCAATGCATTTCCGCTGTTTAAAGAACATATTGCATCTGGGTATTCTTTTTCAAAAAGTTTCACTGCGCAATTTGCAATTTCCTTTTTCTGCTTTAATGATTTCACAGTACATTTTCTTCCTTCCAAAATTGATTTTATATTACTGCTCTATAGTATATCATAATTCTTAAAACATTACAGTCTCTGGAAAATTTTAATCAAACAAATGTTCTAATAGCCCTTTACATTTTCAAAATACCAACGTATAATGTTATAAAAAGAACAAATGTTTGGTGATGATTTGAGATTGGGCAGAGCAATTTTGCATTGTGATTTAAATAATTTTTATGCCTCGGTGGCATGCCATGACAATCCCAATCTTTGCGGTCATCCTGTTGCGGTGTGCGGAAATGTGGAAGAACGTCATGGAATAATTCTTGCAAAAAACTATCTTGCAAAAAACTTTAATGTAAGAACTGCCGAAACAGTTTGGCAAGCAAAACAAAAATGTCCAACCTTGATTTTGGTTCCACCGGACTTCGAAAGATATTTATATTTTTCAAAGAACGCTCGAGCAATATATGAAAGATACACCGACCAGATTGAACCTTTCGGAATTGATGAATGTTGGCTTGACGTTACAGGAAGCCGCCGACTGTTCGGTGATGAAATAGTTATTGCAAATGCAATTAAAAATCAGATTAAAACCGAACTGGGACTGACAATTTCCGTCGGTGTCAGTTTCAATAAAATTTTTGCAAAAATTGGTTCGGACTTAAAAAAGCCTGACGCCGTCAGCATTATTTCGCCTGAATCTTTTAAAAAAATCGTTTGGCCACTTGATGTTTCTGTCATGATAGGGATCGGAAGAGCCACCGAAAGACAACTACATGAACTTGGTATATTCACAATTGGGGACTTGGCCATGTCAAATTTCCAATCTTTAAAATTCCGACTTGGAAAAAGTGGCGTGGCTCTTTGGCACTTTGCAAATGGGTTAGATAATTCTGTTGTTGCGCAATCAGACAGCACTCCGATACCAAAAAGCATTGGACGTTCTGTAACCTGTCCCCGTGACCTATGCGCCAACTCCGATGTTTGGCCGGTTTTGCTAAGGCTTGGCGAAGATGTGGCACAAAACTTGCGAAAGAATAAACTGGAGGCTGGCAGCATTCAAATCAGTTTGCGCACCTGCGATTTGGAAACAAGCGAATTTCAATCGCCACTGGCACACCCGACTGCCCTTACAAAAATCATAGCTGAAAGCGGAATGAAACTCTTTTCGCAAAGCTATACTTGGGAAAAGCCCTTAAGATTGGTGGGAATTCGTGCCATAAATTTGCAACCTGCCTGTTTGCAATATCAATTTTGTATGTTTGACGACTACCGCCAAGAACTCAAACTAGAAAAAATAGATAACAGCATAGATGCACTTCGCGAAAGATTTGGAGCAAATATCATCTGCCGTGCCTCTCTTTTGCACAATAAAACAGCCGATTTTGAATTATCAAAATCGGCACCCGACACTCTTGGCCGCGTTAGCAAACTCATGAGCAATAAATCATATTAATCTTTATTTTCTGCTTTTCAAAAAGTCTTCCAAAATAATTGTTGCTGCAACCGCGTCAACAATTTTCTTGCGCTTTTTGCCTCGCGTATCGGTAATATTTAAATATTTGTGTGCGGAAACGGTTGTGCAACGCTCGTCCCATAATTCAACTGGCAACCCTGTCATTGCTTTTAATTTTTCTGCCACTTCGGCACACTCTTTTGCCTTAAATCCTTCGCTGCCATCCATATTTTTGGGATAGCCCACCACGATCATTTGTGCATTTACTTCCTTTGCCTTCTTGCATAGAGTAACTAACAGCTTTTCACGATTATATTCTGTTATAACGCCCCTTGGAAACGCAAAACCTTCTCCGGGGTCACTGACCGCAACCCCGGTTCTCACAGTTCCCACATCAACTGACATAATTATCATACCAAACTCCTTTATAAAACCGCAAATATATCAATCAAATTCAAGCTTATTACGTTTGTCTTTTTGCCACCATGACTGCTTAGACAATGTTGAAATCTCGTAGGACAAATGTGAGGCATCATTAAAAAACACAAGCTCACAATTAAACTCATCATCAAATTGTAGCAAAGTAACGCCAGTATTGTCGCACCATTCAACGGTATTAAGCTGATTAATGGGCAAGTTCATTGCACGGCAAATTAAATTTCTTATGACGCATCCGTGTGAAACCACCGCAACCGTTTTGCCAACCTCTTGCTGTGCAATTTTGAGAACAGTGTTGAATCCACGCTCATATACGCTGGACATTGCTTCTCCATTTTCTGGTGCAAATTCATGAGGAGCAAGATTCCACTGCCTTGCATATTCAGGATACTTCACAGGAAGTTCCTTCCATGGCAAGCCTTCTATTACTCCACCATTGATTTCAATTAAATTGGAATCAATGTTTATGGGTAAACCATGATATTTGTTGACAGCCTCTGCGGTGAGCCTTGTACGCTTTAGTGGGGATGCATACACCGCGTCCAGCTTAATTTTTCTAAATCTTTCAGCTAAACATTTGAGTTGTTCCAGACCATTTTCACTAATATTTGAATCAGTAAGTCCATGGAAAATCCGGTCAATATTTCCGGCCGCCTCGCAATGTCTTACGATATAAACCTTTGTCAAAAAAACACCCTATTCCCAAATTTTTAGTTTGCCCGTCAATTCGCTGACAGAAGCAATACCATTGTCATCAAGGTATTTCAGCAGTTTGCTTAAAATTTCAATCGGTGCATACGGGTCCGTGAAATTTGCTGTGCCAACTTGAAATGCAGTGGCTCCTGCCAACATAATTTCAACAGCATCCTGCCATTTTGTGATTCCACCCAAACCGACAATGGGAATTTTAACACTGTTGCTGACTTCCCAAACCATTTTCACAGCTAGTGGCAGCAATGCCGCCCCTGACATTCCGCCTGTATTGTTTTTTAATATGGGGCGACGTGTTTTTATGTCAATTTTCATTCCGGTGAGAGTGTTAATAAGCGAAACTGCATCGGCACCTTCGCTTTCAACCGCCGCCGCTATGTCACCAATACTTGTGACATTCGGCGAAAGTTTAACCATCAAAGGCTTTTTGCAGTGGGCTCTCACTTCTCTTGTGATCTCTGCCGCTGCCGTGGCTGAGGTTCCGAATGCCGCGCCGCCCTGTTTGACATTAGGACAAGAAATATTAAGTTCAATCATGTCAACTGCAGTGTCGT
>Ga0172378_10006916_pt1 | contig 10567 bp, 12 predicted proteins | sample GrowelOW332metaG_FD_119755 | JGI IMG/M metagenome (GOLD analysis project Ga0172378, IMG submission 119755) | Groundwater microbial communities from an aquifer near a municipal landfill in Southern Ontario, Canada - Pumphouse #3_1 metaG | ecosystem: Environmental > Aquatic > Deep subsurface >... | reverse complement strand
GATGATGTTCGTGAGGGTTTATTTGCTATACTCAATCTTAAACATGTTGCACCAGAGTTTAAAGGTCAAGTAAAAGATGAATTAAGCAATAACGATGTTCTAGGAGAATTAAAAAAGGTTACTCAAGAACAAACTTTAGATTGGTTGAATGATAATCCTGATATAGCTAAAAAGATTGCTTCAAGAGTTGTAGCATTTGCTAAAGGTAGAAAAGACGCTAACACAATCAAAGATAAAATTGTAAGAGTAAATAGTGGTTCTTCTGGTTTATCCTTTTCAGCTTCATTCTCTGATTGTGATATAAGAGATATTGATAAAAATGAAGTAATCATTATAGAAGGAAAGTCGGCTGGGGGAAATGTGAGGAATGCTCGTGATGCAGACATCCAGGCAGTATTCCCTTTACGTGGTAAACCTCTGAATAGTTATAACAGCAGCAACAGCCGTATTCTATTAAATAATGAATTCAAGGAATTAATTAAAATAATATTCGGTACAACAGATATTAAAAATATTAATTACGAAGATATTCGATATGGTAAGATTATAGCACTAGCAGATGCAGATGACGACGGATTTCATATAGTATGCTTGCTACTAACATTCTTCCATGAGCACTTCATTAGATTGATAGAAGACGGGAGAATTTATATAGCACTATCACCATTGTATCGTATTACCAAGAATGGTAAGTTTATTTACTTCAAAAATGATAAAGAATATGACAATTTTATCGTAAAAGAAATTGGAAGTAAGTATTCTGTCAAAGAAATTGGTTTGAAAGAACTAATAGTAACAGGAAAAGAATTCACAAATAAATACAGTATTATTCAATCTAAATATCATCTGGATAAAGATATCCTAAATTTGATTGAAAACTATTATACTGTTACACAAGATATCTCTTCCAAAGAAATTATTAAAGACCTAAAAGATGCAGGTCTAACAGTCGAGGCTACCAACAACCAACTAAAAGTAGAAGGATTATACAATGATGTTTGGCATAACTTTATCATAGATAAAACTTTCCAGAAAGACATCAAAGGACTATCAGAAGTCTTTCCAAATCTTGATGTAGTAACCTTAGTAAATAAGAAAACAAACACTACTGAAGAAGATCTCTATATCTTTGATGTTTTAGAGACATTGAATAATTCTACTAAATTTGAAAGAGTTCGCTTTAAAGGCCTGGGCGAAGCAGATGCTGAAGAGCTATTCGAAACCACATTAGACCCTAATAACCGTGATTTAATCAAAGTTGGTCTTGATGATTTTAATGGTGCAGGTGAAATAACTAAAATCCTATTTGGCAAAAATGCTGATCTAAGAAAAGACTTTATTAACGAAAACCTGTAGAAAATAAAAAGTTCATCCTTTGATTATTAAAAGAATTAAAAGGGTGAACTTCTCTTTTAAGGAGGTAGTTCTATGAGAGAAAACAGGATAAAAATAATTTTGAGTGTAATAGTTGCTATGACTATTATTTCTAGCTCAATTGTAATTATCATGTATAAAAATATTGTTGAGCTGAAAAAGAATGAAGTTGTATATACTACTCAAATGGAACAGTTAGGAAATAACATTGTCATACTAAGGGGGGAAAACGATATGTTAAAACAACAGAATACACAATTACAGCAGAATAACGGCGAATTAAAAAAATCAATTAATGATATGCTGAGAATCCCTGAATGGAATGTCAACAATGTTACTTCCAAGTCGAATGTTAGTGTTATAGGATTAAAATTAGCATTAAAAGATACTAATCTAAAAGGACATGAACAAGTTTTTATTGAAGCGGAAGAAACCTTTGGTATAAATGCTATATTTTTAACATCCTTAGTTGCTCTTGAGAGTGGTTGGGGAACTTCTGCAAGGTCTAAAAGTCAAAATAACCTAACAGGATTTGCTGTTTATAATGATGTTTCAAGAGGTGCAAGTTTCCGAAGTTGGGATGATTGTATTTTGGCAACTGCACGTTTATTAAAAGAAGACTATATTAATAATAGCCTTCTTAGCGTATATTCAATAAATGATAAATATTCTACAAGTTCTTCTTGGAAAGGAAAAATCTCCTCAATAGCTAATGATTTAGTTGTTAAAGCTAACGTAAATAATTATACCTCCAAAAATAATTGATGAGGTTATTTATATAATTATATCAAGAGAAGAAAGGAAGTATTAGAATGGTTTCTGATTGGATTCAAAAAATATAATTGGTAAAGAAATAAATACTTTAAGATTCTTTGATAAAAGCACAACTAGGGACAGCGATTTTAATTGGCACAGTACTCATTATATAGAGGAAGAGAAAAAGAAGAGGAGTGAGTAAAATTGGAAAAGAGATGCAATTATAATGCAGATTTCCTTTGTCAACAAGTGAAGGCATTGCAAACAGAAAATGAAATGATGCTGGATACCTTACAGTGGATTAGCCTCTGTTGCAGTAACAAATACTGGTCGGTAAACAGTTATATAAAGGTCATATCAGATGAAGAAATCAAGGGGAGATGTGATGGGGTCATTAATGCAATTAAATCCAAAAATTATCCCCTTCCCACTGATAAGAAAGGAAAGGATGAGAGTAAAAATGAGAGATAAAATTTATATGTATGAGTGTGGACATGTCTGGAAAGATCAGGAGGAGCCTAAAGAGTGCCCAGTGTGCAAGTTTCAATTAAGGTGTAAGAAGCTAGAGTCAGAAGCAGATTTGTTTGGATTTGAATCTGCACTACTTTACCTTGAAAGTGGGTTTAAAGTAGCTAGAAAGATTTGGGTTGATGGGTCAATCCTATATCTTGATGGTGATTTTATGATACATTCAGAAAAGCAGGGAAATAATCGGTATTTTGTTTCCCAGGAAGATATTTTGGCAAAGGATTGGTATATCGTTGATACTAGCACACAAAAGAATTTGGGTAAAGATTCATCCGAAGATGACTATCATGAACCAACAATATTCTTCAAAACGCTTGATTGTGTATGGGGAAACAAAGCACCAACTGAAGAGGATAAAAAACAGATAGTGGGAGTATTTGCCACTACAATAAAGAAAGCAAGAACAGAAGCATCACAGCATAGAATAGTGTCTGAACAACCAAATGTTGTATACTTCTATTTTGATGATGCAAACAAAGCAAAAGGATTTAGATTTGATAAAGTATACATGGAAAGTAGTATGACTGCAAAAGATATAATGACTGTACTTCCAGCACTGCACCACAATTCTCAAGACCCCATTAGATTAGTAGCATTTTTTGATTAGAGGTACTGCTGGAAAGGTTGCCAAATAGAAAGAAGGTAGTAATTGTGGAGGGTTCAACCATAAAGTTGAAGATGGGTATAAAATAACTTTATTGCCGTTAGACGAAGGATTTGTTTATAATGATTACTATCAATCTGATTTCGAAAATCTTATTATAGACAGTTTTATAATCATTAAAGAAAAAGTTTCTGCCCATATTGAACGTAAAAATGGGCAGAAACTTTGTGTGAAGGGGCTATCATAATGAATGAAGCAGATGTTGTTGTACAATAAAACTAATCTTTAAAAATATATTATAGTATTGTAAAAATTTATCAAAAGATAAAGGAGGAATATGATGCTAGAATATGAGAATTACGGTGATCTAAATCCAATCGAGCATGGTGGCATATTTATAGCAGTAGACAAAGAATATGGCCAAGGCAATTGTTTTTATGTAATAGAAGTTAATCCTCTAGCAGATGAAGAAGATTCATGGTTAATGGAAGAGTCTTACATAGACTTAAGAGATGTAAGTGATCAACAGATGAAAGATGCTTTAGATGGCATTGAGAATTTACAGTACGATGACAAAAAGTATATCGTAAGCTGTGTTATAAGTTATTTTGGTCACACAACGTTTTCTGATGGCAAAGAAAGAATTATCAAGGGCGAGAAAAAACTCTTAGAAGAGTTGAAGTCACACGATTTAACTATATAAAAAAATGGCTATTAAATGGTTTCTATGAAACATTTAATAGCCATCGTTATTTTTAGAATTATATTTTTTAGATTATTAGGAGGATGATTTAATATGAGTAGAGAGAATATTTTTACTATCTTAGAAAGAAATGATCTTGATTGTACTAGTTTGAATTATAGTCTGTATGAGGAATTTTCAAATGTTATTGTTGCAGATGAAGGGGGAATTATTCAGAAGATAATCAAATATAATGATTATCTTCTTAAAAATCATAATAAGTATCCAGACCATATAATGAGATATTTAAGACAGAGAAGGGGTTTGGAAGAGTTTGATTTCAGCAAAGATGAGGAATTAAACAAAATATCTCCAACTGATGCTTTTGAACATGTTGTAGAGTGGAATGGATTACTTGGTGGTTATGCAAGTACTATCAAAAGATGGATAAACGATATCTATGGGATAGATTTAGATGATATGAAGGAGGATAAATAATATGGCTGATGAAGAACTCAAATTAACTAAAAAGGAAATGCAAAGGAATGAATCACTAGCAAATGACCTCAAAGCTTATATAAAAAAACATGAACTTGGCGATACCAGGATTTACTTTAACGGTTTATGTTATGACTTTAATAGTAATTCTAAAATGACTACTATTGGAGTTATCTTTGGTTCTACTTACTTTGAATATGCCAATGATAAAACCGTTTCAATGAGTTTTGAAGGTACTCTTTATAATATACTCAACTATGGTGAAGCTCCGAAAATGTTAGAAGAGTTTGATAAGATATTTGCAAAGCATAAATGTTATTATGAGCTTGGTTATGCTTGGAGTCTATCAGTCTATTTTGATGAAGATTAGGAGGTTAAAAAAATGAGTAATATGCTAATTGAAACTGTTGATAATATGCAATGGAAAGAAGGATGCTGGAATAAACTCTTTGAACTTGTAAATGAATATAAAGACATCTATAAAACTGAAGTGCATTCTATGGGCCAGTTCGACAAGAAACAGTATTTCTCTTTTAATGATGGTTTAACTATTTATTTTGAGAATACTTCTCAAAATGGTTATTGGCTAACAGTTAAAGTTTCTGGAAGCATGAAAGACGTTACAGAAAGAATTGAATTTATATATTCTCATATAGGAAAGTAGGAGGATTAGAAATGGATAGTAAGGTTTTTAAGAATATAGAAATGATGAATGAATTATTGGAAAAATCCAGTAAGATTGCAAGTAACCAAGACAAAGTAACAAGTAACTCAAAGGAAGAAATGCTTCTAAAAGCTAAGAAAAAAATTCAAGATTACTTTGATGGTATATTAAAGGTATTTGCACTTACAGGTATCCACATTGATATGAAAGACGAAGATATTTCTTTTGTTATTAGAAAGGATGATGCTTTTAAACCTGAAGAAATTAAAAAAGGAGCCACTCTTTCTTATCATTTTACAGGAGTAATCTTTATCAATGATAAATCTAGCTATAACGTTAAACACTATGTTATTGACGATAGATATATTGGATGTTGTTGGAGTCAATCACGCCTATATGGTTTGGAAGAAAAAACTATTTTAAAGATAGTCAATAATTTTGACAAGATTAAAAAGACTATTGAAGATAAAATACTCAGTAACATTCAAGCAAATATCCAAATGAATGCTGACAAAGTTAATACCGAAGCCAAGAAATTGGAGGTTCTTGAGAATTTCTTAACTGACAATACTGATATTAAAAAAACCGCAGATTAGGCAAGTAATAACAAATTGAGGTATCCCAATTCTTTTTAAAAGTTTTGAGATACCTCAACATATAATTGTAGAAAATTACATATTATCTTTTGCTATACCAAGAAATGAAAAATCCGATTAATTACAGATACACTCAATCCAACGAATATCTTATAGGAGGATTACTATGAATATTAATTTTCAAAATTTATATGAAAGCGTAATAGGCGTAACTGAATTAGATACCAAAACATTAGAACAAAGATGTTTAAAAGGCACGGAAGAATTAGGAGAACTTTCTGAAGCTATATTATCCTACAATGGGGCATGCGGTTGCGAATACAAAGATAAAACAATGGATGATATAAAGGAAGAAGCTTCAGACTTGCTATTAGTAGTATTATCAGTTCTAGCACAAACTAGAACTTCTGAGGATGAATTGGCTGCTATACTTAAGAAAAAGTTGGAAAAATGGGATTTAAAAGTAAAAGGGTTTTAAAACAAATAGGAGGACAAATAAATTGTCAATTATTAAAAAAGACTATACCCATGTTATGTCTGATGATATGATACAATACTATAAAGAGGTTCTAACAGATAGAGCTGTTTTCAATCCTATCGATGGAATGAAACCTATTCATAGACGTATTCTTTGGGGGATGTTACAGCATAAATGGGCTTCCAATAAACCTCATGTTAAGTCAGCTAAAATTACTGGTGCAATTGCAGGTGAATATCATCCTCATGGTACTGCTTCTATTTATGATGCTATGGTTAAAATGTACCAACCTTGGTACGTCAATATGAGTCTAATCGATAAACACGGAAATTTCGGGAGTATTTATGGTGATGATGCAGGTGCAGAAAGATACACAGAAGCTAGGTTATCAAAGTTTGCCGAAGATGTATTATTGGATGATGTTAACAAAGGTTGTATTGATTTTATCCCTAATTTTGATAATTCAGAGAAAGAACCAGCAGTACTTCCTGCTAAGATTCCATTAGCACTTATAAATGGTTCATTTGGTATTGCGGCTGGCTATTCTGCTAATATACCTCCACATAATCTTGGCGAGGTTATTGATGAGACTATTAAATTTATTAAAAATCCAGATCATCAAGTCACATTGTTACCAGACTATCCTATGGGGGGTATTATTTGTAATTCTTCGGAAGTTGCAATGGGTTATACTACTGGAACGTCAAAAGTAATTATTCGTGGAGTTATTGAAAAGAATGAAAAGAAGAATAATTTAATTCTAAGAGAAATTCCTTTTATGAAATCTCTTGACAAAGTTGTTGAATCAATTCAGATTGCTAGTACTGATAGAACCGTAGACGGCAAAAAAGTTCCTAAGATGATTGATGGAATTAGAAATATTCGTAATCGTTCTTCCAAAGGTGAAATTGAACTAATCATCGAAGTAAAGAAAGACGCAGATTTGGATTTGGTTGAGAAACAGTTATATACTTACACTGATTGCCAAACAACATTATCATTCAATCTTGTTGGTGTAGTAAATGGTAAGTTCCATAATTACACCAATATCAATCAAATGGTTAATGAATGGCTAGAATTTCGTATTAGCACTATTAAGCGTATGATAATTAACCAAATTAAGGACTTGAAATATCATATTCATATTCTTGAAGGTTTAATAATAGTATTAGATAAAAAGAATATTGACAAGCTACTGCAAATTATCCGCAACAGTAAGAATAAACAGGAAATGATAGATAAACTAATGAAAACCTTTGAACTTGATGACAAACAAGCTGATTATATTATTAATATGAAATTGTATAAAATTAATAATATAGAAGTAAACGTGTTGAAAGATGAGAAAGGCGAAATTGAGAAGAAAATCAACGAGCTATTGAAGTACTTTACTAACGATGAAACTGTTTATAATCATATCATTAACGAATTAAATGACATCAAGAAAAGATATAGTTTCAAAAGAAGAACTCAAATTAAGGATTTAGATATTAACAGAGACAGACAAAGGGAAAGCCTTGTACCTGACAGTAGTCATACTCTAATTTGTACTAACCGTTTCATTAAGAAACTAAATACTACAATTAAAGTACAAAAAAGAGGTGGGAAAGGAAATAGTATTGGTAAGATTAAAGGTGATGATAATCCTATTGCAATCTTTAATGCAAATAATAAGGATAATATTCTTCTATTTACTAATACAGGGAAAGTCTACTCAAGGAAAGTATTTGAAATTGATAGCTGTGACATTCAATCATTCGGGTTTAATCTTTCCTCAATCTTTGCTAAAGGAGAAACCCTTGCTAATGTTCTTATGATGACTGACGCTGAGATGAATAACGAAAATATCAAAGTTACTGTTGGTACTCGATACAACAAAATTAAACTTATGGATGTTATAGAATTCAAGAACATCTATCAATCAGGAATTATTGCTACTAAGTTAAATAATAATGATAGCGTAATCTTTGCTGGTAAAATAGATGTTGCTAAACAGAATTCAATTATAGCTTGCACGAGTGAAGGAACTACAATTAATATGCAACTTGATTCTATTCCAATAGTTTCAAGGCCTACATTTGGTTCTAATATCTTTGATAATAAAATAATAAAGAAAGGCGAATATATTTCTGGTATTGACTTAGTAACAGAAGAAACAACTCATGCATTCTTTATTAGTAAAAATGGATTAGGAAAACGAGTAGAGGTTTCTGAATTCCCTGAACAACTTCGTGGTGGGAAAGGTAGGATTGGAATAAGAGCAAAAGAAGGAGACGAGATTGTAAGAGTATTATGTTGTACAGAAGAAGGAGATCTAACTGTAATCAGTAATACAAATATTATCAGTATGGATATAAATGCTGTCAGCATTTTGCTTAGACCTGCCTATGGAAACACTATTAAAAGATTAAACGACGGTGAAACAATACTTGATGCATCATTCATCTAAAAATAATAAAAGTATACTATTAGCCATTTAAGACTAATAGTATACTTTTTTTTTGTATTGTTTCAAGAGGAGAGGAGACTCTCTAAACAGCATAATAAAAATGGCTGGAGAAGCAGGGGTCGAACCTGCGTATACAGAAGTCAAAGTCCTGTGCCTTTCCACTTGGCTATTCTCCAATATTAATAATGGTGTGAATGGAGGGACTTGAACCCTCACGTCCTAATGGACATTGGATTTTAAGTCCAATGTGTCTGCCAATTCCACCACACTCACATATTTTTATGTTGACTTTTTAAATATAATATTTTTTATTTAAAAGTTATACCGTATTGAAAGATCTTTCTAAATATATATTATATTGTTGGAGTATATTTTATACTTTAATATTGTAGCATAACAATATATATAATTAAATTGGAGGTTTATTTATGATAAGACAACTTGGCAAGGGAAATTTAAAGGAATTAAGTTGGTTAAAAGAACAAGCAAGAAAATATGGCAATAGAGGAGAAGCTTTTACTGATGCACCGACATTCTATCAATATGGTCAATATACAGAAATTGCTATAATGGGTTTACTTGGTTATACACAAAAATATCTAAGCACCAGGCATATTTGGTTTAGGATCTATAACAGTGATACTCTAGACAGATGTGGTGTTGATATAAAAATCAATAATGAACCAATTCAATTAAAGAGTAAATATTCTTATCAGTATTATTATAACTGTAATCCTGATTTCTGTTATGTAGAGTATGATGCAGTTGGCGTACAGAATTTACTTGCCATTCTTGACTTCATAAAATTCCCTGAATTCTTTATGACCGACGAATTTAAAGCAAGAATTAACAAGTTATGGGCTACCTATATGGATGAATTTCAGATTATATAAAGGAGTGGAAAAAATGAAAATTAAATCTTTTGATTGTAATGTGATTTCTATAATCGGATTAGTGTGTATGGTTATTGGTGCTGTAGTACTTGGAGGATTACTTTTAAGAATATCGGTAGCTGTGTTAGTTTCACCAATATTCTGGGTAATTGTCACTACTGTTTTAGTCTATAAATTCTTATCAAAATCAATTGATAAGAATTAGATGAAGACTTAAGGAGGAAATTGATATGAACAGTTGTACGTTTGATAACAAGAATAGTAAAAGACATATAATTAAGAAAACTAAAAAACGATACATAATTAAATGGGAGAATGCTAGAAATATTATGTCATGTTTTATATTGATGGTCTTATTACTCTCAACAGTAACAGCAGTCAGAGTTCAGTCTGTTAAAGATACTTTGGTAAATGATCAATTTCAAAAAAGCAAAGTCCAAGAATACTATGTTGAAAAAGGCGATACTCTATGGGAAATTGCTAAGGCGACAGGCTACAGTGATTCAATCGATACCAGAGAAATAGTCTTTAAAATTGAAAAGCTGAATGGCTTAGGCAATTCAGCTTTACAAGAAGGACAGATTTTAGTAATACCTATAAAATAAAGAAACTATGAAAACTATGATATCAGAGATTTATCAGGCAGGGATATAATAATCCCTACCTGATATTTACGATTATTTTTTTTTTGTCTAATCTACTTCCAATTATAATTTAACGAAAACAATCTAATATATTAAAGAATTTAGGGAGGAGGAAGCAAATTGATTGATAATGTAATTTTAACTAACTTGGAAAAACCAATAGAGATTGCTCTTAAAGATAGTGCTAATAATAAATCATTTGCTGGATATGTTAAGAAATATATTGATAAAAATAACGAAATTTTATATGCTAATTCTCCATTATATAGATTACACTTTTCAGACGAAAAAGATAGAAGATTTGTATTTCAAATGGTTGGAGTTAATGAGGAATATATTAATGGAATAATTAAAAAAGTTGATGTTATTAAATCAAGCTGGAAAATAGTTAATTCTCCTTT
>Ga0172378_10006915_pt1 | contig 10568 bp, 11 predicted proteins | sample GrowelOW332metaG_FD_119755 | JGI IMG/M metagenome (GOLD analysis project Ga0172378, IMG submission 119755) | Groundwater microbial communities from an aquifer near a municipal landfill in Southern Ontario, Canada - Pumphouse #3_1 metaG | ecosystem: Environmental > Aquatic > Deep subsurface >... | reverse complement strand
TCCAACATCCGCCGCAAAAATTCCTGCGTTCTTTTTTCTTTGGGATTGGAAAAAATGTTCTCTGGCTTGTCTTCTTCCACAATTACGCCCTGATCCATAAAAACCACTCGATCTGCCACATCACGGGCAAAGGCCATTTCGTGAGTAACGACCAACATTGTTAAACCGGAACGGGCCAAGGTTTTCATTACCTTTAAGACCTCGCCGACCATTTCGGGGTCTAAAGCCGAGGTCGGCTCGTCAAATAACAAAGCCTCCGGCTCCATAGAGAGGGCGCGGGCAATAGCCACCCGCTGTTTTTGGCCGCCCGAAAGCTGACGAGGCAGGGCATCGATATAGCCCTTCATCCCGACCAACTCCAAATAACTTAAGGCGACGCTTTCAGCATCTTCTTTTTTACGATCCAAGACGCTGGTTTGGCCTACCATGCAATTATTCAGCACACTCAAGTTATTAAATAGATTAAATTGCTGAAAGACCATTCCTAATTTGGCACGGTAAGCCGCACCAGACATTTTTTTCTTTAAAATATTCTCGCCGTGATAAAATATCTCACCGTCAGTTGCTGTCTCCAAAAGGTTAATGCAACGCAAAAGGGTGCTTTTTCCGCTACCGGAAGAACCAATAATACAAACAACTTCACCCTTTTTTACATGAAAATTGATATCCTTTAAGACTTCATTTTTGCCGAAATTTTTGCGAAGGTGGCAAACCTCAATAACATTTTGCTGTGTTAGGGTATCTTTGGTCATCTTGCCGCCCCTCCTATTCTTTATGCCCCTCGGAGACTTTAAATTCCGTTTCTACCAAGGTATGAGAGCCGTGAATGGTATAAGTATCCGAGCCTTCCAGCTTCTTTTCGACAAATTTTAAAATTCTCGTAACGGTAAAGGTTAAGATAAAGTAAACCGTACAGGCAATAATAAAAGCCTCGAAAAATTTAAAATGCGCACCGGCAATCGAACGAGTGGAGAAAAACAACTCGGAAACGGAAATAACGCTTAAAACTGAAGTGTCTTTGATATTAATAACAAATTCGTTACCTGTAGCAGGTAAAATGTTACGAATAACTTGCGGTACAATGATTTTTTTCATTGTTTTAAAGTGAGTCATACCTATGGAATGAGCTGCCTCAAACTGACCCTTATCTATGGAGATAATACCGCCGCGGACAATTTCCGCCATATATGCACCTGTGTTAATTGAAACGATTAACACACCGGCTAGTATTCTGTTTAAGAAAACACCTGCAAAGGCCGCACCGTAAAAAATAATCATAGCTTGCACCATCATTGGTGTGCCGCGGAAAATTTCGATATAGGCTGAAAGCAAAAAATTGATTACACGCAAAAAACCCCGTTTCAAGGCCGAATCATTAGCCCCGACGGGTATGGTACGAATTACACCAATAATTAAACCGATAACAGAACCAATTATAGTACCGGTAATGGCAATTAAAAGAGTGATACCCGCTCCGCGCACAAATGTAGGCCAATAAGTAACCCATAGATAGACCACCCATTGCCAAAAGCTAGAATCCGCATCAGCGGTTATTGCTAACAAAATACCTGTCATTTAAGATCTCCTTTTAAAGGCAGGGAATAAAAAGACAGGTATAGAGCGCAGATCTGCGCTCTATACCAATATACACAAATTCTTACTGCACGGAAGGCTGGTTGAGAATCGCTTGATCCATAATAGCAATTCTATCTTCCTCGCTGATGGTAGCTAACGCAGCGTTAACTGCTTCCAATACTTCGGCATTATCTTTCTTTAAACCGACAGCAATAGCAGTATCATCATCATTAGTCACAAAACCTTGTCCTTCTTCAAAGTCAACAAAAGCAAAGGCGGCTTTTGCAGCGGTGGCAGAAACGGCCTCAGGGCGTTCGGAAACATAACCGTCAATAACGCCAGATTCCAAAGCTACGCGCATGGCAGGGAAATCATCCATAGCGACTTGCTCGTCAACGCCTTCGATTTGGGAAATAACCGTATAGTGGAAGGTATTCAACTGAGCAGTGATTTTAGCTCCAGCGAAATCGCCCAAAGTGGTAGCGGCAGCATAGGGGCTATCCGCTCTGACAACGATAACCAGATCGGATTTATAATAGTTGTCGGAAAAGTCGATAGAAACCTTACGATCCTCGGTGGGGCTCATACCTGCAAGGATTAAATCGATTGTATCGGACTGAACAGCAGGAACAAGACCGTCCCAAATGGTTTTAACAATAACCAACTCGCGACCCATAGACTCGGCAATGCGTTTAGCGATTTCTACATCATAACCGCCGGCAAAACCGCCGCCTTGGATAGCGACAGCACCATTGCTGTCATCGTTTTGCGTCCAGTTAAAGGGAGGATAACCGCATTCCATACCGACAAGCAAGGGCTCGGCCTCAGCTACAGGCTCTTCAGACGAGCAGGCTGCAAAGGTCAGCGTCATAACAACGGCTAAAGCAACTAGAAGAATAACCTTGAATTGTTTTTTCATCAAATCTTACTTCCTTCCTATATTTTATATTTTTAAATAAAAAGAAAAAAAACTGTACCTTCTTATTTTCCCTCAAAAACGGCATTTTGTCAAGCTAATTTACTGTATTTACGGTAAATTTTAAAGCTTGGCCATTTTTTTCTCCTGTCAGCTCCCCTTGATAAACAGCGGGCCGCCCATTAACAAAAACATAATACATCCCTTTGGATAAGACCATCGGGTTGCTGCGGGTTGCCATAACTTCTAAATCATCAAGCTTAAATACAGCTATGTCAGCAAGACTATCCGCCTTAAGTAAGCCTCTGTTGGTAATGCCAACTCTGCGAGCAGGCATCAAGGTCATTTTCTTAATCATAGTTTGGATGTCAAAATATTTGCCGTCCCTCACATATTTGGTTAATACATAAGTAGCGTTAGCATAAGCGCGGGGGTGATTGGCTCGTCCTCCGGCATATAGTCCCCCGTCGCTGATAACCATAGCATAGGGTAAACTCAGGGCAGCTATAATATTTTCTTCGGATATTGGATTATTATTCGTATTAAAATCCCAACTCGAAAAGGTGTAGCCATGAACATCGGTCATAATATCCACCCCGCGAGCACGAGCCGCAGTCAATATTTCAGCAGCCTGTTGCTGCTTGTCCCAATTAGCTTTGCCGTAAGCCTTTAAGTGGCTGTATTGAAACTTAACGCGGCTTTGCTCGGCTATTTGCACAGTCTCAGTTACTGCCGCAAGCAAGTCATTACTTTCACTGCGTGAATGGCAGGTCAAAATTGCTGACTTGGACTCCACAACCTTCGCCAATGCCAGCAATTGCTCGGTAGTAGTCTTGATTTGCGGGTAATATTCCAAACCGACGGATAGGCCGAAGGCACCAGCATCAATAGCTGCCGCCGTTTGCACACACATTTTTTCTAATACCTCTGGTGTCAAGATTGCGCCGTCGGTAATAAACATCTGCCTGAGAGTCTTGAAGCCTAAAAGAGTTCCTACATTGATTGCCTTGCCGTCCGCCGCTTGCAGATAAGCGGAAATATCAGCCACGGAAGTGCCGCAATTACCGACTATTTGCGTGGTAACACCCTGCATTAAAATGGGCGCGCCGTCGGCATCCTTCTCCCAATATTCGTCGGCGTGGGTATGGATATCAACAAAGCCCGGCGTAACTAAATAACCTGTCACATTAAGGATTTTGCCCTTTCCCTTGGGAAGCAATTTATCTCCAACTGCCACAATTTTACCGTCTTTAATGGCAATATCGCCCACATAAGGTTGCATACCGCTGCCATCGACGATTGTACCGCCCTGTAAATAGTAATCATAATCGCTAACGGCCATCGTCAGCGGCAAATTATCCGCCGGTACGCTCTGTAAAAAAGTATTACCTGCCACCAAGGATACAGTTAAGGCTACCATTACAGACACAGCTGCAAAAACCGCAATTTTTTTCAGTAATGATTTATCAAGATCAAGCTGAGATTCTTGCTCATTGTTAATTTGCGCCGAAATAAGGTTCATTTAATACTCCTTTATCGTATTATGGCAGATTTTGTAATATTCGCCGCTCTTACGAATTTTCCTCCAATTCTTCATTTTCGCAAATGCGTAAATAATGCCAACTGTAAGCAAGCAGGGCCGCTATTGCCGTAACAGAACAAAAAGATATTATGCCTAATATTATCAGCAAGACCATCATATTTTATCCTACCGCCTTTTTGCTTTCAGTCTATGCACGAAAAAAGCTCCGCGTGAAACTCACGCGGAGCTAACTTAGCCATCAATACTTAGGCTTTAGACCGGAAGATCCACCTGTTTTGGCATCATAATACGGTGAAGACAAACGCAGCATGTCAACCTTGTTCTTTAATAGATCGGCAGTCGCGTCCATTTCCTCTTGTGTATTGCCAATCCCGATTGTCATTCTTAAAGCACCGTGCGCCCATTCTGGAGCTATACCCATAGCCGCCAAAACATGCGAAGGCTGGCCATCAGCCGAAGAACAGGCAGACCCGGCCGAACAACAAACACCATTTAAGGCCAGATGTAGCAAGAGTGCCTCGGCTTCAATATAGTTAAAACTAACATTAGCATTATGGGGCAAACGCTCAGTCGGATGACCGTTGAGTCGGCTGAAAGGGATCTCGGCTAATAGCCGTTCTACTAAATAGTCTCTTAAGGATTGCCAATACGCTGCATGTTTTGCCATTTCTTTTTGACTCAACTCAGCGGCCAAGCCAAAGCCGGCAATACCCGTTAGGTTTTCCGTACCTGAACGCAAGCCCCGCTCCTGTCCTCCGCCGAAAACACGGCGGTTGATTTGCAACTCATGTTGTTTATACAACGCACCCACACCCTTGGGGCCGTTAATTTTATGGCTGGATACGGTTATCATATCCGCCTTGATTTCATTTACTTTAACAGGTATTTTGCCAAAGCTCTGCACAGCGTCAATATGAAAAGCAACCTCAGCTTCTTGCAAAATCTCACCAATTTGGGCCACAGGATTGATAGTGCCAACCTCGTTATTGGCATGAATTAAGCTAACCAAAAAGGTATCCGGACGCAAATTCTTTTTAACCTCGTCAGGGTCTACCATACCGTATTGATCCACAGGTAAAACGGTTAAATCAAACCCGTGAGATGCTAAATACTTACAAGTATCCAAAACGGCATGATGCTCAACGGCACTGGTCATTAAATGGCCCTTGCCGACCTGCTCGGCCAAGCCCAATATCGCCAAATTGTCTGCCTCGGTGCCACCGGAAGTAAAATAAATCTCATCTTCCTCTGTATTAGCCGCACCCAAAGCCTCGGCCAATTGGACTCTTGCGGTTTGCAAATATCCTCTGGCATCGTCACCTATTTTATGCAAACTGGAAGGATTACCAAAATGATTTTTCATTAAATCGTAAACAAGCTCAATTACCTCAGAGCGCATCGGCGTTGTCGCGCTGTGATCTAAATAAATTTGTTTCATTCGTTCATCGTCCTTATCACTTATTTTTTGCCCTTTATTAAATCCTCTAGGGAATATGATTGCAAAATTTTTGTTGTCTCTTTTTGTAGTTCTTCCCAAAGGGCGCGAGCAGCACAACATTCATCCTCGTGACAAATATTGCTTTCGCCCTCGCCAACGCAAGAGGTCACATAAAGCGGCCCTTCCAAAATCCTCATTACCTCGTCAATGCGGATTTCCGACGGATGACGAGTCAACAGATAACCACCTTGTGCGCCGCGTACGCTTTTAACCAAACCGCTTTTTTTCAGCGGCATCATTAACTGTTCCAAATACCCTTCAGAAAGATTTTGAACTTTGGCTATATGCGCCAAAGGGATTGGCTCTTGATTGGGGTTTTTGGCCAGTTCCAATAATGCACGCAGGCCGTAACGGCCTTTAGTGGAAATATTCACTATAAAACCTCATTTCCTACGATTTTGATAGGGTTTCTATTGCTAAGTATAACCCTTGTTTAAAATATTGTCAAGAAAAAAAACACCGCTTAGGGTGCTTTAAAAATTTTCTTGCAATCGGCGAATTTCCGGCGTTGTCAGCGCAGCGGGTAAGTCAGCTAAAAAGCGACCATCTGCCAGCTTTAGCTGTGGATCAAGCTCTAAAAGAGGTATAAGAACAAAGGCTCTTTGTTCTATATACGGGTGAGGTATTAGCAAATCTGGTTCATTAATTTGCCTTTTTCCAAAAAACAAAATATCGATATCAATCAGCCTTGGACCCCAATGCTCCTTGCGCTCGCGCCCCATTTGTTGCTCTATGCTTTGACACAAATTCAAAAGCTGTCGCGGCGACAACAGGCAATCGCAGGCCAAAACTGCGTTATAAAACTCTGCTTGGTCGGTTTTGCCCCAAGGTTTTGTGGCATACAAAGAAGACTTGGCTACCACGCTCAAGCCCTCCGCCTCATTTAACATTATTGAGGCAGCGGCCAAGGCTACACGCCTGTCGCCGATGTTACCGCCCAAGCCTAAATAGACTCGTTCCATTAACCCCTCTCCCGTTCTAAAACCACCATGGGCGCAAATGTATAGTCCTTGACCTGCGCCAGACATTTAGTAACGGCAATCTTAACTCGCTGCACGCGGTCGTCCGCTAGAACACAATCGGCCAGCTCTTGCGCTAGGCGTTCCAACAAAGCATAATTTTTGTCTTCAACAATTTGTTGTAGCTGCCAAATCAACTCGGCGTAGTTAACGGTATCCTCCAACTGGTCGGAATGTGAGGACTCGCTTAAATCAAGGTATATTTTTACGGAAACGATAAACTCCTGCTTTTTCAGCTGTTCTTCGGGATAGACTCCATGAACGCCCCAAAAATGCAGGTCGTTTAAAATAATTCTATCCATTCAGGCCTGCCCTTCCCGACAAGATGGCTTCTGTCATCCTCACAGCCTGGCCGATAGCCTCGACATTGTGCACACGCAAAATCTCCACCCGCTGCGCCACCGCCCAAGTAGTAACGGCAACCGTACCGATTAAACGATCCTCTACAGGTTTATCTAAGATGTCACCAATAAAGCGTTTATTAGAGAATCCCAGCAAGATAGGCCGCCCAAAAACCCGCAGGTGTTTAAGATTCTTAACTATTTCCAGATTATCTGCTGTATCCTTGCCAAAGCCGAGGCCAGGATCAAAAATCAGTTTTTCTTCCTTAATACCGTATTGCTGCGCCCGCTCCAAAACGCCCGTAAAAAATCTCTCTATCTCTCCCATTAAATCACTTTTGTCCGCACCCTGATGCATAACAATCAAAGGTGCCTTGCTTTCAGCAGCAAGTTCCAGCATTTGCCGGTCTTGAAGTCCGCCAATATCGTTGATTATTTTGGCTCCAACCTCTAAGGCTGCACGAGCCACAGAAGGTTTATCCGTATCAACCGACATGGGAATTTTGATATCAGAAAGCGTTTCTATCAAGGGCAGCACCCTGTCGGCCTCATCTCGCTCTGATACCTCCTCGTGCCCGGGACGAGAAGAAGCACCGCCGATATCAATGATATCAGCTCCAACCGCCTGTAAATCATGCACATGATCGACGGCTTGATGCAAATTAAGATAGCGCCCCCCGTCAAAAAACGAATCAGGCGTAATATTTAAAATGCCCATCAGCAGAGGACGCTTGCCCAGCTCTAAAACGCCTCCCTCATAAGGAATCTGCCAATAATCACATTTGATTACCCGCAGTGTTTCTTCGATTTTTTCAGCAAGCCAGGGCAGGGAAAACTGATTGCGGCGCAAGCCCAGGCAAATCTCCGTATACTGTTTTTCCGTTGCCAAAAGCAGTAACGGCTTACCTTCGGCACCGCCCATCAGAACATCTCGATGCAAAGCGGCCTCAGCACCTTTGGCAAGAGCTAACTGTTTAACTATATTTGTGGCAGGCAAAGACAACCCTGTAATTTCCAGCGGATAAATAATCGCTTTTTTCGACATCAAGGCAATTCCCTGCGGACTGGCGCCAATCTCTTCGAGCTTAGCTAAAGCCTCGCGTTCTCTCCTTAATGGGCAATAGTCTACCGTTAATACCATTTTACATCCTCCTTCTAAAAGTTAGGCCATTGTTTTTGAGGAATAGCTACAATTAAGGCCGGCGCATCTGAACCGTCGGGAGTAATATAGCTGATAGTATGTGTCTGTCCGGCCTTAAGATACCCTACCACTCCGGCTGTTCTGTGAAAACTGTCGGCCTTATTATAAGTAGAGTAGACATTACAAATTTCGCCGTCAAAGAGCAAAACTCCTTTATATGTTACTCCGCGCGGATTTAATAATAGGCCCATATCCACAGGAGAAGTAACGGTAATCGTCTGCCAGATGCCATAATTGCCGTTATTAATCACTCTTTCCCCCGTCGGCGCATCAAGACCCGAAACAAAATAATCCGGATAAGCATCTGCTCTGCCTAAAATAATCTTCTCCGACTCTTTGCCGCTGAACTTAACATTAATATTGAATTTAGCGTCATCAAAGGTGCCGCGCGAATGCACGCTGGCCTTGCTTAACTGCGACAGGTATTTATAATCATTAATACTTGCCGTCGGAGCCATCGCACAAATCGAAATTTGCAATTGGCTGTCTGAGGAAAAATCATAAAAGCCCGTCACTGTATCGCCGCTTTTAACAGCAATATCAGCGGTATTGACCAGCAAGCTTTGATCAGGCTCTAAAACAATTTCCCCGCCGTCGGAGCTTGAAGCTAAATAATATTCCGCTGCCTTTTGTCCAACTTGCATAATATCCCAAGATGGCCCCGCTGCCCCATGATGTCCCAAACGAACAGTAATCGCTTCCGCGTTAGGATTAAAAAGGATAATATTGACTTGAACGCGCTCGTTCATGCCATTGGTGTGGTGATAATGCAAAACTGCATCCCCTTTGACAGTATCGCTGTATAAAATCCCGTGCTGCATAATCTTTTCCGGATTATTACTTGAAAGCAGTTTAACGGGTAACTTTTCCAAGGTAAGCTCTTGCGCCGTTGCCAATTGGTTGTAGTTAATGTTTTTCAAATTCAAATAGATTTCACCTAGTAATAAATCCGAAAAGCGAAACTGCGCCTCGGAACTGCTGACGCCGCTTGTTACACCCACTCGCAAAGAAACAGGCTCGCTCCATTGACCGAAAGCATCCTTGACCTTGAGGGTGACAGTATATTTATCATCTGAGAAAAAAGCGCGCGGCTTACCGCTGACGGTTCTTTGCACGCCGTTTTCCGTCCAAGAATAGCTCCAGTATTCTTCTGTTATATCTTCCCATACCTCATTTTGGACGCGATAGCTGAAATCAACCTCTTTACCGATAGAGGGGTTTACACTTTGCGGCTTAGCCAAGACCAAATTTTGCACTTGCGGCGGATTATTGGCAATCGTGGTTAATGAGCCCTCCGTCCATTCACTCCACAAGCCCGCAGAATTCTGGACGGCCATTTTCACGGTATAAGTACCAACGGGAAGGCTGTCAATTGTTGCCTGTAAATTTGTTGTTGGCAGCACGCCGCTGGCCGTAATCACCTTCCACTTGCGCCCAACCAGCTCCAGCCCACTGGGATCTTTGCTTTCATCATAATAATCCAGCTTTTGCCCCCGTGTTACCGTATTAAAATAGATGCCGGCCACCGGCTTTTGTGCCGCAGGTTTTTGAGTACTATTTATCTGTTCTACGATTGGAGTAACAGTGATTTTCTTTTCGGACCCGCTATAATCAACATTACAGTTAAGTAATTCAGCTAAAAGACGCAAGGGTACATAAGTATAATTACCAACAACTTGCGGCGCAACGGGCATGATATATTCCTTATCTTGTGCAACTACCTTGCCGCTTGCTAAATAAAGCATTAAACGGCCACCGTTAGCTGCTACATCCACCTGCTTGTTAATGCCGTCATAATTAACCACTCCACCCAAAATATCCTCACAAACCACACGCAGAGGCAGAAAGGTAACACCATTTTCGACAAAAGGAGCGGTCGGCAAAATTATTTCCGTTCCGGCATAGATTGCTTTGGTACTGTTTAAATATAAAACAACATCTCGATCGGCAGCTAAGACAGTAGTGGTGCTGCAAGTAAAAAATAAAAGCGCTAAGAGCGCAGCCGATAAATACTTTTTCATTAAGATAATCTCCTAGTAATATGACTTATATAAAATAGACTAAGCATCGGGACAAGTTGTTCCAGCTATTATTTTTATATTATTTTAATTATACACAAAAAAGCCCGTCTTGCCAAAGCAAAACGGGCTTTTTGTCCATAATAATACTTGTAAATTATTCCGCAACAATAGCTCCGGTGGGGCAAGCATCGGCGCAAGCGCCACAGCTAGTGCATTCATCCGCATTGATGATATAGATGTCACCCTCTGCAATAGCGTTGACGGGACATTCATCAATGCAAGCGCCGCAGGCAATGCATTCATCAGTGATTTTATATGCCATGTTCTCATACACCTCCTTCCATAATGATTATATGTCAAGCAATAATTTGATGCATAACACAACATTATTTAAGGTGTAATCAAACTTCCATAATCTCCGATTCTTTTTGTTTTAAAACCTCATCCAAGCGAG